>WNGR01002255.1_pt1 | contig 21273 bp, 25 predicted proteins | sample 5407581 | NCBI WGS metagenome assembly WNGR01 (sample SAMN13153383, study PRJNA577476) | soil metagenome | isolation source: 80 cm soil or saprolite under Garry oak tree replicate 2 | place: USA:California | collected 2016-06-15
CACGGTCAGCGCGGTGTGCGGGTCGCAACAGGAGGCAAGCCGCACACCGTCGCGCCAGTAGTACCAGGGTCGCGGGTACATGCTCACCGCCTGCCGGGTTGCGGTGCTCGTGAAGACAGGGGCAGTTGCTCAGGTTCGGCCTTGAGCGTGACGTACCGGTCGCGGCCGCCGACCCAGGTCCAGTCCCACAGCAGCCAGCCGGTGCTGCTCATTGCACGCTTCACCTCGACATCTGGCCCGTCGATGGCGTCGCCGTGAGCCACAGCAGCCGCACCGCGATCTGCCAGACCTTCATCGCCGCCACCAGCGGCGCCGCCTGTGCAGCGCCGTGACGGCGCGCGGTACGCGGTTGACGCTGAGCTGAGTCAGGGCGGTATCGCACATGTCGTTCTCCTCGGTACCGGTGGCGTGCGGCATGGTCACCGCGTCTGGTCTTTCGGCGGTACCCGTCCGCTGGGCACCGCGGCCGTCCCGGACACTTCGGCCGGCTGGGGGGTGTACAGGTACCACCGGCCGTTGGCGTGCTGGCGCGCTTCGAACTGGCCGTCGGTCAGGTCCATGTACCAGTGCGCCATCTCCCGCGGCATCGGCCCGCTCGCGACGGTCAACCCCGCGTCGTCGGGGCCGGTCTGTGGCTGGTCCATCGCTATCCCTCCTTTCCCTCAACCCACACGGGCAGGGCAACGTCGCCGTGCGGTGTCGGTGGGCGCCACATCGGATGCAGCGTCGCGCGATTGGGCAGCCGGACCGGGTCGCCGATCTCGACATAGCCGTAGAAGCCGACCAACTCCGGGCCGGCCGCATCCAGATACGCCGGGCGGCCGATCGCATCCAGATGCTCGTGGTAGCCGTCCAGCAGCGCGGCGCCGCAACCGTGGCGCTGCCGGTCCGGGTGCACCGCCAATACCGACAGCCGGTCATGTGGCAGATCCGCCAGCGGGGCGTGTACCTCGCCGAGTAACTCGGCCAAACGTTGGAAGCGGGGATACCACCGCCCGGTCAGCCGCCGCAACTCGCTGCCAGCCTGCGGATGCACCTCGGCCGCCCGGCCCGGGTTGTGCCGCAGCCACCCGGCCACCGCCATCCGATCCGCGCTACACCACAGCGCCCCACCGGCCAACGCCGGTCGCAGATACACCATCCGAGCAACCTCACCGGACATCCGGCGCCGGTCGTCCTCGTCCGGGATCAAGAACTGTGACACCGGCAGGTCGAACGTCGCCGCCGCAACCACCCGCGCCAACCGGGCCACATCACCGAACTCAGCCCGCGTCACCGCGACCGACATCCGCGACACCCTCCCTCCCTCGCACCTACATCGCGCGCCCGGCCGCCCGACCCCCAAGACCTCATCTCATCCCCGGTCGGCGTACCCGGAAAGGCGGGGCGGCCGGACGCGCACTCACCTTGACCACACGGACCCATGTCAGCGAACCGCCAAGGAGTCTCTCGCCACTACGCCTTCATGCAGCGCAAATGGTTAGTGTGCCACGATGCGGCAGCGCTCCATCAGCTCGCGAACACGCGGGTCACGGCCCTGAGCGGTGCGGTCCAAGTCCTGAAGCAGGTTACGAGTGATCCAGTGACTCCGGGTCTGTTCCGGGGTGACTCGTTCAGCATCGAGCAACGCAGCGAGGGCACCGCCGGGATTGCGTCGTTGCAGGTGAGCCCTGGCCACGTCCAGCAGTAGCCGACCCTGTCGCTCCGCAGACAGGTTGGTGGCGTCGATGGCGGCAGCAACCCGTAGGGCCGTGCCGGCGTCGCCCAGCTCGACGGCCACGGCTACCTCGTAGATCGCGACGTTGGTCGGACCGAACTGGGTGTCGTAGTCGTTTCGGTCCTCGCCCAGTCGGCGGGCAGCGACACGGGCGAGCCGCAAGCGCTCCACCGCCTGCTCGGCAAGGTTCTGCCGGCTGGCCAGGATGGCGAGTTGGAGGTGCAGCGCGCCTTGTAGAGAGATCGCTTCCTTTACCCCGGCCCGGGCGATTGCTTCTAGCGCTTCGATGCCAGTCGATGCGGCATGCTCAGCCTGTTCGTACTGCCGGCCCGCCTGGAAAACCAGAGTGAGCCGAAAGATGCCCTCACCCATCAGGAGCCGATCCCCAGCCCGCTCGGCGGCGGCGATGGCGCGGTCGGCGGCGACCCACGCGGCCGACAATTCGTTGAGCTTCACCAGAGCCGCCGCGGCGGCGTGATAGACACGGGCAAGGATCCGAAATGCCTGCTTGGAGGCGCCGCCCCTAGCGAGCCTGACGGTTGCCTCGGCCTGCGGCAACAGGTCGGTCAGCAGCGGAAACAATTCGTCGTATTCCGCAGCGTGAGCCAGACGCCACGCGCGTTCGGCATGCTCGCGCAACTCGGCCAGCGGCACGCTGGTGGCCGGTGGCGCGACCGCCAGCGACAGGGTCAGACTGGAGGAAAGCAGCATCCGCAGCGCTGACGCGGGAGCCGGTCGCGAGCTTGCTTCAGCCAAGATCGGTGTATCAGCAGCCAACTCACCCAGCGGCACGTCCAGAGCTTCGGCGACCTGTCGCAGCACGGTCATACGATCGATGCGGCGCTCACCACGTTCAACCTGCGAGACCCAGGTCTCGGACCGGTCAATGATGGCGCCGAAGTCCCGCTGCGAAAGCCCTCGCCGGGCCCGATGGAAGGCGATCTTCCTACCGAGCGAGGCGGCCGAGGCGTCGAGCTTGCCCATCAGTTGCCCGGCAAGCCCTTTCCCGCGCCCGGAAACAGGAACTCGACGCGGTGATCGACCAGCAGTGGATTCTTGGCGGCATGGAAGGCCTTGACATGATCAGCCTCCTCGTGAGCCTTGAACGCAACCTCGCGATCGGCGTACACCTCGAAGAAAACACGGGCAAGAGGCTCACCCTCAACGGCGTTGGTCGCGTAGACCAAGGTGCCAGGCTCATGCTTCTTGATCTGCTCGACCACTTCGGCGGTCAGCTCGTCGAATCTAAGAGCCGCCTGCTCGTCGCGAATGTCGAATCGAACTACCAACGCGAACATTTGCGCCCCTTCCCCTTCGGCGCCGGCCGCACTTATTGTGCGGGTCGTCGCCCTCCAGGGTACGGGGCACCAGGCTCTAGACAAGCCGAGCCGGCAACCGAGATCCACCCCGGGTGCGGTCCACGACAACACGACGACAACACCGGCACCAGGAGATCGGGCTGCCGCCGACCTGCTCAGGATCGTGTCTCGCCGCCTGGACCCGGAAGAGCGAGGAACCACGCCCAACTTGGAGGGGGCACATCGCGCCAACGCCAACTCCGGTCGCCGGGGCAACCCGCCACCGCCCGCGCACCCCACAGCACGGAGGCAATCGTTGGCGGCCGACGTGCGAGCCCCTCCGGCCCGACGCGGCCCCGGGTGGTGGTCAGCTGGTACGCCAGTCGATGTCGACGCGGTTGGTCAGGTCGCGGCCGCGGCCGCGGACGCTGTGGACGGTTACGGTTAACAGGATGAACTGCTCGCCCTGCCCGGGGTCGGGCACTTCGCGCTCATCGACCCGGCCAGCGCCGCCTGGGCCGCCGTCGCGCAGCGCTTAGACGCCTGGTGTTCTGCGGCACACAGCTAAGTCACAGGCGGTTCCCATGGCCCTTCGAGCCCGCCAGCCGATGGTGGTAGCCATGACTACCGGCGTGATGATGCGAACGCGGCGTCCGGGGCGGCTCGTCCTTCCGCTCGTCATCGCCGCGGCCGGCTTCGTCGGATGGATCATCGCATTGGCGGTCCGGTTGCCCGACCGGTACGTCGCCGGCCACTGGAACGTGGCCTGGGTCGGGTTCGACGTCATCCTGCTGGTGAGCCTCTTCACCACCGCGTGGGTGTTCGCCCGGCGCGAGTACCTGGTGCCGACCGCGGCGCTCGTGACGGCGGTACTGCTGCTGTGCGACGCGTGGTTCGACGTCACCACGGCCTCGGGCCTTACCGACACCACCGTCAGCCTGGTCAGCGCCGCGCTCGTCGAGCTGCCGATCGCCGCCGTCCTGGTCTGGGCCGCGCGCCGGCAGCTACGGCGGCAACTGGTACGCGAGGACACCCGCCGCGGGAGGTGAGTTCGTGCGACGAGCAGGGCGGCGGCAAACCGTCGCGGCCACCCTCGCCCTCGCCGTCCTCATCCTGCTCACCGTCTTCGCCGGAGCCTTGCGCAGCGTACCCGGCAGCGCGTCGCTGGCGCACCGTACCGGCGCCGTCGGGCAAGGCCACCAGCACCGCCCGCAGGCTCTCGCACTTCGCCGGTCCGACCAGACCCTGCAACAGCATCGGCGCGGCGTACCGGCCGTCGCGGCCACCACGACCGCCGCACCGGTGGTCCTGTCCGCTGCCGACCCGGCCGGCGGGCGGCAGCTACCGGTACCGTCGACCCACTCCCCGCCCCGGAGCCGGGCCCCGCCTGCCGGGTGACCCGCCCACCCCACCCGTCCAACACCCGGCAGGGAGACACCATCATGTCCAGCACAACCATGCCGACGCCCGATCGGCGCCGGCCCGAGCTCCTCGCCAACCTGCCCGAACTGCGGGCCAGGCTGAACCGGCAACGGGAGTTCCTCACCCAGCAACTGTCCGGATGCACCGCCCCGCTGGCCGCGGATGCCCACCGCGGCGACTTCGACGTGGACGAGCTCATGGCCGATGCGACCCGCCGCGCGCTCGGCGACATCGAGGTTGCGCTGCACCGCATGTCCACCGGGCGGTACGGCACCTGCCTCTACTGCGGGGCGGAGCTTCCGATCGCGCACCTGCTCGCCATACCGCAGGCGGACGCCTGTGCCGACTGCGCGCGCTGACCCGTCGCGGTACCGCCGGCCGGTCCTGTCCGGCCGGCGGTGCGGGACTCCCCCGGACTTGGTCGCTGCCGTCCAGCCGGCATCCAGCCAGCTCCCAGCCACCCGAGCTCTACTGGAAGCACGGCCCTGACGGGCCGCGACGGAAAGGGGCGCAGCCGCCATGAACGAGACGTACCAGGAACCCAAGGGAGCACCCGAGCCGACCGTGCCCAGGGTACCGGGTCCGGGTTACGCGCCGGCGGGTACCGCCACCTGGCCGGGCGCCGGCCACCCGGGCACCTATCCGGCCGGCCAGCCCGGCTGGCCGCCACCGCCGCCCCCGCACTGGCCACCGCAGCAGCCGTACTGGCCGCCACCGCCGCCGCGGCGCACCGGCCTGCCCGGGTGGGCCATCGGCGCCATCGTCATCGGTCTCGTCGTGCTCATCGCCGGTAGCCTCGCGCTCGCGATCGGCGTCGGCCGGGCGGTCCGCACGGCCGGCTCCTCCGGGTGGAACAACGCGCCCGGTGGCACCGCCGGCGCACCGGCCGCTCCCGCCAACCCGGGCACCCCCGCCGACGTGTCGGCCATCGCCGCGAAGGTCGACCCCGCCGTCGTGGACATCAACACCGTCCTGGGGTACCAGAACGCGCGGGCGGCCGGTACCGGCGTGGTACTCAGCTCGTCCGGCCTGGTCCTCACGAACAACCACGTGGTCGCGGGCGCCACCAGCATCTCCGTCACCGACGTCGGCAACGGGCAGACGTACCAGGCCGCCGTCGTCGGCTACGACCGCTCCGAGGACATCGCAGTCATCCAGCTGCAGAACGCGTCCGGCCTGGCCACCGCATCCATTGGGGATTCCTCAAAGGTCAGCACCGGCGACAGCGTGGTCGCGATCGGCAACGCCGGCGGTACCGGTGGGACGCCGGCCGCGGCCGCCGGCTCGGTGACCGCGTTGAACCGCTCCATCACCGCCAGCGACGAGTCCGCCGGTACCGCGGAGACGTTGACCGGGCTCATCGAGGTGAACGCGAACGTCGTCTCCGGCGACTCGGGCGGGCCGCTGGCGAACACGTCGGGCCAGGTGATCGGTATCGACACCGCCGCCTCCGCCGGGTTCCAGTACCAGGACCAGGGCTCCGGCGGCTCCGGTGACGGGTACGCCATCCCGATCAACCAGGCGATGACGATCGCCAAGCAGATCCAGGCCGGCCGGTCCTCGTCGACCGTCCACATTGGAGCGACCGGGTTCCTCGGCGTGCAGACCCGGGCCAGCGGCGGCCAGTCCACCTCGGGCGCCGTGGTGGCGGGGGTGCTGTCCGGCTCGCCGGCCGAGGCGGCCGGGCTGGGGCGGGGCGACGTGATCCAGTCGCTGAACGGCAAGGCGGTCGACTCCGCCACGACGCTGACCACGCTGCTGGACGCCCAGCACCCCGGCGACACCGTGTCGGTGGGCTGGATCAACCAGAACGGGCAGTCGCACACCGCCAAGGTCACCCTCGCCACCGGCCCGACCGGCTGAGCGTCACCAGCCCGCCGGCCGCCTTGCCCGCTGGTACGGGTAGGGCGGCCGGCGGCGCAGGAACGGTATCGCCGCGAGGAAGCCGAAGACGAAGCCGAAGACGTGGGCGAGGTAGGCGACCGAGCCGGCCGCGGAGACCGCGTAGCCGGCCGAGTACACCCACTGCAGCGCGAACCACAGGCCGAGTACCAGCCAGGCGGGCAGCCGCAACGGGATGAACAGCAGGATCGGCACGAGACTCCACACCCGCGCCCGCGGGAAGAACATCAGGTACGCGCCGAGTACCCCGGCAACCGCGCCGGAGGCGCCGATCAGCGGGGCGGCCGAGCCCGCGTTGGCGAGCGCGAACCCGTACGCCGCGACGTACCCGCACAGCAGGTAGAACACCAGGAACCGCACCCGGCCGAGCCGGTCCTCGACGTTGTTGCCGAACACCCACAGGAACAGCATGTTGCCCAGCAGGTGCAGCCAGCCGCCGTGCAGGAACATCGAGTACAGCACCGACAGCACCGGAATCTTGTGGTACCCGGACGGCCGTACCACGCATCCCGGCCCGTTCGGCCCGATGCCGACCTCCCCGTCCGGCGTCGCCGGCAGTTGCCTGTTGTCGACCAGTTCCCGCGGGATGGCCGCGTACCGGTCGTAGAACGCCTCCTGCTGGCACAGCTCACGCGGCCCGACGGCGGCCATCCCGGTATCCCGGGCGGCCGGCGTCAGCAGGAAGACGACCACGTTCACGGCGATCAGCAGGTACGTGACCCACGGCGTGCGGCGTACCGGATTCACGTCGTGAACGGGAATGACCACGCTCTCTGTATACCGGATGCCGGAAACGCGAGGACACGTGGCGTGGTGAACGTCAGCTCACGGTGATCCGGTCACCGGAGACCGTGACTGTCTTCGGGGGCAGCGGGTGGGTTTCGGCCGGGATGCCGTCGCCCGGCCGCACCACCGAACCGTCCGTGATCGAGTACCGGGCGCCGTGGCACGGACAGTTGATCGTACCGTTGCTGATGGATTGCAGCGTGCAACCCCGATGGGTACACGTGGCGCTGAACGCCAGGTACCGGCCGGCCGCCGGCTGGGTCACCACGACGCCGTCCGGGTCCAGATCCGGGAAGATCTTCCCTCCGCCGACCGGGATGTCCCGGGTTCTGATCCCGCTCGCGGTCGTCGCCGAGCCGCCGCCGGTACCCTCGCATCCGGCCGCGGCCGCGACCCCGGCGGCACCGGCGCCGGCCAGGACGGCCCGGCGTGTGCTCGTTCCCGTGTGGTGGTTGGTCACACCCATGCTCCCTCTCCCGATCCCGACGGCCGCGCGCCCATCGTGCCAGAGCGGAATCGGGCCGGCGCAGGCGCCCGGCGGCGGCACAGGCTAAGATCGGCCCGCAGGTCGACCAGCCGGTTCAATCGCAGGCAGCTCGGCTCGAACGACTGCGGGAACACCGCCCCCTCGGCCCGGCGCCCGGTCACGGCGAGGGTGAAGTCCTCGACGAACCAGCCGGTCGTGGCGACCCCGTCGAGCACCTTGGTGGTCCGGCGCGCACCCGGCAACAGCGGCCAGTACCGCGGCCGCGGATCCGTCCAGGAGCGCGCGCCGGCGCAGTCCCGCCACGCTGCGCACCCTAGTGGTGCCGCGCCCGGACCGGGAAGCGCCGGCCCGGAAAGCGCCGGCCCGGGAAACTTGCGCAAGGCCTGCGGATCGGGCCGTTAGTGGAGGTGTTGCTGCCAGTCCGCCGGTACCCGGCCGGCCGGACCCGGTACCCCCTGGTCCAGCGGGTGATGATCGGGGGGCGCCAGGCCGGGGCCGCTGTAGGCCTCCTGGGTGCGGTAGTCCCAGTACCAGTCCTCGCCGGGCTCGTACGACTGGACCAGCGGGTGGCCGGTGCCGCGCCAGTGTGCCGTGGCATGCTGCGCCGGCGACGAGTCGCAACATCCGATGTGCCCGCAGGCAGCGCACCGCCGCAGGTGCAGCCACCAGCCGCCGGCCGACTCGCAGTCGGCGCACCCGGGACCGCTCGGTGGTACCGACACGTCGATGTTCAATGCGTCCTCCATCACGACCCAATCCTGCCAGGTACGCTCGGGAGCGTGGAGTTCCGGCTCGAGCTCGTGCAGGTACCCGTCTCCGACGTCGAGCGCGCGATCGCGTTCTACACCGAGAACGCGGGCTTCCATCTCGACGTCGACACCGAGCCCGGCGGCGGGGTGCGGTTCATTCAGCTCACGCCGCCCGGCTCGCCCACATCGATCGCGATCGGCACCGGGCTCAGCACGATGGCGCCCGGCTCCGTCGAAGGGCTCCAGCTCGTCGTCACCGACATCGATGCGGCCCGCGCGGAGCTGGCCGGCCGCGGCGTCGACGTGAGCGATGTCCAGGTCTTCGACTGGGGCTCGTTCGTGTTCTTCAGCGACCCGGACGGCAACCGCTGGGCGGTGCAACAGCTCCCGCCCCGGCCCTGAGACCGGGGCGGGACTCCGCGTCATTCAAGCGGGCAGGAGCTGAGGACGGGTGGTCCCGGGTGCGGGCGCACCCGGGACCACGACCTAGCCCTACTTGATGGTGAAGCCCGCCGACGCGGAGCCGACCTGCGCCAGATAGGCGCCCGGCTCCACCCGCGGGCGGGCGGTGGCGTCGATGTCGCCCGGGGTCACCGCGAGGACGGAGACCGGGAACGACAGGTGGACCACCTTCGACTGCCCGGGGTCGAGGGTGACTCTGGTGAAGGCCACCAGCCGCTGCGGCGGTACCACCACGTCGCTCACCGGCTGCGCCACATACACCGGTACCACGTCGGTACCGGCCCGGCTGCCGGTGTTCGCCACCGTGAAGGTGACGCCGACGGAGCCGTTGCGCGACGCGGTACCGGTGACCGACAGGCCGCTGGTCTGGAACGTCGTGTAGCTCAGGCCGAAGCCGAACGGGTACCGCGGGTTGTAGCTGTGTCCCTGCCCGGATCCGGTGTCCGGCAACTGGTCGAAGAACTTCGGCTGGTCGCCCAGCGGCGATGCGCAGGTACCGCAGAAGTCACCGCCAGGCGTGTCGGCCTCGGACGGCCAGCTCACCGGCAGCCGGGCGCTCGGGTTCACCGTGCCGAACAGCACGTCCGCGACCGCGGTACCGGCCTCGGTGCTGCCCTGGTACGCCATCAGCAGACCCTGGGCGTTGCCTGCCGGGCCGAGGCCCAGCGGCCGGCCGGCGATCACCACGACGATCACCGGCTTGCCGGTCGCCTGCAGCGCCGCGATCAGCGCCTTCTGGCCGGCCGGCAGCGCCGGAGCCGGGTTGTCACCGAGCCCCTCGGCGTAGGCCTTCTCGCCGACCGCGACCACGACCGCGTCCGCCGAGCCGGCGGCTGCCACGGCGGCCGCCTGGTCCGGCGCGTACGTCACGTTCGGGTCAGCAGCCTGGAGTCCCTTGAGGACGGTGGTACCCGGCGGGATCTGGTCCGGCGGTCCCATGCAGCACACGTGCCCGGCACCGAACACGCCCTGCCAGCTGACGCTCCAGCCGCCGAGCTGGTTGGTCATCGAGTCGGCGCTGGGTCCGGTGACGACCAGCTTCGCGCCGGATGCCAGCGGCAGCAGGTTGTGCTCGTTGCGCAGCAGGGTGATCGATTCCTGCGCCGCCTTCAGCGTGGCGTCCCGGCCGGCGGTGACCGCCGCGTCGGCCTTGTCCGGGTCGACGTACGGGTGGTCGAACAGGCCGAGCGCGAACTTCAGCCGCAGGATCCGCCGTACCGACTGGTTGATCCGGTCGACCGACACGAGGCCCTTCTGCACGTCCTGGAGGAGGCCCGCCTGCCAGCCCGCGAAGTCGAACGGGGTCATCGACATGTCGACGCCGGCGTTGACCGCCTTGGCGATGGCGCCCGCGAAGTCGGCGGCGATGTGGTAGTTGCTGGCCAGCGCCGGTACGTCGCCGTAGTCGCTGATGACCACGCCCTGGAAGCCCAGCCGCTCGCGCAGCTCGGTGGTGAGCAGGAAGTGCGAGGCGGTGGCCGGGATGTTGTCGATGGAGCCGGAATCCACCATGACGGTGGCGGCGTGCGCGTTGATGGCACCGGCGTAGGACGGCAGGAACATGTCCTGCAGGTACCGGATGGGCAGCTGCGCCTCGACCCGGTCATGCCCGTTGATGGACTCCGAGTACCCGGCGAAGTGCTTGACCGTCGCGGCCGCCGGCATACCGCCGCCGCCGGCACCCTGCAGGCCGCCGACGAAGCCCGCGCCCATCGCCGCGCTGAGTACCGGTTCCTCGGCCCAGGTCTCGTAGTCCCGGCCCCACCGCTGGTCCCGGTACAGGTCCTGGACCGGCGCGAAGTCCCACGTCCACCCGGTGGCCGCGAGGCCACGAGAGGTTACCGCGCCACCGGTCTGCGCCGCGGCCGGATCCCACGTCGCCCCCATCCCGATCGACTGCGGGAACAGCGGCGCCTGGTACGGGTGGCCGAAGCCGTGTACCGCGTCCACGCCGAGGATGACCGGGATGTGCAGCCGGGAGTTCTCGATCGCGGTGTGCTGGATGGTGTTGGCCCACTCGGCCCAGCCCCGGCCGGTGTTGCTGGCCGGGTTGTCGGTACCACCGGCCAGGATCGAGCCGGTGAAGTTCTTGATGAGCACATTGTCCAAACAGGACGGTTGCAGCGGATCGGTGTTGCCACCCGCGTTGTGGCACATGCCGTTGGCCGGGTTGGTGGTGTCCCGTAAGGCGCCGGTGACGATCTGGTCCATCTGGCCGATCTTCTCCGGAAGCGTCATCCGGTGCAGCAGGTCCTCCACCCGCGCGGAGACGGACGCGCCCGCGTCGAGGTAGAGCGGTCCGGAGATCGCCGGTACCGCGGCGGCGGACGCCCCGCTGCTGCCGACGAGTGCGGCGGCACACAGCACGGCTACGGCCATGTTGCGTTTGTGGACTTGTCTGAGGAGATGCATCGTCATCATCCGTTCCAGGTCGACGATCGCTGTGCGGTCTGCGGCCACCGGTCGCGGGTGTGTCCAGCGGCAGGCCGGCGCGCCTGCCGTCTATGCGGAAACGTTGGAGGGACAGGTGGGTGCGGTGACGGTGGCCTTCGGTACGGGGGTGGGCGACCGGCGCGCCCGTCGTGGCGCAGACGGAGGACGCCGGTCGTCACCCGACCTGGCCGCCGGTCACGGCTGGCGAGACCGCTCGCCTGACGCCGTCGCACCGACCGCGAACCCGCGGCCAACCGGAGCCCGGTCCGTGGCTCGCCTGGCCACGGATGCAGCGCCGGTGTGGCTCTCCGGTCCGGCCGACCCGAGTTGCCGACAGGGCCCGTCCCGTTCAAGCCGGACCCAGCGCCGACGGTAGGAGCCGGGATACAACGATGTCAATAGTGACGTTGCCGAATTGTTACCGGCGACAACAATGAAGCTGCCGCTTACCCCTTGCGACCCGGTACTCAGCGGGAATAAGTTTTCGCTGAAAACAAAGCTGGTCCGGGCCCGGCCGCCCGGAGAACTGACAGTGCCACGAACCGCCCGCGACGCGACCGTCCCGCGTCGCCCGTACGTACCGGCGACGTTCTCGCCTGATCCGCCGCCGGTACCAGTTGCGCGCCCGTCAGCCCAGCGTCACCCGAGGGTGGCGGTGGGCCGTACCGTAGTCCGCATGGACAGCAACGACCGCCCGGACAGTACCGCCGAGGACACCGAGGAATGGGACTCGATCGAGGACGAGGGTGTGCTCGACGCTTCCGACACGCTCGACGACGACGCCGTGGCCGATCCTCTCGATGTCGGCGTGGCGCCGTCGGACCGCTGGGCCGGTGCGAACCGCTTCGGTACGACCGCCGCGGAGCAGCGTGCCGGCGAGTCGCTGGAGCAGCACCTGGCCGAGGAGGAGCCGGACGTCGATCCGTACGCCGAGGACGCCGACGACGAGGACGAGTTGATCCGGCGCGGCTACGAGGAGGATCCGCGGGCCGGCCGGCTGATCGCCGACGACGAGGGGTTCGGCGCGGACCGGGAGGCCGACTCGGTTGCGCGCGACGCCGGGGTCGACGCGGGTGGCGCGAGCGCCGAGGAAGCCGCGATGCACGTGGTCGAGGATCCCGACGGCCACGGCGAGGGTCCGCTGCGCTGAGCGTGGAGGCCCGGCGCTGACTCACCCGCCGAACGCCGGTACCGCCCGCCTGCGTCCGCAGTGGACGGTTGGGTCAGGTGGGCCAGGTCGTCCGCGAGGCCCGCGAGCCAGACCCGGATGTCGGCCAGGTGGTAGAGGTCGGTACCCAGATCGTACGGCCACGCCTCCGGGCGCAACCGCGGTACCGCGATGGCCGTGCGGCCGCCGTGCCGCAGGCGCGCGGCCAGCTCCTCGTACCCGCCCGCGACCGTCGCGGCGGCCGCCGTCAACGGGCGCCGGCAGGTCAGCATCCGGCCGGTCGGGCATGAGCGCAGCAGCGCCTCCGCCCCGCGTACCACGTGGTGTCCGGCGACCAGCGTCGCCTGCCAGTCCACCGCGACCGTGCGCGGGTCGTGCCGTTCGCTCTGGTACAGCGCGTAGGACGCCTCGGCGAGAAGGCTCTGCTGCCGGGCCACCGGCAGCGCCGGCCCGGGCGGGGTGGCTTCGGTCAGCACCGCGACCGTCTCGCGCACCACGGCGGCGCTCGCGGCGAGGAAGTTCGCCGTCGCCCGGTGCAGTTCCCCGGCGCCACCGCGGGGCCACGCGAACAGTCCGATCAGCAACCCGACCCCGGCGCCCACCGCGACGTCCAGTACCCGCGCCTCGGCCAGCCGCCAGTCCGGCGCCGCCACCTGGGCGAAAACCATCGCGATCACCACGGTGAACAGCGCCTGTGCCCAACCGGGACCGAGCAGCGGTCCGGCGGCGAAGCCGATCAGCATCGCGAGCGGTAGGGCGATCACGTACACCTGCGGGTCGGCGACGACCACGAGCAGCCCGCCGGCCAGTACCGCGCCGGCGACCGTGCCGACCAGCGCCGGCCGAAGGGCGGAGCGGGTATCGGCGGCCGAGGTGCGCAGCAGGGTCAGCGTGGCCAGCAGCACCCAGAAGCCGTGCGACAGGTCCAGCAGGCCGGCGAGCAACCGGGCCGCCGCGAGCGCGAGCGCCAGCCGCAGCGCCCCTTGGAAGTACACCGAGCGCGGCGTCAGGTTCTCCCGGAACCGGTGCCACCAGAGGGTTGCGGTGGGCCGGTACGCGTACCAGAACGGTCCCGGTTGGGCACCCGGCGGGGTCGGGTCCGGGTGGATCGGCGCCCCGGTCGCCACCCGGACGGCGGTGACCACGACCTTCACCCCGTCCGCGACCACCAGCGCCAGCGCCCCGAGGCGCAGCCGGTCGGGGTGCACCGCGTCGGGTACCATCCGCAGCCGGGCGGCCCGGAACCCGGCCAGCGCATCGGCGATCGGATCCAGGTCCGGCGCGGATCCCGTGCCGTCCAGCGCGGCCGCTGCGGCCCGGGCACTCGCGGCGGCCTGGCGCAGCAGTGTCGCGACGTCGCCGGCGCCCAGCGGCTGCGGGCCGTCCTCGAAGAACAGGTCGACGGTACGGCCGAGGGCCAGCCGGGCCGCCCCCCCGGCCTGGCTGAGCGCACGGTCCCGCCGGCCCGCCGAGGCCGGCCGCTGGATCGGCGGCAGCCGCGACGGCCGGATCGCCTCGGCCGCCTCAGCCGCGTCGGTCAGCTGCGCGGCCAGCCGTTCGCGGGCCCGGGAATCCCCGTCCACCGCGTCGGCGAGGCCACCGAGGCAGTCGGCGAGCGCGCGTACCGCGTGGGCGAGCCGGTGCTGGTACGGCACCGGCGGACGCTCGGGCCACAGGGTCAGCTCGGCCACCACGAGCAGCAGCACGGCGAGGGCCAGCCCGGCCAGCCGGTACCCGAGGGAGTGCGGGTCGTACGGCGGGAAGCACGGCAGGATGTACAGCAACTGCATGCCGTTGACGAGCCCGACCAGCCGCGGGCCGCCGACCCCGGCGTAGGTGACCAGGAAGCCGAGCACGAACATGCCGGCCGCGGCCGTCCAGTTGGTGATCGACAGCAGGGTACCGGCGGTGACGAGTACCGCGCCGGCCGGCAGCACGGCGAGCAGGGTACGGGCGCGCTGCGCCGCGGTACCGGGAAGCTGCGACAGAGCGCCGAGCGCGACGGTGCCGAACAGCGCATAGGTCGCGAGTACCGGATTGCCCAGCCCGTACCGGCAAGCGTAGAAGCCGACGCAGGCCACGATCGCGACCCGGGCGGCCCGCCGGACGGTGACCAGGCCCGGATCCCGGGCGCGGAGCCATGCCCACGCTACGACCGCTGCCACGATTGCCTCCGCAGCCGATACTAAGGCGGTCTTGCGTATCCCGCTCCACGCTCTAAACTGTATGCAGTTCTGCGTGAAGGGGACGACCGTGATATCCGGACTGCACCACTACGCGGTTGAAGTGCCCGACCTCGCCGTCGCGGACGGGTTCCTGCAGGACTTCGGCCTGGAGACGACGGAGAAGGACGGCGCACTGGTGGCCCAGTGCGGTGGCCGGGCGCAGGAACAGGTACGGCTGCTGGAGGGTGGCGCGAAACGGCTGCACCACGTCTGCTTCACGCTGCGGCCGGGCACCCTGGACCAGGTACGGGAGGCGCTCGAGCGGGCCGGCACCCCGGTGGTCGAGCCGCCGGCCGGTGCCGCCGAGGACGGGCTGTGGATCCGCGACCCCGACGGGACGGCGGTGCAGTTGCTCGACACCGCTCCGGTACCGCCCCGCCCGGTCGCCGAGGTGCTGACGAACGCGGGCGCCAGCCGCCAGCGCATCGGGATGGCCCAGTGGAGGGAAGCCACCAACGACGTCCTGCCGCGCCGCCTCGGGCACACCCTGCTGTTCACCCGGCAACCGGCCCGGATGACCGAGTTCTACACGACGGTACTGGGACTCGCGGTCAGCGACCGGATCCACGGGGACCTGGTGACGTTCCTCAACGCCGGCCCGGGCGACCACCACATCTTCGGCTTCATCTCCAGTACCCACCCGGGCTTCCACCACTCCAGCTTCGAGGTGCCGTCGATCGACGCGATCGCGCTGGGCGCCGACCGGATGCGCGCCAAGGGACACGACGCCGGCTGGGGACTGGGCCGGCACACGATCGGCTCGAACTTCTTCCACTACAACCCCGATCCGTGGGGCAGCTGGATCGAGTGGTTCTCCGACATCGACCAGATCGACGAGTGCTGGATCGCTGGGGACTGGGACGTGCCGCCGCACCTGTGGGGCGCCCCGCCGCCGCAGAGGTTCCTGGCCAACAGCGAGCCGCCCCGTTGAAACGGGGCGGCTCGGCCGTACCGCTCAGCCCGCGCGGACCAGGCCGCCGTCGACGTAGAACGTCTGACCGGTGATGAACGCCGCGTCGTCGGAGACCGGGCCGGCCTCGGTTGTCGCCGTGCGTACCAGCGATGGGGCGATCGCGTTCGCGGTGATGCCGTACTCGGCGAGTTCGGTGGCTAGGCCGCGGGTCAGGCCGACGACGGCCATCTTCGACGCAATGTAGTGGATAAGCCGGGGATTACCAACCTGATCGCGTTCGACGTCATGTTGACGATGCGGCCCCAGCCCCGCGCCTTTGAGGCACGACGGCACTGCACCCATGATTCGCTCGCTGACGCCCGCTCACGCGCCCGCTCCGCTGCGCTCCGCGGACGCATGAGGCACGACGGCACTGCGCCCATGATTCGCTCGCTGACGCCCGCTCATGCCGGTACCGGCGTTTCTCCGGCGGCGATCCGGCGCATCGCGGCCACCGTCGCGGCGACCGCCTTGAGGTAGTCGCCGGTCATGCCGTCGGCGTAGGCGGCTTCCTCGGCGGAGCCACCCTCGACGCCCTCGACCACGAGCGCGAAGCTGAACCGCGGGCGCAGGTCGTCCTCGTCGCCTTCGATCTCGTTCGCGATCGTGCCCAGTACCGGTCCGGCGATGCGGGTGAACACGACCCGGTGCGGTTCCTCCAGCGTGATGCGTTCGGTGAAACGCTGGCCGCGGAAGTCGATGTCGCGGTCGAACACCCGATCGCTGTGCCGCTGGATCACCTTGCAGAACGTCATCGCCGGTACGAACGGCAGCGCGTTGTTCGCCTTCATGACCAGGCCGTCCCAGACATTTGCCCGGTTCAGGTGGGGGTGCCCGGCCGCGTTGACCGGCAGCTGGTGCGACACGTAGATCATGGTTGGCTCCTTTCCGCGTCGACGACGCGGTTGGTGATCTCTCCCAGCCCGTCCACGGCGACCCGGATGACGTCGCCGTGCTTGAGGTGGCGGCCGCGGCCGGCGCCGACCCCGGCCGGGGTACCGGTGGCGATGACGTCTCCGGGTTCGAGGGTGACGACGGCGCTGGCCGCCGCGACGAGTCGGTCGACCGGGCAGATCATGTCGCCGGTCGTCTCGTCCTGCTGGAGTTCGTCGTTGACCCACAGCCGCAGCCGAAGGTCCTGCGGGTCGGCGACGTTGAACGCGGGGGTGATGCCGGGGCCGAGCGGCAGCGAACCGTCGATGGCCTTCGCGGCGAACCAGTCGTATGTGAACGCCTCGGCGGGTACGTTCGGGCGCCGGTGGTACCCGCGGGCGGTGACGTCGTTGGCGACGCAGTACCCCGCCACGTGGCGCAGCGCGTCGGCGATGTCGATGTCGCGGCCGCCGATCCCGATGACGACGGCGAGTTCGGCCTCCCAGTCGTACCGGGCCTGTTCGCCGCGCCGGATGACGATCGGATCGGCGGGACCGATGACGGTCGTCGTCGGCGGCTTGAGGAAGAAGAACGGCTGCCACTCGTCGCCCGGTACCGCGCCGCCCATCTCGCGGATGTGCCGGCGGTAGTTCACGCCCGCGCACAACACCTTGCGCGGCCAGGTGATCGGGGTCAGCAGCTCATAGGAACCGACGAGCGGCGCGTACTCCAGCGATGTCGTCGCCAGGACCGGCGCCGCCTGTGCCCAGTCCTCCAACAGGTCCAGCATGTTCCGCCACTGCTTGAGTACCGGCGGGGCGACCACGGTACCGTCGCCGAGCATCAACCCGAGCCGCGCTTCGCCGTCCTCGCGGAAGGTGACCAGCGAGAACGTCATGCGGTGTCCCGGGGCAGCGCTTGTTGGTCACCAGCGACCTGGTCGTGGACGGCGGCGATGTCGAGGTGCCCCCAGCCGTCGGCCATGGCCTTGTCGAACACCGTCTTCGCGGCGGTGAAGACCGGGGCGTCCGCGGCGACCGCGGCGGACGCGTCGGCGATCTGCTCGAGGATGGCGTGCAGCGTCTCGATCGGCCCCGGCGCGGGCGACCAGCGCCGGCCCCGCATGACCGGCCCGCGCTGCTTCCAGATGGCCGATGCGCCGATCGAGTTGTCGACGGTCTGCTGCACCAGCTCCAGATCCAGCCCGAGGCGCGCGGCGAGGACGAGCGCCTCGCCCGCGGCGACGGTGTGCACCGCCAGGAGCAGGTTCGCGACGTACTTCATGCTCGTGCCGGTGCCGAACGCGCCGGTGTAGACCCAGGGCCCGGAGATCGCCTCGAGCACCGGCCGCACCGCCTCGACGCTGTCCGGCTCCCCGGAGACGAACGTGGTGGCCGCCCGGGGTGCGACCATGCCCGGGCTGCCGCTGATCGGGCAGTCCAGCAGGTCGCCGCCGGCGGCGCGGACGGCATCCCGGACCCGGGCCTTGCGCGCGATGTCGACGGTGCTCATCTCGATGTGCACGGTGCCGGGCCGGTCGGTGGTCAGCGTGCCCGCGGGCCCGCACACCACCTCCTCCAGGGCGGCCGCGTCGGGCAGGATCGACAGCAGGACGTCGGCCCGCTCGGCGACCTCCGCGGACGACCGGGCCGCGGCGCCGCCGGCGGCCACCAGCTCCGCACACCCGGATCGCCGGTACCCGGTCACCGCGAAGCCGCGATCCATCAGATTGCGGGCGATCGGCAGGCCCATCTTGCCGAGCCCGATAACGCCGACGTGCAGCACGGCTGTCACCCCCATAAGTAGGTACCGGTGCCGAGCGAGATCTGCAGTTGGATGGCGCCCTCGTTGACCCGCCAGCCGAACACCTCGAACGTGCGCAGCCCGGCGACGACGAACGGGTCGGTCCGCGCGATGGCCCGGGCGTCCTCGGCGCGCTCCGCCCGCAGCACGGTGACGCCGGAGCCCGGCCCGGTGCCGGGTCCGCTGGTCAAGGGGCCGGACAGGAACACGACGCCGTCGGCCTCCAGCTTCAGCAGCCACGCGAGGTGCTCCTCGACGTGGCGCTCGATGTCGGCGGCCGTCGTCGTGGGTACCGGCGTGGACAGCGCGAGCCAGTAGTCCCTACCGAGCAGCTCCATGAGTAAACTGTATGCAGTTTTCTAGCCCCGTCAAGGGGTAGGACACTGTATGCAGTCTCGCCCGGCGATCAGGGAGAATGTGCGCATGCCCCGTACCCCGACGCTCGTGCCCGGCGTCCGCAAGGTCGAGATTCCCGAGATCCGGCAGTCCATCCCCGCGCTGCACGCATACCTGCGCGAGTGCATCCTCGACGGCACGCTGACGCCGGGTACCAAGCTGTCCCAGGTGGCCCTCGCCGACCAGCTCGGGGTGAGCCGCACGCCGCTGCGCGAGGTCCTGCGCATGCTGCAGGAGGAGGGCCTGGTCGAGATCGAGCCGAACCAGCGCACCCGGGTGGCCGGCCTGGACCCCCAGGAGCTCGACGAGGTCTACGCCAGCCGGATCCTGCTGGAGACGCTCGCGCTGTCGATGACGTTCGATGGGTTCACGGCGGCGGACCAGCGGCAGTCGAGGCGGTTGCTCACCGCGATGCGGCGGGCCGCGCGTACCGGTGACTTCGGGGTCTGGTTCGACTCGCACGCGCAGTTCCACCGCCTCTTCACCGCCGGGGCCGGACCGTCGCTGCAGAAGCAGCTGACCGTGTTCGCCGACCGGACGATCCGGTACATCCGCATCTACCAGTTGTCCGATCCGGCGAGCTGGCAGTCCGCCGGCGACGCCGAGCACGCCGCGATCCTCGAAGCGCTCGTCGCGCACGACGACCGCGCCGCGCTGTCCGGGCTCGCACACCACCTCGCCCGTACCGCGGAACGCGTGCTGCGCGACTGCGCCCCGTACTACCCGATGAAGGCCGTGCCGCACGCCCTCGAACTGGTCGAGCGCCGCTAGCCCATCCCGGGGAACGGCTCGACGACGGCGAGGAATGGTGACGAGCGCGCGGTTGTCCGCGAACAGCCCGATGATGTCCCGCATCCCCTCGACGCTGGGCTGGTAGGCCCAGACGGTGTCGAGCCCGGGCGGCAACGCCATCGCCACCCCATCGTGCCCATGAGCACGGCGCCGGAGACTTCGACCTTCGTCAGTCTCCTTCGAGGGGCGTGAGCTGAGGCTGGGTGGTGGTGCGGCGGGTCGGGCCCAACCACATGTCGATCGACCCGGGTTCGTCAGGGTCGAAGGTGCGCGGGCGCCAGGCGGCCTCGTCCTCGATCCGCCGCACGCCGAACGAGTACTCGTAGGTGAAGCCTTCCGGGCCGAGGAAGTACAGGAACACGGCCGTGGACTGCGGGTGCCGGCCCGGTCCCATCTCGATCTCGACGCCCTGCTCGACCAGGAAGTGCCAGTTGCGGAACACGTCGTCGATCGTCTCGACCTGGAAGTTCATGTGGCACAGGCCGGGGCCGTCCCCTTTGAACACCGCCAGCTTGTGGTGGACCGGATCGACCCGGATGAGGCAGGCCTTGTCCCCGATCCAGTCCGAGACGCGGGCGTTGAAGCGCGAGTGCCAGAACCGGTACGCCTCGTACACGTCGGGTGCGTCGAGGCAGAGGTGGCCGAACTCGGTGATGCCGGCGTGCCGGGTGAAGGCGACCGGCCGGGTCACCGTCTCCTGCTGGCACACCAGCTCCAGCCGGTTGCCGAACGGGTCGTCGAAGCCGATGAACGACCGGACCCGCCGGGACCGGGCCGCCGCGGCGTCGCCCCGGACGACCGTGGTACCCGACCGCTCCAGCTCGGTCTCGGCGGCGGCCAGCGCGTCCTCGTCGGCCACCGTGAAGCCGGACGAGATGACGCCCGACCGCCCCTGTACCAGCGCGAGGCAGTGGTGGCGGTGATCGGCGCGCAGGTGGGCGACGCCGGTACCGTCGGCCGGCGCGGCGAGCTCCAGGCCGACGATACGGGTCGCGAACTCCACGGCCTTGTCCAGATCGGCGACGCCGGAACGGACGTAAGCGATGTCGGTCAGTTCGATCACGGGGCGGCTCCCTCAGGCGAACAGCGGCGCGAGGTCGATGTAGATCTGCCAGTCCCGGACCAGGTCACCGTCGAAGACGAGGATGTCGGCGTTTGGTACGGTGACCGACTTGCTGTCCTTGCGGCGATACTCTACATCGATCCTGGCGATGGTCGTGTCGCCCACGTCCCAGACGTCGAGGACGTGGTGGGTCATCCCGTCGATGGTGGAGAAGAACCCGGCGACGGCGTCCCGGACCGCGGCCCGCCCTACGGACGGCTCGGCGTTGCCGAAGCGGAAGACGACGTCCTCGGTCAAGTGGGCGACGAACTTGTCCGGATCGAGGCTGTCGATGTCGGCGAAGATGGCGCGGGCGTCTCTGCTCATGGCGTGCTCCTGTGGCATGATCCAGTGGCAAACTGTATGCAGTTCTCCTTCGTACTGTATGCAGATCCGGCTCGTTGGACAATGCCCCGGCGACCCTTGACTTCCATTGCAAACTGCATACACTTTGTGCCCAACCACGCCCCAACCACTTCCGGGAAGGCGATCTCACATGAGCTCGACCACGTCCATCCACCAGGACGCTCCGCCTGTCGATGCGGCGCTGCGGCAACGCATCGCGGACCAGCTGAGCGGGCAGTTCAAGGGCGATCTCATCGATCCGGAGCACGCCGGGTACGAGCCGGCCCGCCAGGTGTGGAACGCCATGATCGACAAGCGGCCCGGCCTGATCCTGCGGTGCACGAGTACCGAGGACGTGGTC
>WNGR01007650.1_pt1 | contig 21271 bp, 17 predicted proteins | sample 5407581 | NCBI WGS metagenome assembly WNGR01 (sample SAMN13153383, study PRJNA577476) | soil metagenome | isolation source: 80 cm soil or saprolite under Garry oak tree replicate 2 | place: USA:California | collected 2016-06-15
TGCCGACCATCGGCCGCAAGCTGCACATGCCGGAATCGAGCCTGCAATGGGTCGTCACCGGCTACGCGCTCACCTTCGGCGGCTTCCTGCTGCTCGGCGGCCGCGCCGCGGATCTCCTGGGGCGCCGCCGCATCCTGATGGCCGGCCTGTTCGTGTTCACCGCGTCGTCGCTGGGCTGCGGGCTGGCGACAGCGGACTCGTTCCTGATCCCGATGCGCTTCCTGCAGGGGCTCGGCGCGGCGATCGTGCTCCCGGCGGCGCTGTCGATCGTGATGAACATGTTCCCCGAAGGCGCCGAGCGGAACAAGGCCCTGGGGATGTGGGGCGCCATCGGAGCGAGCGGCGCGGCCGTCGGGGTGATGGCCGGCGGTCTGCTCACCCGCTACGCCGGCTGGCAGTACATCTTCTTCATCAATGTCCCGATCGGGGCCGCGGCGCTGCTGCTCGCCCCGCGTGTCGTGCCGGAGAGCCGGCTCGACACGGCACGCCGACGCTACGACCCGTTCGGCGCGGTCACGGTGACCGGCGGCCTGTCGCTGCTCGTCTACGCGATCTCGACCGCCCCGCAGGCCGGGTGGGGTACGGCCAGGACGGTGACGCTGCTCGCGGTGTCCGCCGCCCTGCTCGCCGCCTTCGTGGTCATCGAGACGCGCGCGGAGGCGCCGCTGATGCCGCTGCGGATCTTCCAGAACAAGACGCTGGCGGGCGCGAACGCGGTCGGCGTGCTGCTCGGCGGCAGCTTCTTCGCGTACATCTTCATCGGCACCCTGTACATGCAGCAGGTGCTCGGTTACTCCGCGCTGAAGGCCGGGTTCGCCTGGCTGGAGATGGCGCTCATCTCGGTCGCCTTCGCCGGCCTGTCGCAGGCGCTTGTCACCCGCGGCTGGGCCAAGCTCGTGATGGCGGCCGGCATGGCCATGATCGGCGGCGGCATCTTGTGGTCAACCCAGGTGCCCGTGCACGGCCACTTCTGGGCCAGCCTGGCCGGGCCGTTCCTCATCGTCGGAGTCGGCACCGCATTTGCCTTCATCCCGGTCTCGATCGCCGCCCTGGGCGGGGTCGCCGAGCACGAGGCCGGCCTGGCCTCCGGGCTCATCAACACCTCCGAGCAGCTTGGCGGGGCGATCGGTATCGCCATAGCGTCCACGATCGCCGCCACCCACGCCAGCACCCTGCTCCACCAGGGCGCCGCGGCGGCCGCGGCACTCACCGGCGGCTTCCAGTGGGCCTTCTGGGCTTGCGGCGCCATCGGCCTGGCCGCAGTCCCGGTGACTTACCTCCTGGTCCGCCGCAACGAGCTAGCCACGGCGGTTGCCCGCACGTCCCAGAAGCCCCAGCCAGCACCTGCCGGCGTCTAACCCAACCACCGCCGCATACGCATCAAGGGAGTCCCGCATGCCAACGCAAGAACTTTCCGGAACGACGGCACTGGTCACCGGCGCCAGCCGGGGTTTCGGCCGCGCCATCGCCGTCGCCCTGTCCAAGCACGGCGCCCACGTCGCCGGGGTCGCCCGCGACCCCGGCCGGCGCGAGGAACTGCACGCACAGCTCGGCGGCACCTTCACCCCCGTCGCCGCCGACCCCGTGGTCGCGGGCCAACTCCTCGACAAATACCGCCCCCCGCACGCTGGTCCTCAATGCCGGGGCAGCTCCCCTAACGTGGCCGATCCACCGGCAGACCTGGCCGACCTTCAGCCGCAACTGGGAAGTCGACGTGCAGCACGTGTTCAACTGGACCCGCGAGGCGCTGCTGCTTCCCCCGGAGCCGGGCAGCGCGGTCATCGCCTTCTCCAGCGGAGCGGCGGTCAACGGCTCGCCACTCAGCGGCGGCTACGCCGGGGCCAAGGCCACCATCCGGTTCATAGCGTCCTATGCCGCCGCGGAGTCCGGCCGGAACGCGCTCGGCATCAGGTTCACCTCGGTGCTGCCGCAGCTCACCCCGGAAACAGACCTGGGCGCGGCCGGAGTAGTCGCCTACGCCGCCAGGCAGGGCGCGCCGGTATCCCCGCCTTCCTCGACCGCCTCGGCCCGGCGCTCACCCCGGAGCAGGTGGGCACCGCGATCGTCGACATCGCCACCGGCGCCGCCGATGACGGCGACGCGTACCTGCTCACCGCCAACGACCCCAGCCCGGTGCGGTAATGCCCTCGTCACCTCTTCGGCGGCGGCCCACCACTGCCCGGGGAGCACTGTGCGCGTCAAGCTCTTCCGGCTTCCTGCTGACCAGCACCGCCGCTCAGCAGCCACCAGATCAGAGGGCTTCCTTGCGCTCTAGGTAGTTCATGGCCAGCCAGCCGATCGGCACGGGTAGCCAGAATGTGGCCAACCGGAACAGCAGGACGGCGCTGACTGCTTTCGCACCGGGCATTCCCGCTGCGGTGAGGCCCGCCGACAGCGCCGCCTCCACCGCCCCGATCCCGCCCGGCGTTGGCACGGCCGAGCCGATGGCGCTGCCGGTGAGGTAGACCACGGCGACGCTCGCCAACGCAACCGATCCGCCGAGGGCCCGGACGGAGGCGTCCAGGCACAAGATGTAGGCCGCGGTCAGGAGCAGTGCCCCGCCGATGCCCTCGGCCAGCTTGATTGGCCGCTGCGCGAGGTCCAGCAGCCGCGGGACAATCTGGCTGAGCGCAGGCGCCAGCCGGGAATGCAGGAACCGGCGGCCCGCCGGTATGGCAGCCACGATGACCACCACCGCCGTCAGCGAGGCTAGCCCGATCCAGACCCAGTCCGGCGGCCGGAGCGAGTTCGTTCTGACGCTACGGGTGAGCGTCGTGAAGATGACCAGCAGGACCATGTGCACGCTGAACGCGATGACCTGCGACACGCCGATGCTCGATCCGGCGTCCGCAGGGCTCACGTTGGCCTTCCGCAGGTATCGGATGTTCAGCGCCACCCCGCCAACAGCAGCCGGGGTGACCAGCGTCACGAACGATCCGGCGACCTGAACCAGCAAGGTCCGGACGAAGTCCAGCCGCTCCAGTACGAAGCCCGCTAGCTGGAAGGTAGCGCCCACGTAAGTCAGCGCCGACAGGAGAACTGCCAACGCACCCCAGCGCCAGTCCGAGTTCTTCAGGACCGTGGCCAGGCTGACCTTGGAGAGCTGGCCGATCAGAAGGTAGGCCGCAACTACCCCGGCCACCAGGGTGATAAGCGTGCGCGGGCGCACGCGCTCGAGCTGGACCGGCGCGGCCTCACCTTCCGGGTCGGTGCTACCGAGCAGCCGCTTGCGGAGCGCGGGCAGGAGGTCCTTGTGCTGGCGCATCGCCATCCGAGTACTGCGGCGCAAGGCCACCGGCTGCAGCAGGGGCACCATCGCCGCGATCTCGGCGCTGGTGAGCCTTTCCGCAGCTACATCGGCGGCACGTTCGGCACCGACTGCCAGCGCCAATTCGGCTAGTAGCTGGAGCAGGTCCAGCCGACGCTGCAGGTCGCTCGCCGCCACATCACCATCGCCCGGCTCGAGCAGCATGACTTCGCCATCGCTGGCGCCGTCGGAACCAGTCCCGCGAGAGCCGGGGTTTGCGAACAGGAGGTGGTCGGCGGTCAGGTTGCGGTGGGTGACCCGGTGCTGGTGGAGGCGCAGCACGGCGTCCCAGACCCGGCGTAGCTGCTCATCGCTGGGCTGGCATTCCAGTTCCGCCAGTGTCGTGCCGTCGTGATGCTCGTTGACCAGCACTGCCGCCTCAGGCCCGACACGGACCAGGGCGCGCAGCCGCGGGGTGCCGACGCCCGCGTCTTCCATCGCGTAGGTGAGCAGGGCACGGCGCTCCACGGCCCGCTCCACGGTCAGCAGGCCGGTGCGAGATACCTCGGTCTTCAGCAGGAGCCGCCGGTAAATGCGATACAGCGCGCCGGCGGCTTGCTGGTCGCGGTCGAAGACTGTGACATCACGCTGCTCCCCGCCGCGGACCGTCGCCGCGTAGCGCCTCGTTTGCGCGCGGGTGTCCGAGATTCTGCGCATGGCTACCACCGGCGCGTCCACCGCGGCGAGCGCCGCGGCGATGGCGGCCGCGGGCGGCCGTTCCGATGCCGAGCCGAACACATACCGGAGGCCGGACCCGATGGCCGAGCCGATCAGCAATGTGACCAGCAGGGCCAGCAAGGTCACATGGGTACTCTTCGCGTTCGCCAGGCTCGCTAGCACATAAAAGGCCAGCGCCACCCAGTAGGCGCTGCGCCAACGGCGGCCGGCCGGGCCCAGGACGGTGACATAGGCCGCCAGGCCTGCCAGGTACCAATCGAGTACGGCCGCACGCTGGGGATGGGCACCTGACAAGGTCAGTGCAGCATAAAGCTGGGTCGCCGCGGGCTGGCGGAGCAGCGCGTTGCAGATCACCACCACCGCGACCGTTACGGCGCCCGCGCCGGCCGCTTCGGCCACACGCCGCGGCCGGCGGCGTATGAGCAGGCTGACCGCGAGGGCCAGCGGCAGCATGAGCAGGGCGATATGCGCCAGGACGCCGACCAGGCCCAGCACTCCGGTAAGCAGTCTCTTGTCGGCCAGCTGACTGGCACCGACAACATTTGTCTCCACCCCGGTGACCGTCGCGCGAGCCACGAGGCCAATGCCCACGAGCAGTGCTATCTCGACGCACGCGACGACAGAGCGCAGCCCATCGACCGGCAGCCGCACGCGCGACTCTAGATGATCTTCAATGCTGAGCGCCGGAGTACCGCCCGACGTTGGGACCGCCTGGGGCGCGTCGTCACGCCGCGGATGTGGTTCCGGCGCTGTCACAAGGCGATCGTTTCACCTGGGCACCGCCATCGGAACGCGGCCGGCCCGACTTGCCGGCAGCCTCACCTCGCGCCTGCGTCGGCCGTGAGCCTCCGGGGTGCCCCGGCTGCGTACCTGACGGCCAGCTGCGCCGATGGCGAGCACGGTAATCAACCGGAAATTAGCCTATTTACTGGTTGAATGCCTGCCCACGCCAGTTCCTGACAGTTCGCGCCGAGCCCTCTTGACTTTTAGTTGAACGCTTGATTACATGCACGTCCTCGGCGCGGCAAGTCACGATCTGCCGCCAGGGCGAGGCCCTGAGAAGGAGAGTCAAGTCCCGGCTCCGGCGACAATCCCCCTCCCACGCAGTCGGCTCCTTCCCTAACCCCCAACCGCGGGACCGCGGGCCGCCTGCCGTGCAGGACCTGCCGGAAGGCGGCCCTCCGGTCGTCGGGCAGCCGATCCAGGCCCCCAGAGGGCAACAACTCGCGCTCAAGTCGGCAGCAGATTGCAACTGGCTGACCGGGGACGAAGCCGGCGAAAGGGGAATCACCAAGGAGGCACATGAGCACGACGATGACCCAATCGGCTGCAGATCGGCGCGCAGAGATCGAGCAGGATGTAATCCCCTATATGCGACAGCTGTACCCGGTCGCGTTCAACCTGACCCGCGATCCGGGTGATGCCGAAGATCTTGTCCAGGAAACGATGATCAAGACATACCGTGCCTTCCATCAATTCGAGCCGGGCACAAACCTCAGAGCCTGGCTGCACAAGATCATGAGAAATACCAGCATCAGCGCCCACAGGAAGCGGGGCCGCGAGCCGGATTCCGGACCCGTCTTCTACCTGGCAGATATCGAAGGCTACCCCTACAAGGAAGTCGCGGAGCTGCTGGCCATCCCGCTCGGCACCACGATGTCGCGCCTGCACCGCGGCCGCCAGTAGCTCCGCAACAGGCTGGGCCCGAGCGAGCACACCCGCCGGGCCGAAGCCGATCCGGCCCCGGTGCTTCCACTGCGCCCTGGCCGGCCCCCCGGCTCGCACGGCTGCCAGTCGAGCGTAGCCGCGTACGCCGACTCACCCGGCCGCCGAGGAAACCAACCAGACCGGGCGATGCTCAAGAGCGGGCGGTCAGTGACCGGATCCGGAACGCGGCCGTGACCTGCATCGCGCCGAAGATGATGAGCCAGACGCCGAGGACGACCGCGAGCGTGACCAGTGAGATCGCGGGATAGGCCAGGACGACGATGCCGGCCAGGATGCTGACGATGCCCATCACCGCGTTCCAGCCGCGGTTGCGCATCTCGCGGTGTGAGATCGCGGTGAACAACTCGACCGCGCCGCTGACGGTCCAGAAGATGCCCAGCAGCAGCACGAGCGCCAGCAGGGTGATCAGGACGTGCCGCACCGCATACAGGCCGATGATCAGCGACAGCACGCCGAGCAGCGCGAGCAGCACCCGCGTCCCGCCCGTCAGGTCATCGGAGGCGAACGCGCCCGCGAACCGGAAGATGCCCATCACGACCAGCTGGATGCCGAACAGCACCGCGATGACCACCAGCGTGCGGCCGGGCCAGGCCAGCGCTGCGACGCCGACCAGCAGCGTGATGATCCCGAATGCCAGGACCCATCCCCAGTGCCTGCCCACGCGGGCCACTATGTCCGCGGGATCAGCCCTCGTGCCTGTCGCCATCTGCATGCCTCCCTGCCGGATGTCACCTGATCGCGCCTGCCCGATGGCGAATGTCCTATCACGGCCCCGCCGATCTGTCATCAGCCCTGGCCTGCTCTGAGCAGCTAGCAGGGCGGGCGGTAAGGCTAGGGACCGGGCGGCCAGGCCGGGCCTCGACTACGGTCAGTGCCGCCGTGACTGCCGGGATCTGCGTCGGGCACTGGAGTCCGGTGCTCCCCGGCCTCCGGTATTTGCACGAATTTCAGAGGCGGTATAGACCACGAACACGCCGAACCCGCCGGACCGGCCCCGTACCCGGCGTCGTGAGCCAGGTTCCACAGGGCGCTGGCCGTGCCGTAGCCGGAGACCGGCGCACGGTCGATCATCAGTGCGAAGGTGACGTTCCCGACCGGCAAGCCAGGGCATTGCCGCCAGCGGGGCTAGCGCACTGGGGCCGTGATCGCCATGACTACTGCATAACCTGTGTTCTCGGCCAGCCAGACCCCGGATGGCAGCACCACGATCGCGGGCACGCAGGCCACGACTCCGGCCAGGCCGATCCCCCTCGCCGCGCCGCTCCGGCGGCAGTACTGTGGCCACCTGGGCCCCGGATACGACGGTGTTGAGGCCGAAGCCGATGCTGCGGCGATGCTGACCGCGACGATCGTGACCACGCTGCGGGGGGCCAGCAGCGCCAGGGCCGGCCCGCCGAGCAGCAGCGCCCCGACGGCGAACACTGTGCGGTAGCCATAACGCCTCATGAGCCTGGGGAGGCGAACAGCGAGACGAGTTTGTGGGCGCGGATAGCCCCGCGCGCGCCTCATTTCGCCAGGTTCCAGGCCAGTTGGCCTGTGCTGGCAGTGCTTGGCCAGTTGGGTGCCCCGTGGGTGCGCGGCATACCCTGGGAGGGTTCTTATGCTGCGGGTATGGGGCAGGTACGGGTGGGCACGGCGTCGTGGACGGACCGGACCCTGATCGAGTCGGGCTGGTATCCGCCGGAGGCAGACACGCCGGAGAAGCGGCTGCGCTACTACGCCCGCCGGTTCCCGCTGGTCGAGGTGGATGCCACCTATTACGCCCTGCCGGCCGAGCAGACCGCGGCGGCGTGGGCCGCGCGGACCCCGGCCAGGTTCACCTTCAACGTCAAGGCGTTCAGCCTGTTCACCCAGCACCCCACCCGCGTCGCGGCGTTGCCTGCCGACCTGCGCCCGGGGAGCCACTGCGCCAGGCCGGCAAGCTGGGGGCGATCTTGCTGCAGTTCCCGCCGTGGTTCCCCATCTCCCGCGCCCGCAAGGACTACATCGCCTCCTGCGCGCAGCGGGTGGCGCCGCGGCGGGTCTGCGTGGAGTTCCGCAACCGGACCTGGATGACCCCGGACAACCAGCAAGAAACCCTGGACTTCCTGTCCTCCCATCAGCTGCCGTATGTCTGCGTCGACATGCCGCAGGGCTACCGGGACTCCATCCCGCCGGTGCTGGCGGCGACCGCCCCCGACCTGGCCGTGGTCCGCCTGCACGGGCGCTCGGCGAAATGGGACAGCAAAGACATCCACGAGCGGTTCGGCTACCGCTACACCGACGACGAGCTAGCCGAGTGGGCCCCCAAGGTCGCCACTCTGGCCCGCGATGCTGAGGACACCCACGTCCTGTTCAACAACTGCTACGACGACTACGCCCAGGCCAACGCCCAGCAACTCGCCACCCTGCTGAAAGTCTGACCACCCCGCCGCAGAGGCTGCCAGCCGCTGCCCGCGGACGCTTCCTCTGTGACATAGCCGCCGCTACGCGCTGGCGCCGGAAGGCTCGTTCGGTGCGGCGGCCAGCTTGGAGTGCTGGCCGTTCGGTCAGCACCGAATGGGTGGATCTGGCCGCGAGCGCAGAGCGGTATCGACCTGAACAAGCCCAGTATCCGCGCCGCCCTGCCGACGGCACTGGCCCTGCCGCCGCGCCGCGCGGCTTCACCGCCGCCGAGCACGCCGCCAGGGTCCAGCAGATGACCGGGCAGGCGGACTACACGATCCGGCAGGGCGCTTACGACCTGCGCAAGCTCCGCGGCAAGGACCTTGCTGCCAAGCCCGCTGGGAGCGCCGGGCACTGGCGGCGTTGCGGAGATCTTCACCGACGATGCCGCCTACCTTCACTCCCCATGCGAAGAACCCGTCGCGGGCCTGGGCGCGATCCGGCGGATGTGGGATGAGGACAGGGACGGCCCCGGCGAGGCGTTCACCCTCGCCACCGAAATTCTCGCCGTCGACGGTGACACCGCGATCGTGCGGGCCGAGGTGCGCTACGGGGACCCGCTCCGCCAGGAGTACCGCGACCTGTGGGTCATACGGCTGTGTGACGACGGCCGCTGCAGCTGGTTCGAGGAGTGGCCTTACTGGCCTGGACGCCCCTACTCCGCCCGCGACGGCCAGTGACTACTATTCCTCTCCTGCCGCCATGGTTCGCCGCGGACCTCGGCCCCGCTGCTGGCTATTTCGGCGCGCGCTTCATCAAGGTCGTCAACTTCGAAGAGCGGAACGATCTTCGCGTTGTGGTGCCGGCAGAAATCGAAATAGCGATGCCCCCTGGCCGAACAGCTGGACCTTGTCACCGTTCCCGACAGCTCAATGGTGCTCGCCTCCTCGAACGCCAGCTCCAGGCCAAGGGCCCCGCCGACGATCTGGCTGGCCCACGTCCGATCATGCCGCGGACCGCGCCCGGTGCCGGGGACTACGCTGGCCCGGTGCTTGATCTGAGCAGCCTTGACCTCGGGGAGATCGCCACCGCGCTGGCGGACCAGACCGGCTACGAGCACCGGTGGCTGATCAACCCGCAGACCGGAGAAATCGTTTTCTGGACGTCCGACACCGGGATCGACGGCCAGACGCCCGTTGACCTCGACGAACTGGACCTGATCTGCATCGATCCCTGCACGAGGAGCATCCGCAACTGCTGCCCGCGTGGTACGCCTTCCGCGACGCCCGTGCGTACCGCCGCGCAGCCGAGTGGCTCGCCGACAACTCGCTCGTCGCCGACGACGCGGCCGCGCGCTTCCTCGACGAGCACCCCGAGCCCAATGTGCCGTGACCCGGACAGCCGTTTGCGGTGACCGGCCCCGGGCTACGTCGCGTGTCAGTATCACGCTGAGTGACGGGGAAGGTCAGGGGGAACGCTCACCGAGCCGCCGATCTGCGCGGGCAGTGGGCCTCTCGGCAATCATCGGCTGAGGAGCGCAGATCAGGTTGATCTGGGGCGTCACGATCCCGCGGCACGACGCGCAGGCGAGCCGCGAGCGAGCATCATAATCACCGGCCGTTCGCGCCCTCGTACGGCAGGCTCACCGATGTGGTCTGGGGCGACCCCCGCTCGCCTCGACTGCCGCCCCATCGGTCTCGACATCGGTCGACTGAGCGCCAAAGGTGGCGCGGGCCCAAGCCACGTGACGCGCGGTCATTCCGTTAGCCACTGGCGGTGTGTAGCGCCAGATACGCCATGCCAGCCGTGCCGACGCAGGCGCCACGACCAGCGCAGCGTTGCGGTCAATCCCCCGGACGATGTCTTGCGCCATCCGATCCGCCGGGTAAAAGCGGGCCTGCACGTGCCGGAAGAACTCTCGCGTATGCCCGGCGGCCGGTGACTTGGGCAGGTCATCGGGGCCGCCCTTGTCGAGAATCGGCGTCTCAACCACGCCGGGGCACACCGCAGTCACCCGCACCCCGTACGCTGCGGCCTCGCCGCGAAGCGACAAGCTCAGCCCCCAACTCGTGGGCCTCACCGCCGATGGCGATACCGGCGTTGTTCACCATTACGTCGAGGCGGCCGTGGCTGTCGTGAGTGCTGCGCACCAGGGCCGCGACCGCGGCGGCGTCGCGGACATCAAGGGCCGCGGACGTGGCAGCACCCGGCCCCTGCCGGGCCAGCCCACCAGCCACACGTTCCGCGCCGTCACCGTCGATGTCAGCCACCACGACGGTGTCGCCCCGCAGAACAAGTGCGCGGGCCAGCGCCCGCCCGATGCCAGACGCAGCGCCCGTAATGATCGCTATCCGGGCCATGCTTGCCTCCCCGTGCACATGAACATTCGTGCGGCCGCGGTCCGCACAACGCCCAACGTCGTTATCTGTTCTGCAATTCTCTCCGCACCGCTTCCGCCGGTACTACAGTCCGGGTTTGTGATCTAGCGCCCGGATGATCATGATGTGCCCGGCGTGTCACGCCGGGCACAGGACGGCGCGCTGATGGCGGTGGCCGGGGACCGCAAGTCGTGCTGGCAGCTGGCCAGGGTCTCGCTGTGGCGTGACTCGAAAGGGAACGAGCGCCTGGCCGACTGAAATCAGACATGCCGCCCCGGTCAGCCGCCCCCCGGCCGATCGCCGGCGTGGGCGCTGCGTGACCGAGCGCGGGGCGCCGGTTACCGCGCTGTAAGCCACCGTGCCGGGCGCGGCATCTTTGCCGCGCTGCCCTGTCGGCATCTTTGCCGCGCTGCCCTGTGCAGATGCCGCGCCCGCTCCGGTGGTCTGATTAGGGCGTCTGGCTGCCGTAGATGTTCTGGTCGAGGCCTCCTTGCCACGGACAGGTGTCGCCGCTGATGCTGCCGTCGGGAAGCGCCGTCCGGCACTGGAAGACGTCAGCGTTGTCGTTGTCCGAGTCACCGCCCTCACGCAGGTCGGCGCCGGGACGGACGTTGCGCCAGTCGGTCCACGTCCCGTACGAGAAGCCGCCGACCGCGCTGATGTAGAGGTAGTCGCCGCCAAACGGGACGGTTCGCCCGCCGAACTGCTCCCAATTCGGGTTCGTCGTCACGGCGCTCAGCCGCACCGAAGGTGACCACGCCAGCGTGTTCTCTGGCGCGGTCGAGGCAAAGGTGTCCAGCGAGGCGACAGTCCTCCGGTCGGCGCAGTTGCCGACCGGCCGCCGCGCGTCGAAACATGGGTCGTTGCGGCTGTCCCACCACAACGCGTGCAGCTGACCGGAATCGGCCGTGATGTCGGGGAAACGCTGCAGCCCGCCGTGCACACGCGGGTCATCGAGGAGCACTGGCGTGGTATGCGTTCCGGTGCGCCCGTTCAGCCGCAGGAAGTAGATGCCCGACGCGCTGCCCACGTCCCGGTGGTACTTGGCCGGCAGGTCTTCCGACACCACCGACCCGTACGTGCTGCCGCTGGGCACCTGCGTGCCCGGAATGGACGGGTCGTACACGATGTAGACGAACTCGTGGCTGCGGTCGCCTTGATCAGCGCTCGACCTCACCTGGGTGCCGCCCCGCATGAACGTGTATCCCGACACGCACGCCGACGCTGCGTCGCCGCAGTCACCGGCGACCCCGCCCTGCACCGAGAAGTCGGTCGGGTCATAGGGCTCGAACCCGGTCACCAGGTGCGGCGCGGAGAAGGTCCTCCCGCAGTCGGAGGAGACGTTGTAGGCGATCGCGTCTTGCGGCTGATCGCTGCGCACATCGGCGAACTGCCGGTAGGTGATGAAGACCTTGCCGTCACCGGTGATCGCGATGTCGGGGAACTGGATATCGTGCACGGTCTGGCTGATCTTCAGCGGTGCGCTGAACGTGGCGCCGTGGTCGGCGGAACGCACCACGTACACGCTGGAGTTGAACCCGTTCGACCCGTCTCCGGTGAAGCGTGCCCACGCGAAATAGACCGTGCCGTCACAGGCGCCGCCGGTGCGGTCCACCTCGATCGCGGTCTTGTCGTGGAACTTGCCGAGCAGGTTCGGCGCTGCAGATCCCTGCGCCACATCCAGGGAGCGCACGAATTTCTTTCCGTCGCCGACCGGCGGGCCCGATGGCCCCTGCGGATTCTTATACGTGGCCACCCACACGTCGCCGAAGGTCTTACCCGTCCCCGCGCGATCGCCGGAGCTCTCCGAGCCGGCGAACAGCCGGCCGTGGCTGTCCCACGCAAGCACCGGGTCCCCTGAGTCAGCGGTCCGGATGTGCGCGTTCGCCGCATACGGCGAGGTGTCGCCGACATACCCGGGAACCAGCGAGCTCACAAACGAAGCGCCGCCATTTTCCGAGCGGTAATACCCGAGCCAGACGTTGCCCAGGCCGAGCAGGCTGCCGTCGGACTGGAACACCGCGCAGTAGTCGTTGGAACTGCCGACCACAACCCGCGGGTCGCGCGGGTCCACCGCGACAGCGGGCTCGTTCTGCCTGCCGCGGCTCTGCGAGCAGGTTGTCAGCACCGGGTCCGTGTATGGGTGCCCGGTGACCATCGTGAAATCACTGACATACCCGCCCGTGCCCAGGGCATCGTTGGTCAACCGCACGTCGCTGCCCGGTATTGCCTGGGCTGCGGCCCCAGCCCACAGGACAAGCGCGGCCATGCTGGCCAGCGCTGTAGCGCGGCCAATGTTCCGCAGGCGCGTCATACCCCACCTCCATCGATGGCCCGGGGCATGCGCCGCTCGACTCCAGTCTGGGCAGCGTCGCCGCTCCTGGTCGTACCAATAAGATTGCTCTTTCCCCTGCGCGTCCACCAGAGGAGAAGCAGGGTTTTCGTGAAAAGGCAGCTGATCACGCCATGCCACCGTCTGGGAGCCGTCTCGGGGAGCCGTCTCGGGGAGCCGTCTCGGCCTGCGCGGCCCACCGCCGCATGGGTTCCCTTCCGGGGCAGGGTCGGAGGCTTTACGGCACACGCATCTGCCCGAGCGCGTAACTGGCCGGACGCAGCCGGTTACTCGTAGATGCCGCCGCGCTTAACGGTGGCCGTGAAGCCGAGCCCGATGCCTATCGCGGCCAGCTCAAAGAGAAGGACAGCCGGGGCCAGCCAGGCTGTTCGTCACGTTGTTGTCGCAGTACGCAAGCAGCGGGTGGTCGCCAACCCCTTGAAGTTCGCCTCGGCGAGCTCCTTGTCCAACCCGCACAGGTTCGCGGAACGTGTGTGCACGGTGGCGCCTGCCGTGCCCGGGTTTGTCAGCCCGGGTGCGGTGCGTTCGAGGCGGTCCCGGTCGACGTTGCCGGCCAGGTAGCGGACCAGTGGCGATCCAGTGCCCGTCCGGCGACCACGCGCAGGCCCGGACCGTGTGGCGGTGGCCTTCGGCGGCTACGCGCCTGGTCACCGCCCCCTCCGTCACCCACGATGCGGAGCCAAGCCGACCCAGGACGGTGCCCGTCGCGACCTGGCGGATGTCGGGCACGTCGTCGAGTTCGACCACGGGGGTGCCGTCAGGCGAGCGGGAGTCCATGGTCCAGTGGGTGGGCCCGGAGTCCCGGGGCGGCGGCCGGATCATCCAACGACAACCCGTACTCCGAATCCCAGTTCAAGACGCTGAAGTACCGGCCGAACTTCCCCGGCCGGTTCACCTCGATCGAGCACGCCCGCGCGCACTGCCAGAGGTTCTTCGCCTGGTACAACGATGCTCACCGGCATGGCGGGCTGGGCCTGCACACCCCCGCCGACGTCCACTACGGCCGCGTCCAGGCCGTCCAGGCCGCCCGCGCCGGCGTCCCGGCCGCCGCCTGCGCCGCCCACCCCGAACGGTTCGTCCGCCAGCCGCCCCAGCCGCCGAAGCTGCCGACGGCCTCATGGATCAACAAGCCCGAGCCGCCCGACGCCACGGCGACGCCCGTCAGGCGGCGGCTGCGGCAGATAGCTATGCCCCACGGCTCGTCACCCCCGGTGAACGTCGATGCGCCCGGCGCGCGGTGACAGTCCGAGCGCTCTTCTTACCGACGCGCGAGCCAGCAGGAAAGTTGACCACCTATAAGTTCGTTCACGCACAGATCATCCGTTTATGCGGGCGTTAGCCACCGCGCTCCGACACAGCCGATACGGCGCATATCGAGCCATATTCGTGCGCCCTGTTTTATCTGGTGTTGTCACAGAGAGTGATTGCCGCTGAGCCGGCGGACTTTGAGCGGTGATGGGTGAGCTCGCCTTGAGCGCGGCCCCTGCGACGGCCCGTTCCCACGCCGGTCAGTGGACGAGGCAGCGGTCCGCGACAAGATCGCCGAGTGGGCCGAGATCAGTGAAGCGAAGACCGTCGCGAAGTCCCGTCACACCTCGCGCGCCACGGCCGAAGCCCGGCATGCGCGCGCGGGGCGCGAGCTCGCCAAGACCGACGCTGCGCTGCGCCGCCTTGCTGTGCAGAAGGCAGTGGACGGCGACAAGATGCCTGCCGAGGTGTACGACGCGGCCCGCGACGAACTGCCGGTCCTCACTGAGCGGGACACCCTGACGCCCGCGCAGCTACAGCGGTTGCTCGCGACGATGATCCACCGTGTCGAGGTCAGCGGCACCTGCGAGCAGATCGCCGACGGCCGGCCTGCTCGCGGTTACTAGATCAAGGTCATCCCTGTTTGGGAGGCACCGGATCCAGCGTGATCACCTCGAACTCGCCGTTACCGTACTGCATGCGGAGTTTTGTCTTACTGAACTTACCAACGCTGGTCTTGGGCACCTCGGTGATGAAGCACCAGCGCTCGGGCAGCTGCCAGCGAGGCACCCGGGCGCCGAGGAACTCGCGCAGCTCGGCCGCGGTCGTCGTCGCGCCGGATGCCAGCACGACGGTCGCGAGCGGCCGTTCGCCCCAGCGCTCGTCGGCTACCCCGATGACGGCCGCCTCGAGCACGTCGGGATTGGCCATGATCGCGTTCTCGAGTTCCATCGAGGAGATCCACTCGCCGCCCGACTTGATCACGTCCTTGGCCCGGTCGGTCAGCACCACGTAGCCGAGCCGGTCGATGGTTCCCACGTCACCGGTCCGCAGCCAGCCGTCCCTGAACTTGTACGGGTCGTCGTCCTTGTAGTACGCGCCGGTGATCCACGGGCCCCTGACCTCGACCTCGCCGACCGCCTGGCCGTCATGCGGGAGCACCGACCCGTCGGGCCCGACCAGCCTGGCATCGACCTCGCAGATCAGCCTGCCCGCGGTGTCACGGTAGCGCCACGCGTCCTCGCCCGTGGCGCCGACCGGCGGGTACGCGACGCTGCCGAGCGGCGACGTCTCGGTCATGCCCCAGGCCTGCAGGATGGTGACGCCGAGTTCCTTCTCGTACGCCTCCATCAGGGCGTGCGGGACGGCGGATCCGCCGCAGGGGACGATCCGCAGCGAGCTCAGGTCGCCGCCGTTCGCGCGGACGTGCTGGAGCAGGGCGTTCCAGATTGTCGGCACCGCTCCGGCCACCGTCGGCCGCTCGGCCTCGATGAGCGTCACCAGCGGCTCAGGCTGCAGGTACCGGCCGGGCATGATCAGGCTCGCCCCCGCCATCACCGCGGCGTACGGCAGGCCCCAGGCGTTGGCGTGGTACATCGGGACGACCGGGAGCACCCGGTCCCGCTCGGACATGGCGAACACCGAGCCGGTGTTGACGGCCATCGAGTGCAGGTGCATCGACCGGTGGCTGTAGACCACGCCCTTAGGGTGGCCGGTGGTCCCGCTGGTATAGCACATGGCCGCGGCGGACCGTTCGTCCACGTCCGGCCAGTCGAAGGCGGCGGGCTGCGCCGCAAGCAGATCCTCGTAAGAGTGCACCTGACGGCCCGGGCCTGCCAGGGCGGCCAGCGCCGAGGAGTCCGTTTCGCCTATTGCGCCTGTGACGATCACGTGACGGATCGCTGCGGCGTGCGGGAGAACCTGTGCCAGCAGCGGTGCCAGGCTGGGATCGACGATAACGACATCGTCGCCCGCGTGCGTCGCGATGTAGCCGATGATCTCCGGGTCCAGCCGGAGGTTGAGCGTGTGCAGCACCGCGCCCATAGACGGGATCGCCAGATAGGCCTCGAGGTGCTCGGAGTTGTTCCACATCAGCGTGGCCACGCGCTGGTCGCCGTCCACCCCGAGCGACCTGAGCGCGTTCGCCAGCCTGGCGGCCCTCACGCCGGTCTCGGCGTAGCTCTGGCGGCGAAGGCCGCCGGGGGTGTAGGTCACCACTTCGCGGTCACCGTACACGCTGGTGCCGTACTGCATGATCCTGGTGACGGTCAGCGGAACGTCCATCATCGTGCTGCGCACGGAAACCTCCTGCGAACTGCCTGCCACGTGCCCCGTCGCCCGCCCCGGTCAGCCGGGCCTGGTGCGCCGGGAATTGTCCCTGGGGTGGATATTCCCACGTTGGCGCCGAAACGTCACCGGCCGGCGGTGAGATGATCCCCGGGTCGGGCTCACTCGGCCAGCAGGTCCGCGTCCGTGCGGAGCTTGGCGACCGCCCGCGAGACCGTGCTCTTCACCGTGCCCTGGCTCACGCCGAGAATGTCAGCCACCTCGGCCTCGGTCATGTCCTCGAAGTAGCGCAGCACGACGGCCGCCCGCATCCGCTGCGGCAGCCGGTCGATGGCCCGCTGCAGCGTATCGTGCAGTTCGCTGTTGCCGGACGTGTCGGCGGCAGGCTGGTCGGGAATCTCGTCCGTCGGGTACTCCTCGACGCGGCGCCTGCGCCACCAGGAGATGTGGGTGTTCACCATCGCCCGCCTGACGTAGCCGTCCAGGGCCTTGCGGTCCTCGATCCTCTCCCAGGCCTGATAGGTCTTGGCCAGGGCCGACTGCACCAGGTCCTCGGCGTCGGCGAGGTTGCCGGTCAGCAGATAGGCGGACCTGAGCAGCGCCCGGCCGCGCGAGCTGACGAACTCGCGGAACTCGGCGTCCGCTCTGGCCGCGTCGAGCTGGCGCGGCACCGGGTCCGGGCCTGGCTCGGGCGCACGCCGGACGCCAGCGGGCGGCAGGCCACGCCCTCGGCTGCGCTGCCCGCGACTGGCCCCGGCTTCCTCCGTGCGTGCCCGCTGGTCGCCGTGATCGCCCCCGACGCTCACCCCTCCACGGTACTAACGACACTCCGTTCATGTCTCACTACCCTTGGTAACGCATCGCAGGTCAGTACCCTATTGCCGGAAGGTCCGGCTCGACCACCTCCGACCCGATAGGTGTCCTGGCCAGACTTGACGGCCAGGAGATCGTTCAAACCGCTTGACGCGAGTTCGATAGCTCAGCATGGTCAACTCGGAATGTGATCGTCAGTTTGTGATTGACGAGGAAGGGTGTACACCAGTGGAGGCAGCCAGAGTGTGCTGCGAGCGGTGTCCCGGTGCCACCATGGCCAGTACTCGTCACATCCACAGGCGCCGGCTGCTCAAGGCCGCGCTGTTCCAGCCCGAACACGCCGGCCAGTCCGGCGAGCACGGCGCGGCCGACGGAGCAGGCTCGGGCGCGGCCGACGGAGCAGGCGCGGCCGGCAGAGCGCAGCCCGCCAATGGAGCGCAGCCAGCCGACGGGGCGCGGCAGGCCGGAGGACGCCGCTCGGCGGTCGGCCAGTGGACGCCGACGGCCTACCCGGCTGGGGCGCCCGCTCCCGCCACCCTCTACCGGGCCGCGACGGGGCAGGTCATCGATGTCAGCCCGCAGGTCATCGTGATCGGTCATGACGGCGGGGAGCGGCGGTTCGCGCTGACCGCTGACGCGACGGCGTGGCGCGGCGTCCCCTTAGATCCCTCGGCGCTGAGCACCGGAGATGAGGCCGTCGTCCGGTTGCTGCCGTCGCGACCGGGAGTTGCCGACCGGGTCTGGGCCAACATCGGCCGCGTCACCGGCACGATCATGGTCCGCGACGGGGATTACCTGCTCGTCGCCGAGGGCAAAACGAAGAAGCTCCAGACCGTGATCATCCCGCCGGTCGCGCGGGTCAGGCTCCAGGTCAGGTTCCCGACCCTGCAGCCCGGCTACCTGGTCGACATCATCGGAATCCGGCACCGCGACTTCCTCGAAGGCCTACTTCCCGCCACCCCGCAGCCGAACTACCGCAGTGACCTCGTGCCCAAAGAGCGCCAGGCGAGCGGGCGCCTTCCGGAGACGATCACCGGGTCGGCAACTTGGCACGACTCCGCCGACGAGCCCTACGGCGTGCTCGGCGTCTGCTACCCGGCGATCGACCCGGCGACCGGCTGCCGCGAGGACTCGGCCGCGGGTTTCGGGCCGGGAGCGGCACCGGCCTGCCGCGACCTGCCGTATCTGGCGATCGGCACCGCCCTGAACGTGCGCAACGAATGCACCGGCATCTCCTGGACGCTGCCCGTCACCGGGTGCGCACCGATCGCCCGCCTGTTCAACGACCGGTGCGTCGCCTGCCAGAACTCCGAACGCGGCCGGGTCGCCGACCTGACCTTGGCCAGCTTCGTCGCGCTCGGCGGCGAACTGGAGGCCGGCTGCTTCAACGCGACGCTGACGATCGGCCGGTGACATGCTGATCTCGCTGCGTGACCTTCAGATACCGCTCCTGGCCGCGATGCTGCTCGGCGGCTGCTCGGCCAAGCTCGCCAGGGCCGTCCAGCGGCGGTCGATCAGCGCCGGGCTCGGCCCGACCGCGCTGTTCCCGCTCAAGCTGCGGCCGTGGGCGGCCGGCACGCTCTGGACGGTCGAGTTCGGCATGGGCCTCGGCCTGATCCTGACCGCGGGCCGGCTGGGCGGCGGCGCCCCGGCCACGCTGGTGCGGCTCGGCACCTGCCTGCTGTTCGTGGTCGCCACCTGCGCGCTGATCGAGCTCCGCAGCATCAGGCCGGACATCGGCTGCGGCTGCTTCGGCGAGTTCAGCGCCTCGCCGATCACCGGCCGGACCCTGGCCAGGTCGATTCTGCTCGCGGTCGCCGCGCTCGGCACCGTGGATCTGCCGAAGATCAGGCTGCCGACGACGGCGGGCCAGACAGCGCCATTGCTGATCATGCTCCTGGCCGAACTCGCGGTCTTCGGCCTGCTCTCGCCCGAGGTGCGGGAGGTCCTGGTCAGGATCGGCTACTCGGCGCCCTGTGAACTGCGGGTGCTGAGCGAGGAGCAGACCATCGCCACGCTGCACCGCAGCACGCAGTGGCGCAGGCACGCCGCGCTCCTCGCCGACCGCCGGCCGCTCGACACCTGGCGCGAGCTTTGCTGGCGCTACGTCGCCTACCCAAGCAGGTACAACGGCAGGGACGCCGAGATCGTGTTCGCCGTGTACCTGCAGCACCGCCGGCCCGCGGTGCTGTCCGTGCTGGTCGACGCCGCGACCGGCGCCGTCATCCCGTGGCCGGTCAGTTCCGCCAGGTTGGTCGGCTGGCGGTGGGCGCGGCTGCGGCGCCGCGGGTCTCATGCCACCGCGCAACCCGAGCTTCCGGCCTGGCTTGGCGACCACCGCCATGAGCCGCCAGCCGCCAGGACGGCCGGGTTATGAGGCTTTCTTGGCTAGTCTTGCCAGTGCGCTAGACAGGCCAATAGAGCGGCAGAGCGAGGCGGGCCCGCGACCCTGCGGGCCGTGGAGGCGGCGGACCGTGGAGGCGGCGGCTTCAGCCGGGCTGAGCGCGGCGGACCGTGGAGGCGGCGGACCGTGGAGGCGGCGGCTTCAGCCGGGCTGAGCGCGCAGGAAGCGCCCGAAATGCGGGACGGTGAACGCGATCAGGCCGCGCTCCGAGCTGTAGATGAGCCCCTTCTTGATCAGGCTGTCCCTGGCCGGCGACACGCTCGACGGCTTCCTGCCCAGCTCGTCGGCGACCTGGGCGGTCGGCACCGGGTCGTCGCCGAGCAGCGCCATCGCGCGCATGTACTCGCGCTCGGCCGGCGTGGCGCGCTCGTACCTGCTGCCGAAGAACCCGACGGCGAGCTCCCCGGCGGCGAGCGGCGCGGCCACCTTGACGTCGGCCGGTGTCACCGGGCTGGTTGCCGCTACGTCCCAGGTCACCTTGCCGTATGCCTGAACGAAGTACGGGTAGCCATCCGCCGCCTGGTAGAGCGCGTCGAGCGCGGCCGACTGGAAGTCGGCTCCCTCCCGCCGCGCCGGCGCGAGCAGCGCGATGTCGGCAGCATCGCGGTCGAGCCGATCAATGCTCACATAGCGAAACAACCGCTCCGAGTAACTCTTGCTGGCCGACAGAACCGACGGCAGGTGCGGCAGACCAGCGCCGACGACGATCAGCGGGCCGCCGTTCTGGGAGAGCTCGTGGCAGGCCGCGCACAGCGCCGAGACATCGGTCGCGGGGATGTCCTGCATCTCGTCGATGAACATGGCGATCCCCACGCCGAGGTCGGCGGCCACCGCCGCCGCGTCGGTCAGCAGCTCGGTGAGGTCGATCTCCAGGTCGCCGGAGTCCGCCCGGCCCCGTGCCATCGGCACGTCGATGCCGAGCTGGCTCAACGCCGCGCCCGCGCCGGGGCCCTTGGCCGCCTTGGGGTCCCTGGCCAGGAATGCCTTGAGCACGCCGAGGAAGCCGTCGATCCGCTGCGGCGCCCGGTGCCGCGGCGCCAGTTCCCGCACCGCCATGTGCAGCGCGCCGCCAATCGGCCTGCGGATCGACTGGTCCGGCCTGGCCTCGATCTTCCCGGTCCCCCACAGGCGCTGCATCGCCATCGACCGGAACGCGTTGAGCAGCACGGTCTTGCCCACCCCGCGCAGCCCTGTCAGCACCATGCTGCGTTCTGGCCGACCGCGGGCAACTCGCTCGAGCACGACCTCGAACTGCGCGATCTCCCGGTCCCGGCCGGCCAGCTCGGGCGGCCGCTGCCCGGCTCCTGGCGCGTACGGGTTTCGCACTGGATCCACGGCATAGCAGCCTATGGGGCGATCTAGCAAGATCCCTAGATTGGCGTAGAGAGCGCTAGCCGGCGTGTCGCGCCAGGGAGCCAGGCTCGGATTCCGGGCGCAGGTTCCGGGCGCAGGTTTCCGGGCCCGGATTCTGGGCCTAGTTCCGGACCCGCCACGTGCGGAATCGGCTCCCTGCGGATTCCAGTCAGCTCCGCGACCGATTTGCCGGATCTGTGGTTACCCAACACGTGTGGAGCCTCGTGTTTCCGGGTTATGCGGCGGGGGTGTCGCAGGTCCAGGCGTAGTCCTCGATTTGATCGTGCGGGGTGCGGGCTGGGCGGACGGCGGAAAATCGGGCCTTGAGGAACTCGCGGCGGAGCTTGGCGAGCATGTCG
>WNGR01002299.1_pt1 | contig 21268 bp, 19 predicted proteins | sample 5407581 | NCBI WGS metagenome assembly WNGR01 (sample SAMN13153383, study PRJNA577476) | soil metagenome | isolation source: 80 cm soil or saprolite under Garry oak tree replicate 2 | place: USA:California | collected 2016-06-15
AATTCTGGAACATCATCTCGGATTATCAAGTCACTTCGTTTGGTTCCGTGGCCACAATGCTTTCGATGCTGCTGAGTACTTATCCCGACGGGGTTCCGGCCGGCTTGAAGACGACTCGACTTCGTTTTGCCATGTGCGGATCCGCACCTGTGCCGGCCGAGGTCATGAAGAAGTTCGAAGAGACTTTCAAATGTCCGGTGATCGAAGGCTACGGACTTTCGGAATCGACTTGTCGCTCGACCTTTAATCCGCCCGATGATCGCCGCCGGGCCGGCTCATGTGGCTTGCCAATTGGAAACGAAATGAAAGTAGTTGACGACCATGACATCGAAGTTCCGTTTGGCGAGCTCGGCGAAATTGTTCTGCAAGGCGAAAATATTCTAAAGGGTTATTTCAATCGCGACCAGGATGGATTCTTTTACATCGTGGACCGCAAAACCGACATGATCATTCGCGGTGGCGAAAATATTTATCCTCGCGAGATTGATGAAGTGCTCTATCAACATCCGGCGGTCGCCGCGGCGGCAACCATCGGCGTTCCCGACCCTCTCTACGGGGAAGAAGTTGCCGCGTTCATCGTGTTGAAGGATGGAGCAAAGATCGCCGAGCAGGATCTGATCGATCATTGCCGGAAAGATCTCGCAGATTACAAATGCCCCAAGACGATTCATATCGTCACGGACATTCCAAAAGGTCCGACCGGTAAATTGCTGAAACGCGAATTGGCTGAAACTTTTAGGGATAGACTGCGGAATTAAGGTTTCCTTACGATAGACTTGTAAGCCCAGCATTTCGTGAGGGCTGTAACGAAAAAGGCTCGCCGTTTTGGCGAGCCTTTCTTTATTGAATGAGGGAAACTTATCGCGCTCCTTCGGGCCGTCCGAACGTGCCAATAGCCGATTGCCGAAATCGATCGACCAGCCAGGCAATGATCAGCCAGGACGCACAGACGCCAACCATTACCAGTGAAAACCACTTGCCGTACAGACCATCGGCGGAAAATTTCTCGGTGGCGGCATGTATCGCTTCGCTATTTGGCAACAACCCGGCTTCGGAAAATTCGTGAAGAGAATAGAAAGCAACCTGGGCCATGAACAGCAGGAGAAAAATTCCAGTTACCTGGAAAAATCGACGGATGTTAATCAGATGTCCGAAACGCGCCCACGCCCAGGCCATCGCGCCTGCCGCAAGTACGCCTATGAGCGCACCCCAAATCAATTGGGCAGTGTGAACCTGCAACAGCATGAGGGCGGTTTCCATCCCTTCACGCGTGATCGTCAGGACCGTGAAGAGAAACACGCCGGCGAACGCCGCCCAACCAGACCGGTTTACTGAAACTTCGTTCAGCCTCTCTTCCATCTTTTGTTTCAGCCTGGGACCGGTGCGCCACATATAGATGACCAGTGATCCAACCATGACGATTGCGATAATCCCCAGAACACCTTCGCGCAATGATTCATTTCCCAGAAAGCGAGCGATTGAAGGACCGACGCGCGGACCAAGATAGTTTTCAATCACGTTGTCATTGCCGGTTTGCATCCTGAAGAGCAGGTAACCAAGGCCGCCGCTGATTGCCAGGGCAAATGTAATAGCCCAATAAACGGCGCCCGCCAGTTGCGGTCTTCCCGATCGTCGCAGGTAGGAGAGAATCACGGCCACGAGAAGAAAAGACTCGAAGCCCTCGCGAAGTACGATTATGAAAGATTGCAGCACGAAAAACCTCTTTTAGATTCGCTACGGGTGGTGGAACACCCTGAATGCGTGGACAGTATAGCTAAATTGAAAATCGTTTTCAATTTCAATTTGGGCGGCCAGCCGCCGAGTCCGGTTTTTCATCTCAAATCGGCGATTATTGAGGTGTAACAGGGGTGATGGCGAGGTCGGCACGAACTAATCCAAGCTCCGTCATAGCAGTGAAGCGCAATGGCAGCCGGCGAAAATCATCACTTACCCAGGCGCGAAACTGATACTTGTCGCTAACTGGATCGTCAGTTGTCAGGGTGAGCAGGATCGCCGGCAGCTTCTGGCCGCCAATGTCGATCGTTTCCCGGCGTTGAGAACTTATGAATAACGTAACCGGGCGCTTATCGACCAGAATCGAGATTGCATTCCGCTTGGCCGGTGACAACTCAAAGGTGCGAACTGCATAAACCAGTGAAAGCAGATCGTGCGTTCCGACAGGAATCTCAATTCGGATTCCATTCTCCACGGCGCTGCCCCGGTCCTGATCGACGGAGTAAATGCGATTCGCTCGGCGGTTTCCCTCAACCAAAACCATTTCGGTGCGAAAGGGAAGCAGGCTGACAGGATCGACATACGAAGTAACCTGATCATTGGCGGTGAACAAACGGCCGATTGCCGGCGTGGTTTGCAGTCTCGCCGAAAGCAGGAAAGCATCGCGATCGAAATATCTTCCTTGCGCTTTGACTTCGTATAAAGCTGTTCCCACCGGCTGACTAACACTGGGCAGATAGATTAGATAGTTGAGTTTCTCGCCGACCTTGAATGGTAAATCGCTGCGAGTCGGACCGGCGTCGGGATTGGTGCTTCTGATCGTTACCGTGCGTGGTGGTGAAACCGGGGTCGGTGAAGGACGGGGCGCCGGCGCTGTACGAACATCCGACCCGGCAAGCTCTGCCCGGATCTCGCCGGCGGAATGTTTGATTCTTACCAGCACCGGAATGTGCAGGTCATCATCGCTGAAATAGATTCGAGTACGATTATCGTCGAGCCCTGAATTCTTTGCGTTAAGCCGGACGACGATGGCATTAAATGATCCCATCTTGGTTTTGACTAGCTCGTGGCCAAGCACTTTTATTTCCGCCTGATACTCCTGGTTCTCATGTCGGACATTGAGCAGATAGGAAGCGCCGGCTGTCAGTGGCATCGCCCGCACGCGATAGATTGCTGAGAGCATGTCGTACGTGCCGGCAAACTCGCCGCTGCCCGATGGCGTTGGGCCCGGCACTGCACCCTGGTTGTAGTCGCTCGTGACATCTGACGCGCGACCGCTTTGGCGGACCAATTCCTGGGCCCGAAAAGGCAAACCGGAACCCGGATCGACATAACTGGTGTAATCGTTGTTCAGAGCGAGCAAGGCTACGTTAACGACCCCGGTGGTTTCCGCGTGCGCGCGCAATTGAATTGCGTCGCGACCAAAAAACGTTCCGCGCGCCGCCACCTGTAATTCAATATGCGCGGCGCTGATGAACTGCGAAAACGATACGTCGTAAGTTAATCGTTCGCCGATGCGGTAGGCTTTAGGATTGAATGAATCGACCGGGCCGGCAGAGGCTTGCTGGGCGCTGGTCGTGGAAAAGGCCGAAAGCGCAAGCACGATAATCGACAAGGTTAGTCGTGAGGACTTCAAGCCTTTACTCACCTTTGCATCATAATGGTTAAGCACTTTCCCGCGCAACAAGTCATTGAAATCAAACGCTTTGACTGGCTGGCGGTTCCGCTGAGTTGCGGCTGCAGCCTGTAGATCACCGGCTCGAGATCGCACTTTCGATTTCTGCGATGACCTCTCGTGCCGAGTTAACAGGATCAGGCGCATTCAAAACAGGCCGGCCAATCACGATATAATCGGCGCCGGCGCGGATTGCTTCTGCCGGTGCTGTCGTGCGTCGCTGATCATCCGAACTTGCACCGCGAGGACGAATCCCCGGCGTCACCACGATGAACCGTGGGTCCCCGACTTCGTGACGAATAATTTCAATCTCCTGAGGCGAAGCGACCACGCCATCAAGTCCTGATTCAAATGCGGCGCGCGCCAAACGTTTCACCAGAGAACGGGGTTCCGTTTCAATGCCAACCTGGTTGAGTGCTTCAGAATCCAGGCTTGTCAGTGCCGTAACGGCGGTGACGGCCGGCCTGGCCAGGCTCTCGCGACTGGCGGTTTCGGCGACGGCCGCGGCGGTTCGTTTCATCATCTCAACTCCGCCGATCGCGTGTAGGTTGAAAATTGAAACTCCCAGTCTCGTGGCTTCGATCCCGGCCGCCGCCACCGTGTTCGGAATATCGTGATACTTGAGATCGAGAAACACTCGCCCACCGAGCTTAATGATTTGTCTGACAATTTCAGGGCCGGCGGCAGTGAACAGTTGCATCCCGATCTTGAACATGCCGGCCGAGTCTTTCAGCAAATCAAAAAGAACAAGTGCGCGTTCGGCAGTCTCGACGTCGAGAGCAAGAATCAGTTTGTCCTTCGCTGTTTGAATCATTTCGCAGTAATGGCGCGGAGTATATGACAGCCAATCGCTTCATCAAGTGAAGCAAATCCTTCCCGCTTCAAAATGGCAGCCAGGCCTTCGTTGATTCGACGCGCGACCTGCGGCCCTTCATAAATGAAACCGGTATAAAGTTGAATCAGGCTCGCGCCCGCGCAAATTTTTTCCCAGGCATCCTCGGCAGTGAAGACACCACCCACGCCGACTACCGGCAAAGTGCCTCGCGTCAGGCGATAGATTAAGGCGATCGCTTCATTCGAGCGATGCCGCAACGGCGCGCCGCTCAACCCGCCTTCGCCGCATTCCGCAATCGCTTCCGGAGGCGTTCGCAGGTTGTCACGTCGAATAGTGGTGTTGGTCGCGATCAGCCCGTCGATGTTTTCCTGCAGGGCTGTCTGAACAATCGATTCGATCTCTTCATTGGTCAAGTCTGGCGCGATTTTCAGGAGCAGAGGTTTAGGTTGTGGAAGCGAGTCGCGCGTCGCAAGTTCGCGGTTGCGCCGCTGCAGGCTCGCGAGCAAAGCGGCAAGCATTTCCGGTCGTTGTAGTTCCCGGAGGTTTGGAGTATTCGGCGAACTCACATTGATGGCTATGTAATCAGCGACTGAGTAAACTGCGTCAAAGCTCGCCAGGTAATCGGGAACTGCATCCTCAATTGCGACGTCTCGCGACTTTCCAATGTTTATCCCCAGCACGCAATCAGGGCGGCGTCGGCTGATGTTTTCCGCGAGTTGAGCAGCACCACAATTATTGAATCCGAGCCGGTTAATCAACGCGCCGTCGCGCATTAAACGAAAGACGCGGGGCTTTGGATTGCCCGGCTGCGGCTGGCTTGTGACTGTGCCGGCTTCGATAAAGCCAAAGCCGAGGGCGGCAAGCGCTTGCGTCGCTGTGCCGTTCTTGTCGAATCCGGCAGCGAGTCCGACGGGATTATCAAAGAGAAGGCCAAAACGTCTTAATTGACCGAAAGGCGCGCGGCGAAATTTGCCGGAAAAGAACCGGCGGGCAAATCCCGGCCGCAGTAGCGAGGTGAGCGAATTGATGGCCAACTCATGAGCCGTCTCTGCCGGCAGGCGGAACAGTATCGGGCGCAGCAGGGATCGATAGATCATGACCGTCAAAAGGTAGTTATCTTCAAATGTGCGAGACTAACAGAGCCGCTGACACGTTTACAACCGTATTGCCATTCGATGCCAGAGACGTCGACAGTTACTTGTCACCGGCCTCGCTTCTTGTTAGTATCACCCATCGGTGGAATTCACTGAGAAAGCTCGTATCATGGACAGCGCGCGAATCAATCGCGCGTTGGCGCGCTTGGCGTCCGAGATCGTGGAAGAAAACCACGGCTCGGACGATTTAGTTTTGGTAGGAATTCGCCGGCGGGGAGTACCACTGGCTAATCGCCTCGCCGACAAGATTGCCGACCTCGAAGGCAAGCGGCCGGAAGTCGGTATTCTCGATATCACTTTGTACCGAGACGATCTTTCTACAGTTGGTGCGAAGCCGGTAGTTAGCGGCACTGAGCTGCCGGGCGACATCGAAGGTCACAGCATCGTTTTGATCGATGATGTGCTTTTCACCGGACGCACCGTGCGCGCGGCAATCGATCAATTGATCGATTTTGGCAGGCCGAGACGAGTGCAACTGGCGGTGTTAATCGATCGCGGCAATGAACATCGCGAGCTGCCGATTCAGGCCGACTATATCGGCAAGCTGGTGCCGACGAAAAAGAGTGAGATCATAAAAGTGATGCTGACCGATTTTGACGAAGAAGAGGGGGTCGTGATCGTCGAGCGACCCGCAGCAGAAGCGGCAAGATGAAGCGGCCCCAGAGGCCGCTTTTTTATTAGGAAGGGATGAACTTTGTACTATGTGCTTTGTACTTTGCACGCTAAGCGACCTTGAACGGTAAACTCAAGGTTGAGTTGCGAACAAAGTACGAAGTACAAAGTCCTAAGTACGAAGTACAAGAAATCAGACACCAATGAGTTCGCAATTCAAATTGAGGCACCTTCTCGGCATTCGCGAGTTATCTGCCGATCAGATTGTGCATTTGCTCGATACGTCCGAAACTTTTCGCGATGTCTCGAAACGCGAAATCAAGAAAGTGCCGGCCCTGCGCGGGCGGACGGTCATCAACCTTTTCTTCGAACCTTCGACCCGAACGCGAACTTCTTTTGAGATCGCGGCCAAGCGCCTGTCCGCTGACGCCGTCAACATCAGCGTGTCAACTTCCAGCGTTTCCAAAGGCGAGACCCTGCTGGACACGGCGCGGAATCTGGAAGCAATGGCGCCGGACTGTATCGTCATTCGTCACTCGTCAGCGGGCGCGCCTTATCATCTGGCGCGCGTTTGCAGCGCGTCGATTGTCAACGCCGGCGATGGCGCCCACGAGCATCCAACCCAGGCTCTCCTGGACGCACTTACAATCCGCGAACAGAAAGGACGGATCGCCGGTTTGAAGGTCGCAATCGTAGGCGACATTTTGCACTCGCGCGTAGCGCGATCGAACATTTATCTGCTGTCGAAGCTGGGCGCCGGCGTCAGCGTGGCCGGCCCGGGGACCCTGGTTCCGCCCGATTTTGCCCAGTTAATCGAACAGGGCGTGAAACTCGAACGGACCATCGAAGACGCCGTAGTCGATGCCGATGTCGTCATGATTCTGCGCATGCAGAGAGAACGCCAGACGGATGCGTTCTTTCCATCAATGCGCGAGTATGCCGTCCATTATGGCCTCCATCTGAATCATCTCGACCTGGCGGCGAAAGACGCAATCGTGATGCATCCCGGTCCGATTAATCGGGGAATCGAAGTGTCGTCGGAAATTGCCGACGGCGGGCGATCATTGATTCTCGACCAGGTTACCAACGGCGTCGCCGTACGCATGGCAGTGTTGTACCTCCTTGCGGGCGCCGGAAAAAATCAAAACGGCGGAAAGAGCAAACAGAACGGCAAGACCGCACGGTCGGGCGGTGCGACAGGCAATGGCGGCTCCTCAGAAACGCACGCGGAAGGCCGATCACGCCGCACTCGAAACTCGAAACCCGAAACTCGAAACTGAGCTACATGCGCTTATTGATTCAAAACGGCTACGTTATCGACCCTTCGCAAGCGATCAACTCCGGAAAAAGTGTTTTCATTGAAGACGGACGCGTGATTGACCTGATTGACCAGAGCGACGACCCGCCGGAAGGCTGCGAGGTATTCGACGCCACCGGATTAATTGTTGCGCCCGGCTTCATCGACATGCATGTGCATTTGCGCGAGCCGGGTCACGAATACAAGGAAACGATTGCCAGCGGCGCCGCGGCCGCCGTGGCCGGTGGCTTCAGCACGGTGTGCGCGATGCCGAATACTGCTCCGGTCAATGATAATGCGGCGGTCACTCGTTTTGTGATCGAACAGGCTGAGCGCGCGAATCTTGCTAACGTATTCCCTGTCGGCGCCCTCACCAAGAACTCGGAAGGAAATGAACTGGCGGAGATCGGAGAGATGAAAGACGCCGGAATTGTAGCTGTCTCGGACGACGGCCGACCGGTACCAACGGCCTCAATGATGCGGCGCGCAATGGAATATGCGCGCGGATTCGATCTCCCCGTGATCGATCATTGCGAAGATAAATCACTGGCTCGCGGGGGTGCGATGCACGAAGGTCATTGGTCTCTGGTGCTTGGCTTGCGCGGCGTGCCGGCCGCTGCCGAGGAAGTCGATGCCGCGCGCGATTGTTTACTGGCGGAACTGACGCGATCACGCATTCATATCGCTCACGTGTCAACCCGCGGCGCGATTGAAGCCGTGCGTCGCGCCAAGGAAAATAACTTGCCGGTGACCTGCGAGGTGGCGCCGCATCATTGGGCGCTGACCGACGAATCAGTGCAGAACTACGACACCAATACCAAGATGAACCCGCCGCTCCGAAATAAGGAGCACATAGATGCCATTCTGGAAGGATTGCGCGACGGCACGATCGACACGATTGCGACTGATCACGCCCCGCATCATCAGGATGAAAAGGACCTGGAATACGATCAAGCTCCCTTTGGAATTGTCGGTCTCGAAACCGCGATTGGACTGGCCATAGACCGACTTGTGCATCAGGGAGTGATTTCGCTGCAACGCCTGGTCGAATTGTGCGCGACGAATCCGGCGCGCATTCTGAAACTCGAAGATCGAGGGACCCTGCAAACGGGCGCGCACGCAGATCTCACGATCCTGGATCCCGAGCATACATGGACGTTCGATGCCTCTCGGGCGAGATCCAAAAGTCGCAACACGCCTTTCCATGGCTGGTCATTTCGCGGCGCCGCGGTCGCGACCATCGTCGCCGGACGCGTGGTTTACCTTCACCCGGATTATTCGCGGATTGATCAAACCAAAACCCGAACAGCCGCGGCCCGATAAAGGGAAGTCGAAAGAGACATCCGCTCTTTCGGCCTTCGCATAAAAGAAAAACCCGCCGCGATTTACGCAACGGGCTTTTCTCTTGGCCGCTCGCTTACGTTATGACTGGGGCGACCTTAATCCCTTCACCTGACCAGATGCTGGGTCTCTCTAACAGCTCAGTGTTTCCAAATAGCTGCGGGTTAAACTTCCCGGCGATGAAAACAGCAACGAACATGCCGCCATAGTGCGTCGCCGGAAATAGCAACACAATCGCAAGAAGATTCATCGACCGATATTGGTGACTTCGCAATTCAGGGGATTGGAAAGTGCGGTCGCGGACTCATGATTTACCCGACCGTCAAAACGTTTGTATTGGTTTTATACGAAATAGCCTTAACTCGTACCATATGGAGCACCCGCGAACTGTGTCACTAGCTTTAGCACCCCGCGTTCGATGTGATAGACATTACGGTCATGAAAAGATTCAATTGGGCCATGTGGGCTGGTTTCACTCTGAGCGTATTTGCATTTCTCAGTTATCCGCTAATTTTCGTGAACTGGGCGGTGACGCGGGACTTTCCCTGGGCGAATCTCTTCCTTTTCGCGGTGGCCGCCGGACTTTTATTCGTCGGAGTGCGCCGCGCGTTTACGCCTGACCGGCGTCGCCTGTCAAAGATAGTCGCGGCAATCATGGCAACACTGAGCACCTTGTTACTCGGGATGTTTATCTTTACGGCGTTTGTGGCGGCGCGATGGTTGCCGGCTTCTGCCGGAGCTCCGCAGGTTGGGCAGGCCGCCCCGGAATTCAATCTGGTTGATATCAACGGCAGGGCGGCGTCACTCTCTGGGTTGCGCTCGCAACCGATCAACGGCAAGCCGGCGAAAGGCGTTCTTCTGATTTTCTATCGAGGTTACTGGTGACCTTCATGCAACTCCGAGTTGCGGAGCATTCAAAAGAACCTGGACCAATTCAGTGCAGTCGGAATTCGTCCAGTCGCAATCAGCGTGGATAGCCCCGAAGAATCTCGCGACCTTTGTCAGAAAGCCGGCTACACCTTTACTTTTCTTTCCGATCCCAAACTGAATGCGATCAGCCAGTATGATTTAGTTCACAAGGGACAGGGTGAAAACGGCCGCGATATCGCCCGGCCGGCCGAGTTTCTGATCGATTCATCCGGTACCGTTCGCTGGCGAATGCTGACAGAGAATTATTGGGTGCGCGCCCGACCAGAGCAGATTCTCGATGCGGCGAAGGCGCTGCGTTGAGGGTTTCCCGCGTTGCCCACGCCTGATCGAGAGTTCACAACTCTTAACATCTTTTCACCTGCGCTTGACACTACTCTAGCCGGGCATGGTTATGATTTGATTTGTCAGCTCCACTGACGCTCCGAGGATTTTGACATGACATTGAAGAAACGAAACTTGCTGGGAGGATTCAATCGCTTCCGGCTGCTTCTGACTTTGGGTTTGGCTGTCCTGCTCCCGGCAGCCGCGCTCATCTACGTAAACTTCAGTCAACTACGTTCGTTCGAGCGGGACAAGGTCTTAGAAGCAATGATTCATCGGGATTTTCAGGAAGTGCTGGCCCTCTCTGAAAAGAAGATGAATAAGGCGATGTACACAAAAGTCGATGAAGCTCGGCAATTGTTTCCGTCTGCGGACGCGGACGAAGGCGAGAAAGAGCACAAACTCGATGAGATTCTTTCGCACTGTTCATGCTTTACGCACGCGTTCATCTTTGATGAAGACAGTGTTGTTTTTCAGACGCAACCCGCGCAGCGCGACGACAAGTACGTCCGCGATGAACGCGACCACATGGTCGATTCTTATCGAGCCTGGTTCAGCACCAAAACGGAGATGAAATCTCTCGTCGAAAGCTTGAATCAAAAACCTCTCAATATAGGTTTCAATTCTCTCCAGACCAAGCGCGCTGACGGCCCCGGCTTCTTACTGACTGGGTTGTTTCTCTTGCCCGCTGATGATCGAACCGTAGTCGCCGGAGTGACCTTCGATCCTTGTTACATGAAGAGCGACTTTTTCCCGAATATGCTCGATGACTTCGTCAAAGAGAAGAACTCGGAACAAAGCGGAAACAGCCGCGCCATGATGATTTACCGTGCCGACCAGATGGACGCACGCGAGATAAAACCACTGGTCGCATCAGCGGGATGGGGAGAAGGGAAACCGGAAGTCACTCGTAAACTCGACGACGTTTTTCGCGGGCTCGCATTGGGAGTCAAGTTTCAGGGCACAAGCGTAGAGGCCCTGGGGCAGACATGGATCCACCGGAGCTTTCTAATTCTTGGATTTCTTTCGCTGATGATTATCGGCGGGCTTTTGCTGACCAAGCACATGGTCAGCAAAGAGGTCGCGCTCGCTAAGCTGAAGTCTGATTTTGTTTCCAACGTGTCGCACGAGCTGCGCACGCCGCTGGCGCTGATTCGTTTATATGCTGAGACTCTGGAGCTGGGGCGCATTACGACGAAGGAAAAGAAGCAGCAGTATTACCGCATCATTCGCAAAGAGAGCGAGCGCCTGACGGCCCTCATTAACAACATTCTCGATTTCTCTCGGATTGAAGCCGGCCGCAAGGAATACGAGTTTCGCGAAACCGACATCGCCGATCTGGTTCGCAGTACGCTTGACTCGTATCGATATCAAATCGAACAACAGGGCTTCGCACTGGAAGAGAGTATCGATCCCGACTTGCCGGCGGTGCGCGTGGATCGCGAGGCAATCGCGCGCGCTCTCGTAAACCTCGTCAACAACGCCCTGAAGTACTCGAACCATGACAAGTATCTCGGCGTGAAACTGTACCGCGACAGTAGCGCGGTTAAGCTCGAGGTTGCGGACCACGGCATCGGTATCGCGCGCCGCGATCAATCAAAGATATTCGAAAAGTTCTACCGTGCGGGTGATCCCCTGGTGCACAACACGAAGGGGAGCGGTCTCGGCCTTTCATTGGTTCGACATATCACCGAAGCGCATGGCGGTGAAATTGCGGTTGAAAGCATACCCGGAACGGGAAGTAAATTTACCCTGTCGTTGCCCCTGGCGCCGGTGACTGAAATCAGCCCGGCAACTCTGGCCACAGTTCATTAAGAAGAAATCGTATGAAAGCAAACGAGCAAACAAACAGCACTAATGGTAACGGTCGCTCAAACGCGCCGGCACCGGCAAACGGTGAAGCGGCAGAACGAGCCGGCAAGAAAACTCGCATCCTGATTGTCGAAGACGAGCCGGCGATGGTCGCCGGATTGCGCGACAACTTTGAGTATGAAGGGTACGAGGTAATCAGCGCGGCCGACGGCGCTGAAGGTTTGGAGCGGGCGCTCGAGGATAATCCCGATCTCGTGGTGTTGGATGTAATGATGCCGCGCATGAGCGGCCTGGACGTGTGCAAGCAGCTGAAGATTCAGCGGCCTTCGATGCCGATCATTATGCTGACTGCGCGCGGTCAGGAGATCGATAAGGTCGTGGGTTTAGAGTTGGGGGCCGACGATTACGTTACCAAGCCTTTTTCAATTCGTGAACTAATGGCCCGAGTGAAAGCTGTGCTGCGGCGCGTTTCGTCGCAGGCGCCGGCGGATGTTTACCGGTTTAGCGATGTGGAGGTGAACGTTCGCCGCAATGAAGTTCTTCGTTCCGGTTCCCGGGTCGAGCTATCCGCAAAGGAATTCGCATTACTCGCTTATTTCATTTCCCATCCGGCGGAAACATTAAGCCGTGATCGATTGCTCGATGACGTGTGGGGTTACGACAATTATCCGAACACGCGCACGGTCGACACGCACATCGTGCACCTCAGGCAAAAGCTGGAACCCAACCCTGAGGAGCCGCGTTTCATACTTACCGTTCACGGCAGTGGCTATAAATTTGTAGGCTGAGAAAGGCTCTCCCATGGGTCAATCAGGACTGAATGCAGCAGTAGCGCGAAAGCGTGTAAGTGGCGGTCTTCCAGGACCTGCACGACGCGGAGTGATTAAAGAGCAGCGCCTGGATTTGGAGCTGAAAATTGCCGCGTTGCAGAAAAATTATGCCGAACTGCATACGGCGATCTTTGAAGCCGCGCAAGTGCATCGACACCTTTGTGCTCCGCGACTGCTGCGTTTTCAGGATTTTGAGATCGCCAGCGAGATCTTTGCCGTGCGTCACTTGCCCGGAGATTTTTTCACCGTGGAGGAGACGAGGGGCGGCGTGGTAATGGCGCTCGGCGATATTTCCGGCAAGGGGCTGGGGGCCGGCATGTGGACCACCCACTTCGTCGGGCTGGTTCGCGCGCACGCAGCCCGCGCCGATGGCGCGGCAGCAATTGTCAGCGCTGTGAACCGTGATGTATGCCGGATGTCAACGGTCGGACCGCTGGCCAGTTTGTTTCTTGCGAGGCTTGATCCGGCCAAAGGTACGCTCGAGTATTGTAGCGCCGGCCACCCGCCTGCATTTGTTTTGCGCGCTAACGGGAATTTGGAATCACTCTCCGAAGGTGGCCTTTTGCTCGGGGTGCTCCCGGACGCGGTTTATGTCAAGGGACGTGTTGAGCTTCAGTTTGGCGATGTATTGGTGGCTTATTCCGATGGCATCATCGAGTCACTCAACAACATGGGAGAGGAATTTGGATATGCGCGCGCGAAGAATGAATTGCGACGAGCGCAAAACGAATCAGCCGAGACAATTCTGTTCTCGATGTTGGGCGCGGTCCAGGATTTCGCGGGCACGCGGCCATTGGTAGATGACATGTCGCTGGCCGTACTCCGGCGCGCGACAATGTAGCCGGGTCTGGATTTTGACGCCCTGGGTTGAAGTGCCATAGGCACGAGATATTTATAGAACCAGGCATCCTTAGAAAATGCCGCGCAGAGCGAAATCGATTTCGCTCTGCGCGGCAAATTGATTTGGGGCTTTTGGGTCTATAAATATTTCGCGGTTAACGCCGCTCTCCACCGCTATTCTACGTTTCGTCTCCACCTGCAGCCGCCTTTGCAGCAACAGCAATTTCCGGAGTCGCCTCCACCGGGAGTTGCACGATTGGTTCCGGTTGCGCGACGATCTCAGGCGTGGCTGCCGTCTCGTGCTTTGCATACTTATCCAATCCAAATCCCAGAAAGATCGTCGCGGCGATAATCGCGCTGGAAAAGTAATACGGTGACGACACACCGAGGGTATCGAATGCCCTCCCGTAAAGAACTGGCGCTATGGCCCTCGTCACGCCTCCGTACGTTTGCTGCATTCCCATATAAAGCCCGCGCTCTTTCTGACTGACAACGCGAGAGAGCAGCGCAGTTACGCAGGGAAAAGTGAACGCAGTGCCCAAAGGAATCAGGGCGACTGCGATGGCGAGCATTCCCAGATTTTGCGACAGGGGCATACCGACGACGCCCGCGGCCAGCAATACCAGGCCGAGGCGTGAAAGCTTTGCTTCGCCCAGCCAATCAACCATGCGACCCAGCAAAAGGACGCGGGTGAAAACTGATATCGCACCGACGTACATGAAGAAGTAGCCGATCGTTTGTTCGGTGACCTGAAAGCGGGCATTCAAAAACAGCGCGAGCACGGAAAAGCTCCCCTGAAAAGCGCCGATCGCGATCGCGTAAATCCAGATGAGGCGCGAAGACGGCTCGCTCGAACGCGAGATCACCTGCCAAACGGCTTCGCGAGATTTGCGTGGCGCGGGGCCCGCCTGCGCGCGCTCACTCGCGTCGCGCGATTCAGTCAAATACCGGGCTGCGAAAATGATGTTTACGAGACACAAGCCGGCAGCCATGATTCCCGGCGCCGCATGGCCCATTTGCAGTGATGCATGTCCCGGAATTATGTCTTGCTTCCCGATCGTGATTGCAAACGAACCGAGCACCGGCCCGAGCGCAACGCCAAGATTCGTCGTCGCTGACAACCATCCGAGGGCCCGCGCGCGATCCTTTGGGTCGGTTGAGTCGGCGACGTAGGCTTGAATCACGCCAACTGTTCCTCCTCCGGCGCCCTGTACCAGGCGCGACACAAAAAGCAACAGAAGCGAGTGCGCGAAACCGAAAATCAGGTAAGCAATTCCCGACGCAGCTAACGCGATGAGAAGTGTTGGCCGCCTTCCCACGCGATCAGAAAACCGTCCCCACAGAGGGGCGCTAAGAAGCTGTGCCACTGTGAAAGCCGTGACAATAAATCCCGAAATCGTTCCAACGCCAAGATTCAAACCCAGGACATTGACCCCGGATCCGCCCAACTCCTTCACATAAAACGGCAGTAGCGGAATGATCATCAGCAGGCCGACCATGTCCACAAACGCTGTGATCATGAGCGTGAAAAGCTTGGCCGGAATCTTCCGCACTTCCTTATAAAAGACGTAGAGCAGAGCGATCGCAATCGCGCCGAGCAACACGCGCACGATTGGCGACTGGAACGACTGGGCGATGTTTGACTGGATCAAAAGCATTTCCGCTTTGCTTGAATCTCAGATTATTCAGATTACACAGATTAAGGAAAACTGGGAAATCCCGAAGCAGCCCTTAAGCCGGGATTCGGATTAAGAAAACAGTCAGTTCGGGAGATCAAGATTATCGATCCTGAGTTGGCGCGCTATGCCTTTACCGGCTTTCACCTTTTCCGACGAATGACTCGCTTGATTCCTTCGCTCGCTGGAATTACGATGAACTACGTTGAGAATGATGAAATTGCTGATCGCACTTCTCTTGTGTCTCGCTCTCCCTACGCTGGCTCTGGCCCAGCGCGATGCCTTCAATGTTCGCTATCTGGGAGGCAGCGTTGAGACAAAAACTGATAAGGAAGATTGGAAGAACAAGCTCACGGTCCGTTCTGATGAGATCCGGTTGGAGCTCAAGGACGGGCAGAAGGTTAGTATCGATCCACACTCCGTTACCTCGATCAGCTATGGCCGCGAGGCTACCAGGCATGTCGCCAGATGGATAACGCTGGGAATACTCTTCGCTCCAATTGCCGCGATCGGATTATTCAACGAGAACGTACAGCACTATGTCAGCATTGAATATGAATCCGCTGATCATAAAAAAGGCGGCGTGTTGATCCAGGCGCACAAAGACAATTATAGAAATGTGCTCGCGATGTTGCGTGGAGCCACCGGCAAAGAAATTGAAACGGAAAAGAAAAACCCGGGCACGAAGAAACCCTGACCGCTCAATACCGATATGAATCAGAGAAGTCGCACGCATCATTTAGTCTTCACCTTCGTTGGGATATTTCTGTCGAGCCTTTCCATTGCTCCGATCGTCGCCCAAAAACCTGGTCGCGGTGTTCCGGCGAAGGCCATCCATCAATCAAAGAAGGCAACTGATTTGCTGGAGTTGGCGATGGCCAAACCCGATGCGCGAATTCCGAAAGCGCTTCTCGAAAAGGCCGTGGCGGTCGCCGTGATTACTGACTTCAAGAAGGCCGGGTTGTTAATCGAAGGCGTCGGGAGCGGGCGCGGCGTCGTGACTCGCCGCTTTCCCAGCGGAAAGTGGTGCTCGCCTGCTTACATTCACATGGCTGCCGTCAGCATCGGCCTGCAACTGAATGCGGACTCATTCAACGTGATCCTGCTCTTCATGAATGACAAAGCTGCCGATTGGTTACTGGATAAGAAAGGGGTTTTCTTTGATCGCGACAAGGCGCCCGTAGCCGGTCCGATTGGCGAAATAAGAACTGATCAAAAGGAAGTCATGCCGGTCGCTGACGTCTTCTCGTATGTTTTTGATGACGGCCGGCTGGAAGGTAAGGATCTTAAAAACCTGCTTAAGAATTTCGGACTCTCTTTCGATAACGATCTGAATAAAGGAACCTATGGTATTACCGCAACAGAGATGCTCGCCGACACTGATGGCACTAAAATTCCTCACGTGCCCGGCGAAGTGACTATCTTTTCTGAGACCGTTGCGCGATTTTGCGCTCGGGAATCAAGCGAGCCGGAAAAAGCGTCGAAGCCCTGATGATTTAGCCCGGGAAACTGAAAGCCCCTGGTCACGATCGGGCTACTAATCCAACTCAGCCCGCTAGAGTCAGTACACGCGTTGCCAGGCGCGCATCTCCGATCTTCCGGGCCATTGAAGGAAAAGATTCAGTCGATCCTTTCCAGCAGAGTTCATCGACTCGTTTGAATAGCGGGATGTCGGTGCGCAGCGTTGCGAGCGTTTTAAAAAGTAGCGCGAGTTCGAGATTATTTGAGTTCGCAGTCTCTCGGAACGCACCGACCGGGAACTGCTCGATGTGGCCGTACCGATTGATGAGCGTTGCCGCAGTCTTTGCTCCCAGTCCGCGAATTCCCGGATAACCATCGGCCGAATCACCCACCAGCGCGAGATAGTCCGGAATGAACTCCGGCGCCACACCAAACTTTGCTCGGATGGCCTCCGCTCCTCGAATTTCATTTTTTCTGCGATCAATTTGCACTACCCGATCACCGACGACGCATTGCGCCAGATCCTTGTCAGGTGTCCAGATGCAAATCTTTTCCACGCGTTTGTCGTTCGCGGCGAGGTGCGCCGCCGCGGCGAGCGCGTCGTCGGCTTCGAACTCGATCATCGGCCAAACAACCACGCCCATCGCCACCAGCGCGTCTTCGAGCGGGTGAAATTGCGCGCGGAGTGCGCGTTCGATCCCGGCGCCGGTCTTGTATCCCGGCCACAGTTCGTTGCGAAACGATTCGATGATATGGTCAGTCGCGACCCCGATGTGGGTCGCGCCGTCTTCAATCATCTTCGCGATCATGTTGAGCACGCCGGCCACCGCGCCAAACGGCGGATCGGTTTTATGAAAGCGACGAAGACCGTAGAAGTGCCGGAAGAGTTCGTAAGTGCCGTCGATGAGGTGGATGATCATGCCGGTGGTGAAAGGCGAAGCGCAGAGAGCGAAGGGTAAAGGGAAATGGGTAAATGTAAAGGGTGAACGGCCGCTTAGCTCTTAGCCCTTGCCCGGCCATTGCTCGGTTTAACTCCCAGGATGGTACTCGCGCTCAGTATGACCTTTCAGTTGAGGGCGATAGAAATAGACTTCTCTCAGATCGCCGGTGCTGTATCGTCTCGCCTGATCATTAAAGTGCGGCGAAGCAGGATTGCCGCTCTCGCCGCCGGCCGTCACAGCTCGAGCCCGAAGCGTCTTCCCGAATTCCACCACGGCAACGAAACTGTTGCCGCTCGTGCCGTAGATCTTTTTCGAGCCGCGGTAAGTGCGCGCGGCAAATGAGGCCAGCGAACCCCATGTGGCTGAGGTGAAACCGACGGGAATGCTCGGACCGGCGTCGGTAAATGGATGAACGAGGTCATCAGAAAGTCTTTGAAAGCGATTGATATCGCCCCAGGGTGTCTTCCATGTTCCAAAGTCGGCCGCGAGTTTGTCAGATGCCGCCGCCAGCGATTTCAACAATTGTTCAGGCGCAGCCTTCGCGCTGATGTAATCGGGCACCGTCATGGCTGCCCGCCTTGCGTCCGCGGCGATTCGTTGACGATCAAGGTCTTCGGCCCAGTACACCGCCAGCGACGTAGGCACTGAGTTCACCGACCAGCGCAGATCCCATTTGCGCAAGAGCTCGATCTGCTCAGACGTTTTCGCTTTCAGCGGATCGGTCGCGGGTGTTTGCTCCCACGCCTTAATCAACGCCGGAATCGGTTTCTCGAACCAGGTCAGATAGCTGTCGTAAGCCGCCGCGATCAGCGAATCGACCGTAAAATTCTTTTTGTCCTGCAGAACTTTGATCGCGTGGAGGCCGCGCGCTGATTCAATCCCATTATCGACGTACGCTGGATAATCGGATTTCTTTGGGCTGCTTGGGCCGGCCGCCGACCACGGAGAGTTATTACTGTTATAGAGCCAGCCGCTGGCGGGATTTAAAAGCTTCGGTGACTCATCAATCGACAGCAAGCCGTGCCAATCGGTCGCCGGATCGCTGCCGTCAACCGGCCTGGTCCAATCGAATTTGGGATCGCGGCGCGGAATGAAGTTCCCGTGAAAGTACGCAATGTCGCCATCAGCGTCGGCGAAGATCGTGTTGTTTGATGAGTTCGTGTGCAACTCCATCGTCTGCCTGAACGACTTGTAGCCGGCGGCTTTAATGCGCGAGTACGACTGCGTGAGGGCCTTCAAAGGTTCCTGCATCAAGCTGATGCTTACCCATTTTCCATTCTCGGCACGAATAATTGGGCCATGCTGCGTGCGATAGACGGTGAAAGTCTTTTCCGCCATTCTGTCGCCGGTTTTATAAGGCACTTTGATCACAGATGCGGTCATCGGCCGTTCTTCGGTGCCGTACTTGTAATAGAACTGGTCGCCCTTCTTCACAACTGTTTCGAGATACTCATCTATGGCGTCGACGGCACTGGACGTATGCATCCAGCCGCAATGTTCGTTGAAGCCCTGATAGATAAAGAATTGGCCCCAGGTGACTGCTCCGTAGGCGTTCAATCCTTCTTCACTTGTCATTTGCAATTCTGATCGGAAGTAAAAAGATGTGTGCGGATTGATGAGCAGTAAGGCATGACGCCCGGAGGTGTTCGCCGGCGAGATCGCTATGCCGTTCGAGCCGCCCGGCTCCTCTTCGCGCTCCTCAGTCGCCAGGGTTACCTGTGCCCGATCGACGGTCGAGACGCCCGTGCCGCTATTCTGCCCAGCTACCGGAGGGTTGCTATAGAATGCCTGCAACTGATTCAAATTGATCGTCTCGATATCTCCGCCAATGCTGCCCTCGCTGAAGGTCAACGCCATCCAGGGCTCGAAATGCCTGATAACTCTTGGTTTTACATCCGTGTGCCCGGCGAGATAGAAGTTCAAACCATCGGCCCACGCATTCATCAATGACTTCAACCATGCCGGGCTGGCTTCGTATTGCGTCTTCATCGCGACGGGATCGATAAAGATCTTCATGCGCAGGTCGCGCCAGATCGCGGCCTCGCCTTCAGCTTCCGCCAGGCGGCCCATCGAATTGATGTAGTTTGTCTCGACGCGATTGAAGTCGTCTTCAGCCTGGGCATAGATCATTCCAAACACTGCATCGGCATCAGTCTTGCCATAGACATGAGCGATTCCCCAGTCGTCACGAACGATGGTGACGTTGCGAGCTTGTTGTTCCCAGCGCTGGCGGTCATTGCTCTGCGCCCTGGCGGTTTGCTCGATGAAGACGATGCTGAATGCAGCAACGAAAATGAGAATGAGTTTCTTCAATGAGAGCCTCCCTTAATCAGGCCACCATAATAAACATGGCTTGCGTTTATTTGAAAACCAGATGCGCTACCCTAGTCTCGAGATTCCAATAGATCATTGCCAGGGCCGTCAGATCGAAGGTCGCATGCGCAATCATCAACATCCAAATACGACCTGTGGCCGCGAAAATCGCGCCAAACGTGAGTCCGGTAATCATCGCCTGTTCCACGCCGGCCAAACCTTGATTGTAATAGTGAGCGAGGCCAAACCAGATTGAAGTGATTGCGACAATCGCAACTTTCGCCGCGCAGCTTCTCCCCAGGAGTTTGCCAAGACGCTCAAACAAGAATCCGCGGAACACAGTTTCTTCTCCAAAACCCGCAACCAACATGGCCCAAACAGCTGTGGGCAGCAGCGCCCGGTTACCCGCGAGAAAGTGGTAGGCGTGATTAATTGGATCGGCACCCAAAAGCGGCATCACAATCGCTTTCATCATCAACTTAAGTGTAAAGCCGATGACGATTCCGGCAATGGTACTCAAAATCCAGCTCCTCGGTTTTACATAGCCGATTGCCCGCCAGGAAGTCCGCGAGAGATAGACCCAAACCAGCACCAGCAGGGCGCCGATCGGAAGGACGAACATTCGGTCGCCAACGGTAATGTTGCCGCTAATGATTATGAGAAGAATAGCGAGCAGCCCGACCGGCCCGAATCCGCGCAGGCGGGCAGCAAAAACAGCGTCCGATCGTTCCGAATTAGACCGCGCCGGCTCGTTGTCCATGTCGTGCAATTATACGAGCCGCACAGTCAGCGAGTTTTAAGATTGCGCGTCGGTGAGATTTTGTTTGCGACTGAGCAGCGTGTCAAGACTCCAGTCGCCGCCGCCACGCGCAGCCATGTATAGGAAAATGAAACAGAAGAGGACCGCGGGCATGCCCTGGTTCTGGACCGGCCAGTGCCCGCTCGGAAAATGAAACTGCCAGTATGCTACCGCCATCATCCCCGACAGGATGAATGCGACTGGTCGCGTGAAAAGTCCGAGCAGGATCAAGATGCCGCCAAAGAATTCGAGAACCCCGCCAATCCCGGTCTCAGACATCAGGCGGACCTTCTCACCCCCGGGCATTCCGCCAAACCAGCCAAAAAGGATTAGGCCACCCGTTTGAATGATCAAAAACCCGGCAACTACACGAAGAAGGAGATAAGCTGCCTGCGTGGCCTGTTTCATGAATCCTCCTGAATTTTCGGCGAGTGAACTGGCAACAACGTTCATGGACGCCGGTCGCGGCTTCAACTAGACTTCGCTCTCTTCTTTTGGCGACGCTCGTTTTCTTCGAGCCTGGTCTTGACGAGTTTCTTCACCAGCGCCCCGGGAAGTGGCTTGCTCGCAGGAAATTGAATTGTACCCTTTGAGGTTTGATAGGATTTCAACTCGTCGCGATGGGCTTCGATCGGCGCAGCACCGGGGAAAAAGCTGCAATGCTCTTTGAAGGCTGCGTACGAAACCAACATTCGGT
>WNGR01003977.1_pt1 | contig 21259 bp, 23 predicted proteins | sample 5407581 | NCBI WGS metagenome assembly WNGR01 (sample SAMN13153383, study PRJNA577476) | soil metagenome | isolation source: 80 cm soil or saprolite under Garry oak tree replicate 2 | place: USA:California | collected 2016-06-15
AATGGGCAGTTTCAGGGCCAGAGCCCGAGCTATCCTTACAACATGACGTGGGACTGAGGTGTTGTATATGTACCTTGACTTGTATAGCAGAGAGTATGTGTGGTCGACCTCGGTCAATTGAGAATCGCGTTCCTAGTCCTGTGATAGGTGCTGTGGAACCGCTTGAGCGACCTTTACTGATCCCTGTGTATTCACGGATATCTGAATCACGAAGACTCTGAAGAGACATGGAAAGAGCCATCTCTTTGAGTTCATCAGATATGTGGCGGCAGACCATCATTGAGGGTTTTGGAGGGGAAGGGGGAAGGAAGGGGGGGTTATATTGAGATGGCAACACTGCCGAACACTACGAAGTGGATAACACCTGGATAACTATTCCATAACCCGCTTTTTGCAACATAATCAATTTCCTGAGAATTTCTCCTCCCACTTATCTATGAACCCCGCTCGTGAATCTTGTAAGTCCGAACCGTGTGTATTTGATGAAGGGGACTATCGATATGGATTTGGCTGTAAGTAGATAAATACGTAGACTTCGCGCGGGTTTGAACGACGTCCGTATGGTACCATATAGAAACCAGAACGAATCATCGAAATATAAACTCACTTTCGGTACGAAATAAAATTTCACTTCAACAACCACCACTAACAGTTCTCCCCGCTGTGCATCGAAAGCTGTTGCCCACAACGCACCATTGCTGACGACATCAGACATGTGCGGGGCCAACATCTCTATACCCTTACGCTCTGTTGTATGTTCAGCTCCCTTAAAGTACAATCCGCACCCATGTCATGAGATTTTGAGGGACCCTCCTGCAAAAGCTAGACATTTGGTAGAGGTCTGCAGATGTCATCTGGGTGCGTACTAGTATGACATTATTCAATGCAGTGCGTACCAGAGGATGCTCTTTCCAGAGCCCGCTCCAGAGCACGCTCACCATCAAGGGAGCCAAAGACAAAATGTGCGAAAAGCGTACGCTTCCCGTGAATCCATAACAGCGAACTGGTCGCTTCCCATTCGCGGAAAGTGGAGCCTTGAATGAACCAGGTCGCAGTTCCATCGTGGTAAGCCTTGCGCGCGGTGTTGTAGTTGCTTGACGGATCCTTAGGAGAAAGCCACTTTCGGGACTTGTCTTGCAGCTGATCACCTGCAAACATCGTCAGTCGGGAACGGGGGTATAAGGAGATTACGAACGTTGGGACTTATTTATGTTGCTAGCAATTTGCTGCATCAGAACTAGTGCCGAATTTTAGCAGGTGCGAATCTCTAATGGCGAACGAAGCACACCTAGGGCCTGTCGAATATCTTCTGTTGATGTCTTGCCGCCCGTGAGACAAATGGTCAGGGCACGGTGGATCGCAGGTTTGGCACGTGCTCCGCACCGTTCATAACCACTTTCGTATTCTTCACAACTCCATAGACAACCTCTAGTGTCTGTGCGGCGGTCATCTGGGCCTCCTCATGGTTCAATCGATCCGACCTCTCCAGCACCACTTCAGTCTCGTTCTCTCATAGAAGCTTCATCCCGAATTTCTCTAGTCATATTGAGCGAGGAAAGATGAGTCGACGAAGGGAAAGATCACACTTAATCGCCCTTGCTTCACCTGCTGGATTGCAAGGGCAAGGGTAGAAAGCAGTTTGACCAGAATTTTTACAATGATTTCAGTCATCGCCGTCGTAGGTGGGATCTTGGTATAAATACCAAGGCATCTCAGGAGGTTCTCTGTCGATTCGAATAGGTCGACAAGGGCATCGTAGCTAGTGCTGATGTCCTTGATCGCCTATTCCTGCGAAGATGACTTTTACAGGTGGAAATGGCTGTATAAAAAACGTCAGGAAAAAGCCCTGCAAAAGGCAATTTAAGACGATATTCTTTTTACCAGACAGACGCCATCACCGAGAGCAATGGTGGTAGACAGCGTATGCAAGACATGGACAGTCCGCTTCAGCCACCTGATGAGTTTTCTGACGTCACCTCGAAACTTATGGAACGCCTGTGCTTGCTCTCGGAGGACAGCGCTGATCTCATCCATAGAGTCACAGCTTTGCAGCTTGATGGTGAGGGGATTGTCGAGCAAGTTTGTTCCTGCCTGTTTCTCATATTCCCTGAGAGCGGACTCAAAGAGTGATCGGAGGTTGGATTCGGAAGAGGGATAGGAAGACATAGCGTTAAGGTGTAGTTGTTTCGTACCAAGGTTTGATGCTACTACTACCAGTCTGCCAAGTATAGGACAGGGCGGCAATTATGACGCCGTGTGATTGACAGACAAGCCACCCATATACAGATAACGCTAAGGTGTAGACGATACGAGAGGGGCAGAGGGCCAGCGGCCGTCGCGAAACTGGGGCTTGTTGGTCAGTTGCTGTGCTAATACACCCAAGGCTTGTTGGTCAGTGGTCAGTTGCTGTTCAGGATAGTACACCCAAATCTCGTCCCATCTCTCAAAGGGTCTTCCCGTTCGGGGCTATCACAGATCCACAGCGTTTACAAGAACACGAGGCACTGACATAAGATTTGCCACTCCTTGTTTGGGTGGACGGAATAGTCTTCGGATCGACCCCAGATTGCAACGCGTGCGATGTTCTGCAGCGTACCTTCAAGTACCATTGTCTCCGTAACCGTGCCCTCACTGCAGGAATTGTTCCAAACGCAAGTATCTGCTCAGTAAGAGTGCAGTTATAACGGTACTCACATACATCCCTGAGACCTTGCATGGCCCCCGATAGTATGCTGTGCGGAGGGGCAGCGGCCAGACTCCGTAACCGAGCGCTGCACTCTCGTCAAAACTCTGGGGAGCCGTCCCGTGGGTCTCCCCCTGGTATCATGCGCAGCTGTTCCTGCCCATGGCCGCCGTAATGGCATATTTCGAGACACCCAATGGCTCAGCGCATGTTGCACACGGGTGTGCGCTCGAGAGAGATTCGGAAGGGCGTTGTAGTCTTCGACGACAGGTTCATGCCTTTGCCATGGATTAAGATAGCCTCTGCATCTGCTGCTGTACCATAAATGCTTTCCAGCCAAGGCGAGGCCAAATTTTTGGAACGCGTTGACACCAAATCGGTCTTCCGTCCGCAGGCAGATGACCAGGCTGGGCCATCGGGAGAGGGTGATTGGTCTGGTTCTGTTGGTCTCCCCGATATCACCTGCAGAGTTTGTGAACCTGGTGGGCTGGTCATTGTTCGGGAAGGTGCCATACCGCAGAGGCCTCCAAGACGGCGCGGACTGTTCAGTGTATGTAGCGGTGTGGTATTGCAAGGCAAGGGGATAGCTGTCTGTACGAATGGTAGGGAATAGCAATTCATAGCATGGCCGAAGACGGCAGTGGCATACACGGCCAAGGACGGCAGTAGCATAGCATGGCGGCAGACAGCAGTAGTATGGCATGGCAGCGGACGGCAGCAACATAGCATGGCCGAGAACGGCTGTAGCACAGCAGGATAGCGTGAGGCGTGGTGAGGTAGCAATAGTGGTGGTGTAGGGGGGGAGAAAGGGGGGTCAAGTTAGTATAACTTGCGACGCAGGGTTCATGTAGGTAAATACCTGGTGAGTCTCTTTCCGCCTGACCCTATCACTGATCTCGTCGGCTATGGGCCTCTTGAAGATAAGTTCCGAGTTGGAGCCCTCGTTGCGCGTCAGGGCATCGAGCTAATTGCGCCTGACATGGCCCCCGGGCAGAGTAGGAGGAGCCGTTCACCTGAAGCCTCCTGTGATGCAGGTTAAGCCCCACGGAGCATGTTGCCAGGTGGGGGATCGGCCGAACTCCTGATAGTCCCATCGCAACGAGCATCATCGCATCTTGGCCTTCCACTTGCTAACGCAATGGTCTGGTTTAATGGGCCGAGTGTTGGGTCGGAGTAGTGTTGGCCTCTTCTTCCCGGCCCGTCCGTACCGTGACTGTTCCTCCGCTTCCAGTCCGCTTCCAGAGTTTACATGGCTTCTTCAGTGCTTCTTCTCGCTCGTGTGCTAGCCTATCAAGTCCCTCTTGCTCCACTTAGTCCTGTTCAAGCTGGGCGTTTTACGTGACAGCTCTGGCATTGCTCTCTGAGACGTGCACTTATAACAGACTGCCATAGGGGATCCAATTCAGCACCGAAGTTTGTGCAGACTGCCCGAGATGATGGGCCATTGAGGATCCGCTGCAGGTGTGCAAGTAGGACTGAATTCGCTGGCAACCTTCCACAACTCGCTCGATATGTCTTTAGTGCCCGATCAGACGCCAAAAGGACAGAAATTAAAACGCAGAGGGGCAAAGCAAAGTATAGATCAGTGCTGCATACTAGGGTTCTGTACCCAATGCATACGATAACGAATTCAAAAAAAAAAGACCCAAGCGGCGCGACATCCGATTGTTTTGCACCGCCCGAGTGATTCGCGAGCAGCGCAGAATCATATTATGTTGGTTTTTCAGCCACTGCGTTATCTCTATGATGGGGGAAACGGGGGATAGTAGAGAGAAACTGAATAAGCCCTTTCAAACCCCATCCCCCGGTCGAAAATGGATGAACGCCCAGGTCTGTTCCACTTCGCTTGTACTACACAGCATCACTCATCCGCCCAGTTCACATTCCGGTCAGCCGCTCCGTACCATGATCTGTACTACTGTCTCGCATTGACCGTCCGCGTGGGCTTGGTCATCGCCATCGTCGCGGTGCTGAGGTCGAATGGGACGAAACGGACGCCGAGACAGAACCCCAAAGATCAAAGCAAAGCGTTGACAATTCCCCTCCATGCCGTTGGCGCTTGATTCTACATGCAGAAATGGCGAGCCCGAGCCTTTACTTTTAGAAGAGCACTGCGCGCGCACTAACGCGTCCCCAGAGCCCAATCACTCCAGAATGGGTGCATATAGAGGTCCATGTCGCGAGAACCGACATAATCACAGAATCAGATGGAGTGCGAATGGGCTAGCAAGGTAACCCTGTCGCATTCTATATGCCACCAGGGGGGGCTCCGCTTGTTCATTCTCTCGTGTTCACCACTCATTTTGAATTACGTGTGTGACGAGAGATGAGGGTAAATGTAGCTAGTTGAATGTTAGCGTTCTACGAAAACAGATGAGCCTATATTGGTTATTCACGCAATTTTACTTGACCCAAATCGAAGGGTGATATGATAATTCCACTTATATATCAGTGAGGACATCTTGACTTTCGAAATCCTTGGGGATTGAGCAATCACAGTAAGCTCAATGGCAGAAGTACTGACTTAGCTCTGGGACTCGGATCAACGTCAAATAATAAAACAAAAAAATAGTCTGGAGATTCCAATATCGATGATCAACTCTTTTCGATACAAAAGTCATCAGATACGTTGGTTCAAAAGATGTACGATAAAGATGTGAACGGTAGCCCAAAGAAAGGAAAAAATTTCAACCATCCCAAGTGAAACAGCAGGGAAACTAATAAAACAGAACATGTCAGCGTGCATTCAAGAAATACCATGTGACGGATTACTGTACCAGTTCCCAGCCCAAATTTAATCCCGTACTTAAAGGGCATCGCAGCCAGGCGGGACAGTCGGGTAGAGAGCACTTGGGACGCAGATTTGCCGGTAGAGCTTGATCGTATTTCCCACAGACTGGTCAAGCTGGCTCTGGTCAGCTTCCACATCGGGCTTGGCGCAGGGGAACATGCTGATAATAGAGAAGGCAAATTGCTTTCATTGTTGAAAACGTTAGTCAACATTACACCAAGCACGATCAAATCAGCTCACATCAATCCTAGCCTCGAGACTGCTGAGAACACCTGCAATGGGCGCAGTAGCCCTAAACTGAGCGAAGATTGCGTGTTTGCTGATGACCGTGGACAGGAGTGCCTGATGCACCCGCACAAACTATGGGAAATCAACGAAGCAGAGGTGAGAAATATAAAATATAAATATAGCGTGAATTCCTACTTACGTTTCTCAGAGCTTTAATGACTGGGAGCGTCAGTGTACAGTCGATGAAAGGGGGGGTAGCTTGCTGTGCAGTGATATCACCCTGAATGAGCTGGATGATAGTACTAAAGTCATTGACCAGTTTCTGCTCGAGAAATAGAGTCCATATTATATGCATGCTAGATGTCTTCGACTAACCTGAGCTGAAGTTTTGACCTGAGGAGACTTTGTACTTGTGGTGATCTGTGAGAGCGCGTTGTTGGCGTCCCCAGAGATTCTGGTCACAATGTTGATGTTGTCGACGACTTGCTGGACAGTCAGTCCGGCAAGTGCGCCTTGGGCAACAAAGGCAACAGAAGCGATGGCAGTAATGACGCGGCGGAACAACGTGGTGATGGCTCGATGAGGTGGGTCGAGAAAAAGTAACAACTAACTTGGGGTGAGAAGCTGTTGAGGACTCGACGAAGAGAAGTCTATTTTTATAAATTTCTCTCGAGATGTGCGACCTTTGTGAATTCAAAGGAAAAATATCTGCGACCTGCCTCCCAGTCGAAATCCCAGTCATAGACAAGAAACGAAGAAACGGGATTGACTGAGGTTGAACCCTTTCGATCACATTCATAATTCTGGACCATGTTCAGTTGGGATTGGCTCGAGTCATGACACGCATGGCGGGATAGTTCGGTGACAGCAGGGCTACAGTAATACCCGCGGACGATGCATGGAGAGAAATGACAGTGGCGGTGATTTCGGGGAGTACTAGTAGCGCATATTTACTACACTAGTTTATGTTCCTTGAACGTGACCTGGGTCAGTGAAACGGTTAACCCCGTCCGAGTCCAAGTCGGTTTGAGAAACTTCAAGAGTGCGTCGAGAATGGGTCGAAGCCCAGGTGTACACGAGCCCGAGAGCATGTCGGTGACTTGGCCGAGGACTTGTCTACACCTCAAAGTCTTCGCCGCCTGTCCACGACGTCGGAGCTTCAAGTTCATGTAATCTGTGCGGAACCGATACGATCGTGCGATCATGCATCATGTGCGGCAGTCTCAACAGGGACACAAATTCACCATGCTTACCTCGCGGCTACTGTGCTGTATGTTCTGTCATTTGTGTGAAAGGGATGACGACACATGTCACACAGCCGAGCCTACTCACTCTCTTCCCGAGTAGTGGATGAACAGGGTGCCGTTGGCACGTGTGCCAGTTACTGTAACACCCATCCACACTGTAACGTCGGCTCCAAGAGTAATGGGCCAACAACAATGGGCCCGTGTTGGGCCCGGGCGCGACATCGGTGTCCACGACCGCGCACACTCCGGTTGCAGGCACCGTGACCTCGACGTCACGCAACCCAAGCCCGAGGCGCGCAGCGCGCAACTCACCGGCCCGGGCCGAACAACTTTCATTTGCCCAGCCCAAGTGCGCACCGCGCCGCTCTCATCTCAACACCTGACAAGTCGCTAAGCCGTACTAGTATTAGAGCGAGGATGCTATATAATGCATGGACTAAACGGACATTAGGTAGAAACCGCGCATGGAGATGATCGTAGTAACTCAACTTAGAATAGTACTACCGTGACGTAGATTCGACGACGCCACCTTTTCGCTATGGCGTACAACTCATACTCAACAAGTCGCTGTTCTATTCCTAATAGATCTTTACGCCAGAAGGTTATATTAAACCGGAGAGGGGCGTAACATATAGCCTGATATTAGTGCTATTATATATATCGGCATGATTTCGTAGGAGCCTGAGAGTATGCCTATTACGTTTCTTGGAGGAGACCCAAGCCTGCGCTATTTCACAGGCAGTTTGGGAACCTGGGAGGGTTTTCTTCTCCCAGGGATGTAGAATGACAGTTGGTGTAAAGAACACACTGTGACAAACCACTCTGTAATCTGCGGATGGGAGTGTTTCGGCAAGTAGAAGTCTCGACCGGGAAGAAGATATGCTAGACCCGCCCAGATTATGACTGGCGCATACAAGCACCCACCTGCGAACTCAGATACAACTCCTGTGCCATACCTCGAAAACGAACGGGCTCGGTACATTGGCGAAGGACATGCGATAATCGGCCTCACCCTTGTCGCAAAGCTTGAGATAAGCATCGACGCGACGCAAGTCACCAGGCACCGAGTATCATTGGTCGGAGCAGCTGCGGGAGACGCTGGGTAACAAACTGTAATAGGGTTCCTTCAGCGTACTGGACCGCCCTAGCACCATTCTTGAAAGACGCCATAGCTACAGAAAGGACGGGGTCCTCGCCTGGTGAGGGTCTAACGGCCAGAGATGCACGGAGAGCGACCCACCTCGACAGAAACTCCACACGAGGGTCTCAAGGACAAATGAACAGAGTATAAAGTCCATGCCTGCACACTGTCGTCGATCGGCGGGAGCGCGACGGCGCCCTCCTGCCTCGTTTGTCCCATGATCGTGTGCGGGCTCTGAGTCGATGTCGCTCAGTATATTCTCAGTTCCAGTTCCAGTTCCAACTCCAGGACCACCATTGCCCGCTTTCTCTCTCTCGACATTGAGCACTGAAAGTTCAATACCCCCGTCCATGCCAACCAGTATGGGGGCGTGTTATGCAAAAAATTTCAACGGATCATTTCGCCCCTCGTCCTCTTCGTCCGAAAAGTATTTCGGTCTTCACGGGTCTCAATTCCGAAGTTCCTGTGTTCAAAGTTCCCGGTCTCAAGGTCGGGAACGGAATGGAGCGAAATTGAACTCACCCTTTGATGGGGCCTGCAAGATCCGGATGACTTCAGTGGGTTAATTGTTTATACACTTCTACTCCTGGCACGCTGCACCTCAGTACTGACAGGGATATTCCTCATGACCCGAGACCTTACCACATGCCCTCGAGTCCAACGTTGCGAGCCAAACTGGGTATCCCCTAGATGCCAAAAGCAAGGTCAGTCATAGAGTAACCCGTCGCATTTTCACAAACCCGGGTGGAAAGACGTAGGGATGTGGTCCTGTACGATCTGGAAACAAAAAAAAAGTCAAACCCGCCGCCAACAAGACCCGGTGCCAGTGATCTTTTCTTTAGTCGTTACAGTAAGAAATCCGAATTCATACTACACATACCTCAAACGTCATGCCACATTTGTCCAGGTGACTGAGTGCATACATTTGTTTGATTCTCAGGATAAGTAGCGACGTTCCAGGCTCTTACCGAATATCCCCATTCATGTGAAGCGAGGGCCCCATTGCACAAGCATGGGCTAAAAAAAAAAAAGCCCAGGCGCATACATCCCCAGCACCGCTCTCCCACTCCACGAACGTGGTCCCAAATCGATACTGATTGATCCCACACTTCCTCTGCCCCCCAATATTCGTTGCCTCCCTGGGAATAAATAAATAAATCTGGGGCTTTTATCGCACTTGTACGAACCTTTGCATGCGCTCACCCTTCTGGCGCTACAGTATTGGCACCTGACCCAGCACACGAACTCATTTCTGTCGCCAGTGTCAAGGTCCGTTATAGTTTGGCTAGTGTGCGAGCTAGATCTTGCTGCTAATAGCCGAGCACGTTTGTTCCGCACTACCCCCACACAGCGGAGGTGTTTAGCAGCAGAAGTTCTTCACCATTCCCAATAGCCCAGTCCACCAGATTCCAGGGCTTTTCTCGTGTTGCCCAAGCACAGTCCTGAGGACATCTCGCCAAAAGACACCTCCATTTGGTTAATGTTAGACCCGTGGTCGCATGATATTTGGGACGTGCGCATGGTAATTGGGCGTTATATTGTGCGGCTGACAGTATGCTGCCGTCAGCCTACTGATCCTGTCCGTCCGTGCCGTCCTGTCCAACGTTGGAGATGATGTAAACATCTAATGAGCGTCACGACAGGTCAGGATCAGGTTAGGATACAAAGTAGCAGAGGAATTCAAATTTGAGAAAAACAAAGAAAACAAAAATGCAAGCTGACTAGAATGCCGTTAACGATTTGCGATTTAGTCACGCCTCTCACGCCTCGCGGGCGCTTGTTAGCCAGTATCACATGTTCAGTACGTTCAGTACCCAACCGCGATTTCCTTGCGAGCGCTGATTTTCTACATACAGTACTCTCGTCCCCTGTGCGTGGATTTCCGCCGCCCGCCGCTCGCGTCAGGTCTTCTTCACTTTGCCTTCCGCTATTGTGACCGAAGGAAGACGCGCAATTTGAGCTTTTGCTTTTGTGGCGCTAGTCTTCTCTGGAGTTCCCCCTCCGTAGATCTCATTGACGATGGGCACCTCTTAAAAAAAAAACAATCGGTGTGAACCTCGGAGGCTGCCTCTCGACTTTCGATCATATCATCAACAGCGCTTGCGACATGACCTTAACTGACAGCCCAAATGGAATGATCTGCCCGCGAAGGGAGAGGCCTGGACTCGCAATCGGATCCTTTTACATTTTATCGTGAGGCGGCGTCTGACCAGGCTGTCAGTACATGTCCGTTTCAGCGCTCGAATTCAAGGAGCGTTGGATCGCCTTGCTCCGTCCTTCTTTTTTTCGCCGGAATGACGCATTTACTGTACCCGGAGCACGTTGGCTCGTCACGTTGCGTTCGAATTCCGCACACATGAATGTTTTCACGTTTGCTGTTCATTTCATTGAGACGGCAAACGTGCACATCTTGATCGACAAAAGAAAACGACTCTGCACGGCTGTAGGACAAGCTAGCGGACTCATCGTGACATTTGTTCTTGAGCCTAATGAGTTCATGCGCCGCTCTCACCGCGATTGCTTTTAGCCCTTCCATTCACACCAATCCAATCTTCGCAAACAGCCTTCAAAAAATCTTCATTCCTGTCATGGCGGTGTCTTTAATATCTCAAGCAGGCAGAACCGGATGATCACACTCAATTTGTTTTTTTTGGAAATGCCTGCCAGCATTTCTTGGATGATGTTGGGCACGAAGTCTAATACCCCAACACGGGAGCATTTCCATTGGGGATATATGATAAACCCACGACCCACACACAAAGTTAACAAGACCGGTATAGTAACAGTACCCAAGATAGAACACCGATAGATCGGCGATTGATTGTGACTGACCAACAATCGGAGGAGACAACACTAGCGGTCTCTTATGCACTCATCACCCACCTATTCGGGAAAGCGCCGCCGTGAGCACGCCCGCTGACGATCCATCTTCCGCGAGGACAGATAATGTCGCGAGGTCCCTCGCGAGCGCTTCGATGTACACCGCAGCGCCCGACTTGTGGGCCACGCGCGCGCATGCAGCGCGCAGGCGGAGATAGTGCACAGAGGGAACGGGACGCGCACCGGGATCCGCGGTCGAGAATGCCACAGTCGTCTGTCGGTGGGACGTCGCGAGGGTGTTGGGGTTCCATGTGACGATTTGGTATTCGTCCTCACGACCCTGCAGTGCGGAAACAAGCGCTGAGTCTCACCGAGTGGGGAAGAAATAACAGAACAAAAGGAATCTGGGTCTAGGGAAGCAGAGTTTACTCACGGTTGCCTCGAGCCAGACGTTGAGGCTCCTAAACTCGTCCGCCGCGTCGTCGTCTAGAGTGAGCAGGTTCTCGACACGGTAGAACGACGGTGCGGGTTCGCAGAGAGGGTCATCGCCCGACAATCCGGCATACCGGGAGAGCATCCGGATACCGACCGAAGGGGGGATGATGAACGTGGCTTCCATCGCGGCGGTGGGAGCGCCCACGAGTGCCGCCGCGCCTATCGCAGACGCCGAGTGTACCGAGCCCGTGATCACGCATCTGTATGCGTCGCGCTCCAACGCCTAGTTTCAGGTCCGCAGCCTGAGGTTTATCACGATGAATGGGGAAGCGAGGGAGTAGGGAAGCGCACGAGCATCCTCTTCTCCTGGTAGGCGGAAAGGGCGGCGCCGCGTGCGCCGCGATCGCCGCCGGGCGTCGAGATGGACGAGCCTCCGAGCGCTCCTCTCCCGAGTCCGCCACGCGCGGGCGACGTCGGTCCTACAGAAGCCTTAACTTTTGGGAAACGAACTTTCAGAGCCGGCGACGCGGCCTATTGTGACGCGGACGACGCACACGCCGCGACAAAGATGAATATGTACTTCTGCGCCAGGCGTGCGAGTGAGTGCTCGTCCGCGCAGCCCAGTATCTTCCTGCACACCCAGTCCCGCCCGAGCTCGGTGGGGGCCTCCAGGACGAGGTGGCCGAGCACCCGCGAGCACATGTCGTAAGAGGCTGTTCCGGGGGGCGGCTGGCGGCCGACTGCCCAGAAGAAGAGCCCGACACATCGGGTATAGGCGTCGTGCCAAGACGGATGGGTCCGACGATTGAACACGTTGTCCGGAAGCGGTTCAAACGGGGGCGGATCGCCCCTGTGAGTTCCGCTGCGACTCATCGAAAGACAACAAAAAAGGGTGAAGGGGGGGAGAGAAGAGGCTCGGGGGGTGAGAAGGGATAGCGTGAGAAATGGGCAGAAGGGCTTTGAGATGGCAAAGATTGGTTTGTCAGTCGCAGACAAGCATGGACACAATGAGGCCGGGAAAACTGAGAATAATCAAATAAAAAGACGATAATGAACAAAAATTCGCGCGCTCGCTCAGCTTTGCAAGCAATCCTTCTACGCGGTCACGTGGACAACTTGGACTGGGCAGTCATCAAGTCATCGACCTTCAAGTCATCTTCAAGTCATCGACACACTCTCAGGCTCGTAAACACCTGGATTTACTGTACTTAGATCCGCCCTTGATGCACTCTCTATTCTCCTCAAACTGATTTGCTCTCGGATGAGGTATATTGCTTTACTGACGTGGACACGTACATAGGTCAGAGACCAGAATACGGAGCGGTGCCTGCCCCGAGGTTACCGCCACAATTCCCTTGACATTTCTTTCCATGCATCGCATACGGGACCCGGCACTGCTGTAATCAAATTATCCCGTCATGGGTGTCATGATTCGAGCCAATCCCAATTGAACATAGTCTAGAATTATGTCGAATTGGTTCAACCTCAGTCGATCCGATTCTCTCTCTGTCGCCGGGATTTTGACTGGGAGGCAGGTCTCAGACCCCGAGGAAGATATAAAAGTCGACTGCTCTTCGTCGAGTCCTCAGCAGCTTCTCACCCCAAGTTAGTTGCTACTTTTCGAGACTCATCTACCTCATCGAGCTATCGCCATGTTGTTCCGTGTCATCGCTGCCGTTGCCTCTGTCGCCTTCGTTGCCCAAGGCGCATTTGCCGGACTGACTGTTCAGCAAGTCGTCGACAACATCGACATTGTGACCCGAGTCTCTGGGGACGCCAACAACGCGCTCTCACGGATCACCCCAACTACAAACCCTGCTCAGATTCAAACCTCTGCTCAGGTTAGTCGAGTGCATCTGGCAGGGGTAGAATATTGACTCTATTTCCCGAGCAGGACCTGGCCAATGACTTCAACACGATCATCCAGAGCCTTGGGGCTGACATCACCGCAATGCAAGCTACCACCCCTTTCACTGACTGTACTGTGACGCTGCCGATCATTGAGTCTCTGAGAAACGTAAGTAATAAGTCACTCTGTAATTTATACTTCTCACCTCTGCATGGTTGATTTGCCGTAGTTTGTGCGGGTCCACCAGGTGCTCCTGTCCACGGTCATCGGCAAGCACTCAATCTTCGCTCAGTTTGCGCTTACTGCGCCCATTGCGGCGGTTCTCAGAACTCTCGAGGCTACCATTGATGTGAGCGCATTTAATCATCCATCACATAATCTTGACTAACATTCTCACCAATGAAAGGATTTTGCCTTCTCTATGATCAACATGATCCCGTGTGCCAAGGACGATGTGACAGGTGACAGGGACCAGCTTGACCAGTCTGTGGGCAAAACTATCAAGCGCTACCAGCAATTCTGCATCCCGAGTCCACTCTTCCCGGTAGTCCTGCCTATTTGTCTTTAAGTTCAGGATTTGAAATTGGGTTGAACTGGTAATTCATGACATGCGATTTGTTGAATGCATGCTCACATGTTCTGTTTTCTTGCTGTTTTACTTGGGATTAGTTGGAGTTCTTTCCTTTGTTTGGGTGATTGCTTACGTCTTCGTCGTACATCTTTTGAACCATCGCATCCGATAACTCTGTACCGAAAAGAGTTGATCTCGATATTGGAATCTTATGACCCTGCTTGTTTTTTTTGTTTTTGTTTGGCCGTCACTTTGACATTGATGCCGAGTCGAGTCCGAACTTTTGCCTTCGAACTAAATCACTCCAATCCTTGAGGGTCTCGAAAGTCAAACAGTCCTCACTGTAAATGAAAGTAGGTATAGTATCGCCTTCCGATCTAGGCTAATTACAGTAAAACGGCCTTATGCACGTCCATGAATAACCAATGTTCTGTTTTCGCAGTACGCTAACATTCAGTAAATTACGTTGCCTGTCGCCGTTCCTCGCTAAACCATTGGACTCAAACACGACAAACCTAGTGAGGTCACTAGGTTTGTCCTTTCCACCTCGCAGTAATCTCCAAACTTAAGGGGTGAGCGCGAGAGAACGAACGAGCGGAGCCCCTCCCCTTGGTGGGGAGCGTTGAGGCCGTCCGTGCCAGACAGCGGAACAGATCATAATACAGCGGCCGACCGGAATGTGAACTAGTAGGCCGCCACTACGACGGATGCAAGCGAAGTGGAACAGACTTGGGCAGTTCATCGATAATCTACAGAGGGATGGGGTCTGACAGGGCGTATTTCTCTGACTATCCTCCCATTCCCTCCATCCTAGGGATAACACAGCGGCTGAAAAACCTGATTCTGCGCTGCTCGCGACATCGTGCATCACTCAGGCAGTGCAAGACAATCGGATGTTATGCGCCTCATGTCTCTCCCTTTTTTCGCTATCGTGCGTCTTGGGGTAGTCACTACAGAACCCTAGGAACTTTTTTAACAAAAAAAAATCCGAGTCTGTATTCCGCAACGCATACAACAGGGTAAAGATCCGGCCGTAACAGACGGTACACTATGACTAAGGCGTGATGGTGGTACAGGGGTGGCCACATCAAGGAGGGCAACGGCAGCGGGCTGGTGTGGTGTAGATTAACCGTGAGTCTACCGTGACATGGCGAGATCAACTTGAAGTGGGAAGCCACTTTCGGTCGAACTCTGCCGCGCCTTCATGCATCATGGACCTTTCAGAAATGCTCTCTTGCTAGCTCTTTCATCTTTGGTGGCTCCGAGTCCGGGCTCGGCGGCGCAGGCTTCTCAACGTTCTCAACCCCCGTCAATTTCCTCCTCCAGCATCTCGGTTTCCGTTGGCGATACGTGTTCTGGCTGTGACGCATGTGATGATCGGCACTTGGCGGAGCTTGCGGATTGACGCGGGGCCTGCTCTTCCTAGGTCCCACATCAACTTCAGCCTGAGGTTCCTCGCAGCACCCGTGTTTCTCCTGACATGTTTTTCCCCCTTGGCGCCGACCAAATATTTTCTGTTCTCTCTCGTAGCTGATCACCGTCTTCTTGAAAGCACTCGTATACTTCCCTGTTTCGCTATATACTAGCCTACGCAGTGTCTCTTGGCTACTCATGTGCAAACGGGACCATCGCGTTGGTTGTCTTCAATCTCGCTATGGCCGTTGGTACGTTCGCCAAATTTTTACATCGACCTGCTCATGGGTTCCCTGACTGACATAGTCGAAGGCCAACTCGTCTCAGGATGGTATTGCGATGTAAGACTATACACCCACGTCGTGGTCCTATCCGCGTCGCTCTCATCCACGCTCGTCTATGTCCTTTGGGGCTTCGTACACAACCTTGCACTCGTCTTCGTCTTTGTTGTTCTCTTCGAAAGCATTGTGGGTTCACACCCTTCATACCGTCATGCACCGTCACCCCGACTCGTTTATCGCCCAGAGTGAGGGCTTTAGCTCAGTCTGGTCACCCGCGGCAACGGAGATTTATCGTAGTCGCACCCCCCGCTATCCTCCCTCCTTCTCTTACGCAGTGGTGGTTGCAGGCTCATAGCATTTTTTGCCGGTCGTGTTCTTCGCGATTGCGAAGGGCCTCACAACTATATGTGGCCATTCATTGCGGCGTCGGTGCATCCCGCACGCGTCGACACGATCGCAGGTGACCATGGACCCGGGACTGGCGGTTGGGCTGGTTATGGGTTCACTTGTAAGTCAAAGGTGATCGCCGTGACTGGCCGACGACCTCTCGTGGGTGTCGTTCGTGCTCCCCTCAGCGACTACGATGGCTGCTACGACCGCGGGTGCGGTCCTGTCGAGTATACAGCGCACGCTGACGCGGACGATAAACCCCTACACTTCCGACCGGTCTGACAACTGATGTTTCACTGTCAGGTAGATATCCCACGCCAGCAGTTGTGGGAACAGAAGTACGAAATATCAATGTGACTGTCTTTATGGTGTTCGAATCCACACGACTCCGACGGCCCGCCGGTAACCCACACTTCTGCAGCGTACTTCGTCCTGATACAGATGTGCACCAACCACCTTCACGCCATCCCTCTACGATAGAACCGCTGAAGCGCATGGGAAACGACGCTGGACTCTCTGGGCTGCTGGAGGCTCCACGGGATCAATAGCTTCTGCCGTGATGTTGGCTGCGGACCGTCATTGACCCCATCATGACGCAGTGATTCTCAGGTCACGGTAGTTCAAGCCCTCAGCCTCAGCCCTCAGCCCTCAGAAGATGTCATCGATGACGGGACAAATAGACACATACGGAACATAGAAAAACTCTTGAGAGATAACTGGTTCTCTGTCTCGGCTTCAACCCGCCCTCGACTGTGCTTCATAACCAGCCATGCCCATCCACTACAAATTCGACACTACCCAGAGAGCATTGAACTTCCATCGCCCATTCGTCGACTGCCCCCGCCTATCCCATGGCCTCCGTAAGCTAGATATTGGAAAAAACGCCAACATCCGCGTGACGTCGACGCTTCAGCGCCTCACAAAGAGTTCGGTTGACTACCACATCACCCCCTGGGCTAATACCACTCTCTTTAGCGCCGTCGCTGATGTGTTCGCCCTCTCACCCGGTGATCTGGATTTCCTCACTGGTGAACACATGCGCAACCTCTGGATACACCCCAACCCTCCCGCCTCCGTGCGCATCGACTTTGAGCGCCCGTTCGTCACTCCTCCCAAGGTCGTCGTCTTCTTGAACTACATCGACCTCGACAAGAACCATAGCTGGCGTCTCAAAACTACTGCTAGTGACATCGACGTGAAGGGGTTCACACTCAATATCGAGACTTGGTCAAACACTATCCTCTACGCCGCGCGGGCTGGCTGGATTGCCTATCCAGAGGATCGCGAGCACATTTTTAGCAAATCTATTAACACGATGGACGTTCGCCCCTCGAATAGACCTCAGCAACAACAGAGCAGCGAAATCAGATTCAATACTGTCGAGTTCTGGAAGAAACCCTCCGTCTTTATCGCCTTGAACTCCCTCGACGTCGATTGCAAAGCAAATCTTCGCCTCAACGCTTACGTCGACGGCGTCTCCACGACCCGTCTGGTCTGGCACATTGACTCATGGGCTGATACCGTCCTATATTCTGCTGGTGCCACTATCATCGCATTCAACTAACAATTGGCATCATCAGTTGTAAGTTACTTGGTCTTCCGCCCTGCAAGGACGATATTTACATTCGTTTAGCGTGTCGGTGCACCTGCAGTACCTGTACGGACTGTTTCTGTGTTTGTGTCACAGAACCTATTCCTTTCCTCTCTCAACTGTCTCCATACGACGAAATCGAATTTCCAAATTATCTCCATAGTGCCAGTCTTACGTCTAGACAAACTATATTAGTGATGGCATTGGTTCACGGGGGCAATTGTTCAAAGTTCAGTGTACTATGATACGTGTATTTTATGGTTCTTTGTTGGAATCGGCCAAGTACAGATTAGACGCTAAATAATATACTACTCGCAAGTGCTTGCGCCACACCTCCGACCTTCCATCCATCAGTGCGAGACTGGATGCTTTGTGACTTTTGTCATTCGACACCCATATGGTATCGATGATAGGAACCTCCGAATTCACTGTGGGCATTTCACAATGTAATCCTATTCAGTTCCAAAAATCTGACCAATCAGATTTCGTGAAATAGCCGACTGAATTGGATTACATTGTGAAATGCCCGCAGTGGAATTAGGATGTGATCGATGTGGTTACCCATAGATGTTTGCTTCGCTGTGTGACCCAAGCACTCAAGCGCTCATGCATAATTGCCCCGCTTCCGGCGCTGTGCGGCATAACTTAGACTGTGAACGAACGCCAAATCGTCCGCGACTGTTTCTATCAAGTCGTTTGTGGCAGCGCGCCTGTTCTGCCAGTGCGGCTACCCCCACACATTTGCAATGGCCTTTTCGTAGACAATGTTTACCCTTGCTACTCTGACCATCCGTTCTCTCGATGTCTCCCGTTTGGGTTCTGCAGTACTATGCCCCATCTGATAACGACAGGAGGCGCCTGGCGTTCTTCGAATTCGTCTGCCGCTACTGTTCTCAGCTCAAATGGCACAATCAAGATCTGGTGCGCCGGCGTCCTCACGGGCCAGCTGTGTGCGACCAGACTGACGCACAAAAAGCACATCGTGAGAGCAGGGGACACAAAGGCCGACATTTCTTCTGGTGCACCCCCGCTCTGCGCCAGCATTCCCCTGTCCGGCTGTGTGATATCGCCGCGCGGACCAGCTGCACCACTTTGACCACGACTCCAGCGGCGGCCTGCTCGGCCACAACTGCCTGCACCGCCCTAGGTCCGAAAATTGATGCAGCCACGAATACAGGGGATTGGAAGTATGAGATACCTGCTGTGAAGAGGACGGCAACGAGGGTGATGAAATTGAAGAATGCATTGAGCGGGGTTCAAAAAACGGCGCTGAGGGTGTCCAGGAAGGTGAGGGGGAGAGAATGGATTGTGAAGCGCGTGGGCGATGACAGTATAGAGCAGAGACAATCCAAAAGAAGCGCCTTAAATTAGCAAAAAGGAACTACGCGACGGCCGAGAGAAATGAATGCCGAAGAGTAAAAAGGTAGAGCCGGACGTCTCCGCGAACGGTGAACAGCAGGACACAAGATTGGAGGAAATGAGTTACGAACACACTTGAAATAGCACCCTTTTGTATCAACTCATGACGTTGATATTCCAGACGAGAAAAATGCACGAGTTCCTGGCACCAATCCTCTACACTCTAGCATTAAATGTGCCAACAAAGTCTTGAAATCGACGATATCGCGCGAGCTGGGTGGATATCGCATACCCTGGCTCGTTACTGCCGAGTCTGAGAAGTCATCATATGCTCTCCCGGATAAAGGAACCATCGCCAGCCTGCCGAGTCTGAGAAGTCATCATATGCTCTCCCGGATAAAGGAACCATCGCCAGCCATTGAGAGGCGGTCCACATCAAAGGAAATACTGTCAGCTCCTTCCAAAAGACAATCACAGGACATGAGAAGGGAGTAGGTTAGTGATAAAGGGACCATTTTACGTCGGTCCGAACATCGGTCTGAGTAGCAGAACCTCTCCGGCAGATGCCGAGACTGAGCCCGAGATTGCCAGTGCCTGAGCGAAGATCGCCTGAGTGAAGGACAGGCTTCTGTCGTCACTAATCGCCTAGGTGATAAGTCGGCACTCATATTATCGGGAAGAGTACGAATGGCTCGCGCGCATGCCAGTGCAGACCTGCTCTCAGTAGCCCTTCCTCAAACTAATTGGCTGGCATGTCTAGCGCTGAACAGTTCCAGAGTACTTAGGGTGACCCAGCTATGCGGACGCCAGACTCAAAGACAAAATAATTGATCAAGGACGCATTGCACACCTGACTGTCTCTTCTCACATAAGAAACCGGGGTAGCAATTCTAGTGGAGTCCAGTAGTAGGATCCGGCTAGATGTGAGTAGACATCCTTCGGCCCTGTGGAATCGGTGCTGCGGATCTTGGGCCCCTCGTAAACATGCCTTCCACAATCCATGAACGCCATGACCGACCACGCGATTATTCATCCACGCTTCGCATCGCCTTGCCTGGCATCCCTAAAATTTGATCGGCCCGATCCCTTATCTCGTGTCTTGTTCCCTGAATAATATGGCTGATTTCGTCATTATTTACTGTGTTGGTCTGACTTCGCACAGGTGAATATGATGAATTGTCGGAAGCTTCCGCGAGCCATCAAACGGTGCCGGTTCCTTCCGCTGTACGTTGAGGCCTTTGAAGGATTAGCACACCGAAGGAACCTGGGCACATCTACCTGTGAGCATACAGGATAACAAACCCGTCCCAACTTTATTTTGTCAGTGGGAACCTGGCAGCGATTCAAACCCAGAGTCAAATCCCCAGCAATAATGACCGTCCTCAACACGGAGGCTACGTGTTGAGGACTGTCATTATTGCTAGGTAGTGACTACCTGTTTTGTGTAGCCCTGCTCCGGGGTAAGTCTAAAGCCTGTGTGCGCTGTGCGCCAGCCCAAAGGCACAAATCACTTGGGGTGATAGTCTTCCATGTACTGTAGTGGGTTCTCGTTGCGACCTGTCTGGGTCTTACGACCTGTAAATCGGAATAGAAATGGATTCATACGGAGAGCGTTGTTGGACTCTTCGTGCCCAATACCAGAAGTAAGTCTGAATACGTGAACCCGAACTCGAACTTCGATGTTGGGGGGCCAAAATTATCGAATATAAGTCGGGCGCGGTGGAGAGCGAGCACTGGCATGCATCTGGCTCCGAGGCGCGGGGATGGCCAGCAGAGCAAGTCGCGACTCAGAGGCAGGAGGAAGTTGTTGCAAGACTTGTGGCCATACGGTGAGGAGTCCTGGCCAAAAATTTCTGTGTAGCATCCTTACTGTAGCACAAAACAAACCCAAACAGAGCAAACAGAGCAAAACGGAACTACATTTTCGCATCGGTCCCACGGACCGTACCGCTCCGGACTGGCCTCAAAGTTCGGTCTCCGCCGAAAACGTTCATTTTCACTGCTTACTCAAGGAAAGAATTTCGTGGCTATTAGCTAATAAAGAATATCACATTAATGAGTTATTTTCCAAGACAACCAAGTTAGCAAAAAAAACCTGATTTCTTAAGTTAACCTTTTATACTCAAGAGAAATTTGTATTTATTTGATAATAAATATTACATAACTAAGAACTTTTTTTTGTCTAAGTCGATCTACAGTAGGGTGGTGCACCCCTTCCTGTTCCCGCGCCGCCCCCGTTCGCATGTCGCCCGGAATGTGAACCGGGGGAAGGGGACGCCAATTCCGGGTGTGCACGCGGCCCCAAGTTCCCCGTGCCTCCCTTGTGCGCAAACGGGGGGTGGGTGGCGCGCCCCCTTCCTATTCCCGCGCGGACCCTGTTTGCGTGTCACCCCAGCGTGCGGGCCGTGGGGAGGGGGCGCTTCCGGGTGTGCACGGCCCCGGGTTCCTGTGCCCCCCTTG
>WNGR01006147.1_pt1 | contig 21258 bp, 19 predicted proteins | sample 5407581 | NCBI WGS metagenome assembly WNGR01 (sample SAMN13153383, study PRJNA577476) | soil metagenome | isolation source: 80 cm soil or saprolite under Garry oak tree replicate 2 | place: USA:California | collected 2016-06-15
GAGGGTCATAGTTACCCCCGCCGTTTACTGGTCCTTCGTCCGGTTGGAACCGGCTTTCAGATACCAGCACTGGGCAGGCTTCAGCGGCCGTACAAAACCTTTCGATCTGGCGGCCACCTACGTTTTGGTTAAACAGTCGGGGCTCCCCTGTCACTGCGACCAGCCGCTCGCGCGGCTGGCACCCCTTGTACCGAAGGTACGGGGCCAATTTGCCGAATTCCCTCGCGTGGATTTTCGCCGACACGCCTTGGGCTTCTCACCCAGGGGCACCTGTGTCAGTTCTTGGTACGGTCGCACGGATTGACCCCAACGTCCTTTTCACGGGCACGACGGATGAGCGGAAGGGCTTGCGCCCCTACTCCCGTCTTCATCCCTTTCTCGCCATGACGGCACTCCGGGGACTTGAACGGTTGAATCCTCAGGCAAGAGGACTCCGCCTACCGCTATGCGTCCGACGTTGGGCAGGGATCCGCACGGTGCAGGAATATTAACCTGCTTCCCTTTCGCGTTCTTCGGTTAGGAGAACACTTAGGACCGACTAACCCTCGGCTGACGAGCATTGCCGAGGAACCCTGGCCCCTTCGTGCTGCTACTCCTCCCAGGATCCTCATTCGAACGCGGTCCACCGGACCTCACGGCCCGACTTCGACCCGCGCACGACGCCCCCCTACAAGATCACCTTTCGGTGCTCTGCAGTATCGGTGACCGACTTAAGCCCCGTCCCTTTTCGGGGCCCATAATCTCGGCTGGTGAGCTGTTACGCTATCTTTGAATGATGGCTGCTTCTAAGCCCACATCCCAGCTGTCTGAGACTACGGACTCCCTTTGGTATTCGCACTGAGTCGGCACTTAGGGACCTTAACTGCAGGTTGGGCGGTTTCCCTTACGGATGCCAAGATTACCCCAGGCACCCGACTCCCGGCATCTACGGTGACCACGGATTTGGAGTTTGACAGGGCACCGACGGATTTCTCCGCCTAAGCGCCCAATCAGTAGCTCTACCCCATGGCCGACCTCCGCCGAGGTCCAGCTGCGACTGATTTCGGGGGGAACCAGCCATTCCCGGCCTAGATTGGCCTTTCACCCCTATGCCCAGATCATCCGAGTGATTTGCACATCAACACCGGTTCAGCCCTCCACCCGCCTTTCGGCGGGCTTCAGCTTATCCAGGCATAGATCGACCGGCTTCGGGCATCGCACCCACGACTCCTCGCGAGCCCACGACGCGCCTCGCGCCTTGCGGCGTTGCGCGCATGTCGCTTTCGCTTCGGCTTCCCTCGTGTAGAGGTTAACCTCGCCGTGGGTCAGAACTCCCTGGCCCGTTATTCACAACGGATAACACGACGCCGCTCCACCCTTTCGGGCTTCGTCGCTTTCGCGCCGTGTACGTCTGTTACTGTCTGGTTTCAGGCTCTTTTTACCTCCCGTCAAGGGCACTTTTCAGCTTTCACTCACGCTACTAGTGCGCTATCGGTCTCGGGTCGTGTTTAGAGTTGGATGTCTATGCCACCCATATTCGCGCGCGATATCCGACGCACGCTACTCTGGATCCTCCGAATCACCTTCCCCGCGTACCTCTACGGGGCTGTCACCCTCTTTCGCCTCGGCATTCCACCGGAGTTCGAGTTGGCAGGATAAGGTGTGCCGGAGTCCGAACACCACACCGCCACCGCATTTCTGCGGCGGCTTCGGTTTGCTCTGTACCCTCTTCGATCGCCTTTACTGAGGGCATCCCAATTGGTTTCTTTTCCTCCCCGTACTAGGATGCTTCGATTCCGGGGGTTCCCGTTCCTTTCGGAACAACCTCGCGGTTAGGAGGTCCCATTCGGAGATCGTCGGATCACAGGTTCCTTGCGCCTACCCGACGCATATCGCAGCTTGGCACGTCCTTCGTCGGCGCCCGAGCCGAGCCATTCCCCAGACAGCATGTTAGCCACGGACCTGTCGGCTTAGCACACGTCCAGGATGCATATGATCGGTATCAGCGGACGCTGTGCAAGCGGCGCGCGTGCGCCTCCAGCGCCCTCTACCCCTTCCCCTTCGACGCCCGCGCACGTCGAGGGTGCACATTGCGTCTCCGAGCGCAAAACGGGATGCCATTCGATGCAGAGCCCAAGATTGTCGGAGGCTCATCTCACTATGCGATGGGCGTATTTAATCCTTGTCTCGTGGGGGCGCGCGGCATCGTCGATCCGAGCCTCCAGGGCCGCGACGAACCCTCGTTCTTCGTCCCGCCGTTCGCGCTCCAGGTAGCGGTCCCCGAAGACGAAGAGACCGATCCAAATCCCGCCTTCCGCGCCATCCAGAGGGCGGTGACCGGGCCTGCGTGAACGTACGCGATCGCGATGAGGCCGAACAACGCGGCGAGGAGGCAAAGGCCGAAGGCGGTGAGCGACCTCACACGTTGGCCCCGGACATCTGGACGATCCGCGCCTTCCCTCGGTCCACGAGGATCTGCGCGATCGTCTTGGGGAGCGTGATGACGTCCTCCTTCTTCAGACGATACGTCGTGTCGATGCCGGCGAATGGCGGGAGATCCTCGAGCACGTGGACGAGCACGTGGTCTTTGAGGGAAGGAGGCGTCGGCGCGCGCCGCGTCTCCTCGGCCCGAACGACCTTCATGCGCGGAGTCTCCTTGGGCTGATCAGGTTTCTCGGAAGCCACCGGCACGGGAGGCGGGGCGGCCCGTTCCGAACCGAAGGGCGATCCGCCGAACGAGTCGGAGCGAGCCTTCTTTAGAAGCGCGACCATGCTCTCAAAGAGCGTCCGCTCTTGCGCGGGCAAGTTCGGGATCTCGACGTCGGCGCCGCTCGCGCGGCTCGAGGCCAGGAGCGCGAGTTTCCGCTCGCGGTACGTGAAAATCTGGTCCCGGCGCTTCCGGACCTTGCGCAACTCGTCCTGGAGCAACAACGCCTTCGGCGAATTCGGATCTTTCTGGGCCTCTTTGTTCGCGGCCTCGTCGAGGCGCACGAGGTACGCGGCGAGCTTGTCGTAGAAGTCTGCCTCGAGGCCCACGAGCGTCTTCTTCCCGCTCTCCTCGCGGTAGACCTTCGTCACGCGCTCGAAGTTGACGTCCTCCTCGCCCGCCACGCGTCGCATATCCGGGGCGGCGTATAAGATGGCGTCGCCACACAATCCTTATTCGCGGCGCGCTGTTTGAGGAAGTCCAGGAATGCGCGCGGTCATTGGCCGTCGCGCGTCAAGGGCGTTTCTGATGGACTGGGAGCGACTGCACGAGGACCTGCAGCGGGCGGTCGAGGAGCTCCAGGAGCGGAGCCGCCATGCCCCGGTCATCGTCGAAGGAGAGTACGACCGGCGGTCGTTGCGGGCCCTCGGTGTCGTCGGCGACATCCGCCTCGTGAACGAAGGCTCGACGATCTTCGCCCTGTGCGAGTCGATCGCGTCGCGTCACCGCGAGGCGATCATCCTGACCGACTGGGACGTCCGAGGCGGACGCCTCGCCCGGCAACTGCGGGACGGCCTCACCGCGAACGGCGTGCGGTACGACGAGGAGATCCGCGCGCGCCTCACGCGGCTGTGCCGGAAGGACATCACGGACGTCGAATCGCTCCACGGATTCGTCGAGCGGGTCGAGGAACACGCGAGCCTTGGCAATCGACAGCGGCCCTCGAAGCGATGGTACGCGGACCGGGTCCAGCGACGCGACACCCGTCGACGGTCCCAAAAGTGAGAATCATCGCCCGAACCCTTAAATAGGCGCGCCTCCAGTTTGGAACCCGGGATAGCGGCTTGCGCCGCGATTCACCGATCCCCCTCATCCGAATCATCCTTTCCTGCCTCCCGGGAATGGGAGGCTGCGGCGCCCTGCGGGGCCGAGAGTTGTCCGGATAGCGGGAGGTAAACCGCGAGCGAGGCCCGCATCCGGAACGTGCGAGCATGAACATCGATCCGAGTACAACGAAATACCTGATCCAGGCCCGAATGGAGGCCGAAGGGATCGTGGAGAAGCCCGACGTCGTAGGGGCCGTCTTCGGCCAGACGGAAGGGCTGCTAGGAGAAGAACTGGACTTGCGGGACCTGCAGAAGAGCGGACGCATCGGCCGCATCGAGGTCGACGTGCAGAGCAAGAAAGGGCGGAGCGAGGGGACGATCCTCATCCCGTCCTCGCTCGACCAGGTCGAGACGTCGATCTTGGCGGCGGCGCTCGAGACGATCGACCGCGTCGGGCCTTGCAAAGCCTCGATCCGCGTCGACAAGGTCGAGGACGTCCGCGTGACGAAACGCAACAAGATCATCGAACGCGCGCGGTCGCTCCTGAGCCAGATGGTCGAGGAGTCGAAGACGTCCGGCACCGACCTCTTGGACGAGGTCAAGATGAGCGTCCAGGTGTCCGAGATCGTCTCGTTCGGGCCCGAGCGCCTGCCCTCCGGGCCGAACGTCGCGGACAGCGATGCGATCATCATCGTCGAGGGCCGTCAGGACGTCCTGAACCTGCTGCGCTCGGGGATCAAGAACGCGATCGCGGTCGAAGGGACGAACGTCCCGAAGACGATCCAGGAGCTCTCGAAAGAACGCGCCCTCACGGCCTTCGTCGACGGAGACCGCGGCGGCGACCTCATCCTGAAGGAGCTGCTGCAGGTCGCGGAAGTCGACTTCATCGCGCGCGCGCCACGCGGCAAGGAGGTCGAGGAGCTCACGCAGAAACAGATCATGAAGTGCCTGCGGAACAAGATCCCCGCGGACCAGTACGTCGAGATGTACGGCCTCTCGGGCGAGCGGTACAAGCCGGAATCCGAGTTCCCTGAGCCGAAACCGACCGGCGGAGCGCCGGGCCGCTCCGAGGGACGGCCGGAACCGCGGCCGGTCGAGCCGCGGCCGATTGAGGCGCGGCCCATGGAGGCGCCGGCGTTCCGGGAGGAGCGCGCATCCGCGCCTCTCTCGCCGACGACGAAAGCCCTGAACCCGAAGCTCGAGAAGTACCGCGACATGCTCGTGCAGCTCGGTGGCTCGTCGACCGCCCGGCTCCTCGACGATTCGGATATCGTCCTGTCGGAGATCCCGGTGCGGGAGCTCGTCGAGACGCTCAAGACCAAGAAGAACACCCGCGCCGTGGTGTTCGACGGGATCATCACGCAGCGGATCCTCGACATCGCGGCCGAGATGAACATGCACTCCGTCGTCGGGACGAAGATGGGCACGATCACGAAGCAGCCGACCGGCGTCGAGGTCTGGACGCGGAGCGACCTCGCGCCGTAGGTCCGGGGTGGAACGTATCGCGCGGACGAAGCTGCTCGCAGCGGACGAGGGATTCGGCCTCGACGATTTCGAGAGCACGTCGGAGATCTCGATCCCGGACGATCCGCTGAAGCGCGTGGTCGGCCAGGACGAGGCGGTCGCCCTCGCCCGGATCGCGGCGAACCAGCGGCGCCACTTCCTCCTCGTCGGCCCGCCCGGGACGGGCAAGTCGATGATCGCTCAGGCGCTCTCTCTGCACCTCCCGGCCGTCACGGAGGAGATTCGCATCGTCCACAACCCGGAGAACCCGGAACGGCCCCTCGTCGAGGTGAAGCAGCGGGACGAGGTCGTGTCGGAGCGGACCCGCCTCGCCGGCGCGGAAGGCGACCTGATCGACCCGAAGGAGGCGCCGATCAACGTCGCCGAGCGGCTCGGATACAAGTGCGTCCACTGCGGCACGTACTCCTCTCCGACGGACCGGATGTGCCCCAAATGCGGCCGGCCGAAAGCCGCCGCCCAGGGCAACGTCGGGAATCCGTTCGGCGATCTGCTCGGGGGCATCTTCGAGGTGACGTTCGCGCAGATGGGCGGCCGGGACCGCGTCACGACGACGAGGCAGCAGTTCGGCAAGGAGGAGGTCGTCGTCTACGAGCGGGCCGGCGACATGATCCGCGTGCTCGATCAGAAGGCGCTCGAGAAGCGACGCGAGGTGGAGAAGGAGAGCCCGCGCAAGGTCCTCGTGCCCATCACCCGGCGTCCGTTCGTCCTCGCGACGGGGGCGAGCGAGACGGAGCTCCTCGGCGACGTCCGGCACGATCCGTACGGCGGGCACCCGCAGCTCGGGACGCAGCCGTACGACCGCGTCGTGGCGGGCGCGATCCACGAGGCGCACCAGGGCGTCCTGTTCATCGACGAGTTGCCGCAGCTCGGCCACCTCCAGCGGTTCATCCTGACGGCGATGCAGGAGAAGCGCTTCCCGATCTCCGGCCGGAATCCGCAGAGCGCCGGGGCGAGCGTGAAGGTCGACATGGTCCCGTGCGATTTCATCTTCGTCGGCGCGTGCAACATCCAGGACCTCCCGCACATCCTCTCGCCGCTCCGATCGCGCATCACCGGCGCGGGGTACGAGGTCCTCGTCGAGACGACGATGCCCGACACCGACGGCAACCGGGCGAAGCTCGCCCAGTTCGTCGCCCAGGAGATCATGGTCGACAAGCGAATCCCGCCGGCGTCCCGCGACGCCGTGGGGGTCGTCGTCGAGGAGGCGCGTCGCCGCGCGAAGACCCTCGACAACAAGGACAAGGCCCTGAGCCTGCGCCTGCGGGAGCTGGGCGGCCTCATCCGGGCCGCGGGGGATATCGCGGTGACCGAAGAGGCGAAGCGGATCGAGGCGGACCATGTCCGGCGCGCGGTGAAGGTCTCGCGGTCGATCGAAGACCAGATCCGCGAGCGCTACGGCTCGTACTCGGCCGGCGTCGGAACGGACCTGTCATCCGCGCAGCGGGAAGCGTCCCCGTACCACTACTGGAACGAGCACAAGGCCGACGACGTCCAGGGGTACCAGTGAGTCGGGCGCGGCTCACAGGTGCTTGAGCATCTTGTAGCCGTCCTCGCCGTCGGTATAGAAACGCGGCAAGGCACCGGCGGTCTCGAACCCGTATCGCTTGTAGAACGCGATCGCCTCCGCGTTCGACACGCGGACCTCCAGCTCGATCCGCTTCAGGCCGCGCATCGCGCACGCTTGCAGGAAGGCGTTCATCATCGCGCTGCCGACCCCGCGCCGACGGACGCCCGCTGTGACCGCGAACATGAGGATGCGTGCCTGTCCGTCCGCCGTGATCACGGACGCCAAGAATCCGACCGGATGGCCGTCCAGGTCCGCGACCAGGAATCCGTCCCGCCACCAGCGATGGATGTCCAGGTACAGGGAGGTCGGATAGTTCTCCCGCAACGCCTCGCGGACGATCGATGCGACCGCGGGGATGTCGTTGGGGACGAAAGGCCGGATGCGCACGCGGGCGCACCGAAGGGCCCGCCCCTTTTCAAAATGACGGTCGTCGGCAAGCTCATCTCCTTCCCGACCGTTCGAAGGCCGTGCGCCTCGCGATCTCGGAGGAACTCGCGGCGGGAGACTTCGAGACGGTCCGCGCGGTGGCGCGGGACACCGACCTCGGAGGCCGAACGTTCCGCGTGCGCGCGGAGGGGATCGGCGTGGACGTCGACGTGCGGTCGCTCGAAGGCGCCCTCGGCGCGGACTTCGGGCGGACGGGGACCGTGGACCTGGATCGGCCCGACGCCGACTACCGCCTCCTCGTCGGCGACGAGTTCGTGCTCGGTCGGATCGTGCATCGGGTGAACCGATCCCGCCTCGAGACACGGAAAGTCGCGCACCGGTCCTTCTCGCTCCCGATTTCGCTGCACCCGAAGCTCGCACGCGCCCTCGTGAATCTCGCCCGCATCCCGCGGACCGGCACCTTGCTCGATCCGTTCTGCGGGACCGGAGGGATCGTGCTCGAGGCCGCCGACCTCGGCATCGGCGCGATCGGCACGGACCGCGACCGACGGATGGTCCGAGGGACCCGGGCGTCGATGCGGCAACTCGAGCTGTCGGCGGGGCTCGCGGTCGCGGATGCCGGACGCCTCCCCCTCCGGAACGCGAGGGTCCAGGCGATCGCGACCGACCCGCCGTACGGGCGTGCCGCGTCGACCCGGGGCGAGCCGATCGAGCGGCTCTATGCGCGGGCGTTCGACGCGTTCGCAGACGTGCTTCCGAAGGGCGCGCACGCAGCCGTCGTCTTGCCGAGCGAACCGGCGATCGAGATCGGTTCGTCGCGGATGGAGCTGGTCGAGCGTCACGAACTCCGGGTGCACCGGTCCCTGGTGAGGCACTTCTGCGTCTTCGTCAAGGCGTGACGTTCAGGGTGACACGCAGGTCCTGCGACGCGGTGCCTCGCAGCGTCGTCGCGTGAACCTCGAAGAAGACGGACCGAGGCAGCGGCGCGGGCCACGACGGCGGTGCGATCACCTGCAGGTCGAGGATCGCACGCTGCGTCGCGTTCAGCCGTACGCTGACGATGTCGCTGTTCACGACCGTCGTGTTCGAGCCGACTACCACATTGAGGAAGAGGAACGTGAAGCCGAAGGCCTGGAGGTTGAGATCCTTCGCCGTCACGACGACGATCTCGGCCGCGGAGGCGGTGTGGTTCACCGCGAAAATCATCACGACCGATGCCCCGACGGCGACGGTCTCGTTGAGTTCGATGAGCGGGCTCCCGTCGACCGCTTCGAACGCCAGGGTCTGTCCCCCGCCGACTGTTACGAACGGCACCGGGACGAAGGTCAGGAAGAGGATCACGACCGCTGCGATTCCGACGAGCTTGCGGACCGGATCGAGGCGCGTGAGGTCATTGAGCGGCGGCGGATGGCGGGCGCCGAGCATCAGGATCAGGAAGGCGAAGAAGATCCAGCCGATGTAGAAGTAGCTCATCGTGAAGAGCAAGAGGATCGCGGCCCAGGACAGGTAGAACTGGTTCCGCCCGAAGAGGGCGCGGGCCACGTGCCCGCCGTCGAGCTGCCCCGCCGGGAGGAGATTGATCGCGGTCACGAAGAGCCCGACCCACCCCGCGAAGGCGAGGGGATGCATGACGAACGAGTCGGGCAGCGGGAAGAACAGCGAGAGGAAGTTGAACAGCAGGGACGCTTGGATCTGCTCGCCGGCGACGCTGGGCGGCAGCGACGGAGACGCCGTCGAGAGGGCGAGACCCACGAGCGTCACGGGGATCGCGATCGCGAAGCCGACGAGCGGCCCGGAGACGCCGATGTCCAGGAGGGCCCGGCGGTTCGGGATCGGGTCGCGCAAGCTGATGAACGCGCCGAGCGTGCCGAGCGGCGGCAACGAGGGCAGGAAGAACGGGAGCGAGGCCTGGACCTTGTACCGCTTGGCGACGAGGTAGTGGCCCATCTCGTGCGAGCCGAGGATCGTCAGGAGCGGGAGCGAGAAGAACAGACTGCCGTAGCCGATGGACGCGGCGGAGAGGATCGGTTCGCCGGAGTACGAGGACCAGTTCCACGCGCCGCCGAAGAACACGATCGAGGGGATCGTCAGGAGGAGCAGGAGGAGGTTCACCTGTCGCCGCGCGAACCGCATCCGCGGTCGCCGTTGCACGTGGACGAGGGTCTCGCCCCGTTCCTGCGTGATCGTGGGGATGTAGTCTTTCGGAACGAGCTCCTGGCGGAGTCCGTCGAACGGCGCATCGATGCTGCCGGTCGGCGACGTGACCTGGAACGTCAGCGCGAGCGGCGTCACGACGACGCCGTACACCGTGAAGTACTTCGCCACGACGGTCCGGATCGATTCGATTTCCGCCGCCGGCGAGTCCATCGGCCGAGCGAACCTTCCCATGTATTAAAAGGTGCGGGGCTCACGCCGGTCTCGCGCCGAACAGCCAGAGGAGGGCCGCGGTCCCGAGGCCCGCGGCGACGAACCGCAAGCCCGTGATGACGACGCGCTCGCGCACGAGGTTGCCGAGGTACACCCCGATGACGAACAGGATGACGAGCGTCACGCCGATCGCGACGACCGTCGCGGTGCGGATGTCGAGGAACAGGAACGGGACCAGCGGGAGGAACGCCGCGATCATCGGGGAGACGCCATGGACGAGGGCGCTGACGATGGCGGCGAACCGGAACGCCTCCTTGTGCTCCTCGCTGAGCCGGGCGAGCATCGCCCGCTCAATCGAGCGCACGTCCAGTTTCTTCTCGACCCGTTCGGCCTCGTACGCCCCGACGGCGCTGCTCACCGCGAGGGCGATCCCGGCTCCGAACGATGCGGAGAGGATGATCGCCTTGTGCGCTTCGTCGGCGGCCACGGCGACCGTGCCGAGGATGATCCCGAGGATCGTCAGCGCGCCGTCGAACGCGCCGATCACGAAGTACCGGCGGACGATTGGGCCGACGTTCGTGATCTCGTCGTACTCCCGGATCCGGCGGCGCCAGGCGCGGAGGTCCATGTCATCCGCTCTCGATCCCGAGTTGCTTGCGGACGAGCTCCTCGAGTCGCGCCGCGGCGGCCCGCGCTTGGTCGGCGTTCGGGAAGCTGGCCTGGGCGAAATCCGGCTTTCCCCCGCCCTTGCCGTGGAACTCCGGCGCGACGGTCCGGACGAGTTCCGCCGCGTCGACCGGCACCTGCGCGCCGCGCGTGAAGACGAGCTTCACGTCGCTCGGAGACGGGGCCCAGTAGATGCCGACGGCACGGGACTCAGAGGCCGTCGCCTTCGACATCGACAGCATGAACCCTACGCCTTGCGGGACCTCCGACCGCAGGATCGGCCACGGACCCTTCGCGGTCTCGATCTCCCGTCGCGTCTTCGCGGCCGCCTGCTCGTCCGTCGCCCGCTGCGAGAGCTTGCGGTACTCTTTCCACTCCGCCACCATCCGCTCGGCCGCCGGGACGACGTGGTCGACCGGCACCTCGAGGATCTCCGCGACCCGCGCGAGTTCGTCGACCTGCTTGCGCACGGCGTCGAGTGCGCCCTTGCCGGCGGCGTACTCGAGGCGGACGACGCCATCCTGGATCCGCGTCGAGCGGAGGATTTTGATCAGCGAGACGTCGCTCGTCCGCGAGACGTGGGTGCCACCGCACGCCTCGACGTCCCACTTCGGGATCTCGACGACCCGCAGCTCGCCGCCGGGGACGGAGCCCCCCTGGTAGAGCCGGAAGCCGAACTTCCGCTCGGCGACGTCGCGGGCCATGAACTTCGCCCGCACTTGGCGTCGCGCGAGGACCTCCTCGTTCGCGAGCGCCTCGATCTTCGCGACCTCCGCGTCCGAGAGCGCGTCGAAGTGCGTGATATCGAGGCGCGCCATGTCGGCGCCCTTGTGCGCCCCCGCCTGCCACACGTGGTTCCCGAGCGCCTTCCGCGCGGCGCCGAGGACGATGTGCGTCGCGGTGTGGTTCCGCATCAACGCCTCCCGCCGCTCGCCGTCGATCGCGCATGCGACGCGCGTGCCGACGAGCGCCGACGCGTCGCCGCGGACGAAGTGCAACACGGTCGGCCCGACCTTCTGGACGTCGTAGACCTCGCGGTCGGCGATCGTGCCGTGGTCCGCCTCCTGGCCGCCGCCCTCCGGGTAGAAGTACGTCTGGTCGAGGACGACCGCCTCGCCTTCGACCGCGAGGACCTTGGCGCGGAATACGCGCTTCCTCTTGTCCTCGTACACGCGGACCTTCGTCGGAGGCAGCGTCTTCGAGATCGCGAATTTCTTCGCAGGCTCGGCGGCCGTGGGCCGTTCGTGACGAGCCGCGACGCGTGCATAGAAGTCGTCCGGGATATCGACGGGCATGTCCGTGAACTCGCGCACGACGTCGGGGTTCAGGCCATGGCTGTCGTACAGCTGGATCAGCGTGTCGACGTCGAAGCCTGTCCCGGCCGCCTTGAGTTCGTCCGCGATCCGACCGACCGTCGCGCGGCCCTTTTCCAGCGTCTCCTTGTACCGCGTCTCCTCGACCTTGAGGAGCTTGAGGATGTCGCCCTTGTTGAAGAAGAACTCCGGATAGTCTTCGCGCATCTGGTCGATCATGAACGAGACGGTGTCTGCGAGGCTGTACGTGATGTTCAGATCCTTCAGCGCTCGGAGTCCGCGGCGCACGAGCAGGCGGGCGAAGTATCCCTCCCGGCTGTTCGACGGCACGACCCCGTCGCCCAGGAGGAAGATGAGGGCCCGGGAGTGATCGCACACGATGTACAGGGACTCGAGCGGGGAGACCTGCGCGACGAGTTCGTCGACGGAGATCCCGACCCGCTCCGCGGTCTGCCGGCGGATCTCGCGGATGTCCGCGAGGCTCTCGATCTTCAACATCCCGGCGACCTTCGAATATTCGCGGAGCACGCGATCATCGACGCGCTTCGCCCCCGTGGCCCGCTTCAGGTAGGCGAGCGAGTCGCCGAAGACCGCCTCGTACGCGGACGTCGTGCCTTGAGAGAGCCACGTGAGTCGCTCGAGGCCGTAGCCGGTGTCGACGACCGTCGTGTCCATCGGCACGCGATGGCCGTTCACGTCGCGGTTCATCATGAACACGAGCGTCGCGGGCTCCGCGCCACCGAAGACCACCTCGAAGCAGGGCCCGCTGTTCCCGCCGCCCTCCCACCACGACTCCTTGTACCGCGGGACGTCCGGCTTCAGACCAAGCCGCTCCGTGAGGAAGCCGTGGCACAGCTCGACCGTGTGATCCTTGAAGTACAGGAATTTCCCGGGGAAGTTGAACGCATGGTGGGCCATCATCTCGAACATCGTGAAGTGCTGGCCCGTTTTCCCGACGTTGTCGACATCGAGGAACCGCACGCACGGCTGGGAGAGCGCGAGTGGGTTCGCGGGCGGGCTGGCCTCGCCGCTGATCACCCACGGCTGGAACGGATAGACGCTCGCCTGCACGAAGAAGACGTCGTCCCGCCACCGGGCGACGATCGGATAGCGCTTCACCCGCGTGTGGCCGTTCTGCTCGAGGTACGACAGGAAGTCCTCGCGCATCGCGCGGTACGTGAGCTTCTTGGCGAACGGAGGATTCCCGATGAAGTCGTACTCCTGGCAGGGGGCCTCGCCGCACGTCTCGTGCTGACCGATCGACCAGAACGCCTTGCCGCACTTCGCGCACGTCTGGCGGGTGAATCCCTGCTTGCGGAAGAGCTCGACTTCGTATTCACCCTCAGGCATTCGCGGCTGGATGAACGCGCGCGATATAAAGATGTATCAAGGTGCGGGAGTCACCTTGCATGGCAGGACCGCAGCCCTTCACTTTCGCAGACCTCCCCCCGAAAAGTCCAGTGCAGCGTCTGCGTTATGCCCAATTGGGCATAACCGAATGACGCGATCTCGATCCGTCCGACGAGCTGGACGGCAGAAACCCGCGGGACTGAGCGGGTTCGTGGTCACGTGGGATGTAGATAGTCGCGATGCTTCGCAGTGTGGGCGGGTCCGCCGATTCATCTTCGGATACACACTTCGTCCGAACGGAAGAGCATACCGGTATCCGGGCTTCGTCGAGCGAGACGGAGTGCGGTATCTAGGACAGTCGGTGCTCTTCATGACCTCCGATCGCCTGACGGGGCTCCTCGCCTTTCTCCGGACCGAAGGCGTCGTCCACGTGGTCATGCAAGGATCGCTCGGCGCCGTTATGCCCAACTGAGCATAATGGTCCTCATCCGAGTTATGCCCAACTGAGCATAAACGGCGACCTGGTGGCGTGCTCGCAACCGCGGAGCCTTGGCGAGGCACTACTTCCCGAGCAGATCCCGGGCGATAACCATCCTCTGGATCTCGCTTGTGCCTTCTCCGATTTCGGTCAGCTTCGCGTCGCGCAACATCCGTTCTACGGGATAGTCCGCGATGTATCCGTATCCGCCGTGGACCTGGACTGCCTTGTTCGTCACGAACGACGACATCTCGCTCGCATAGAGCTTGGCCATCGCGGCCTCTTTCTTGAACGGCTTCCTCTGATCTTTCAGCCACGCCGCGCGTCGCACCAACGTTCGAGCGGCCTCGATCCGCGTCGCCATGTCGGCGAGCATGAATTGGATCGCCTGATGCTCTGCAATCGGCTTCTCGAATTGGATCCGTTCTTTCGCGTACTTCACGGATTCCTCGAACGCCCCCTGCGCAATCCCGACCGCCATCGAGCCGATTCCGATCCGGCCCCCGTCGAGGATCTTCAGGGCGTTCGTGAAGCCTCCGTTTTCCAGGCCCAAGAGCGCTTCCTTCGGGACCTTGCAGTCCGTGAGGATCACCTGCGACGTCGCACTGCCGCGGACCCCGAGCTTGTCCTCGACCTTGCCGATGGACAGCCCGCGGTTCCCTCGCTCCACGATGAAGGCGCTGATCCCGCGGTTGCCCTTCGACGGATCCGTAATCGCATGGATCACGAACGTTCCGGCTACGGGGGCGTTTGTGCAGAACGTCTTCGTGCCGTTGAGGACCCACCCGTCTTTCGTCCGTTTCGCGGTGGTCCGCATCGCCGCCGCATCGGAGCCGCTCGTGGGTTCGGTGAGGGCCCACGCTCCGATCTTGCGACCGCTGGCCAGGTCTGGGATGTACCGTCGCTTCTGCTCCTCGGTCCCGGCGAGCCAGATCGTCCCTGTGCATAGCGAGTTGTGGGCCGCCATGATCAGTGCGTGGGACCCGCAGACCCGCGCGACCTCCTCGATGCCGATCGTGAGGGCGACGGCGTCGAGCCCCGCGCCGTCATACTCCTGCGGGATCGCCACGCCCAAGAGTCCGAGCCCCGCCATCTTCGCGACGGTCGCCTTCGGGAACGCGCCGGTCCGGTCGACCTCCGCCGCGACGGGACGAATCTCTTTCTCCGCGAAATCGTGGACTGTCTGGCGGATCATCTCGTGTTCTGGCTTCAGGTCAAAGTCCATGTGCCGCTATGAGGCCTAATCGCAGGCTCGCTCTTAGGACTTCGCCCTTGGCGTGGGGGCCATTCGAAGGATTCTTCAAAGTCCGTCCCGGCTAGCCGGTTCGCTCGGCGGCCTTCGCCGTTTGTCTCCGAGGTCTCCCAATACCTGGAGACTTTCGTTCAACACGTCTATCGCGGCATCCCGCTCGCGCGTCACGTACACGATAATATCGAGGTAGCGCCCGTCCCGGTACATCTTCGGAACGCGGCTACCGCTCTCTTTGTCCGCGTACCGATGGAGGCTCGACCCCTCGAACGAGCCGCGATTCAGCAGGACGAGCACGGACGAGAGATCGAAGTACGGCTTCGTGAACCAATAGTACTTCAACTTCCCCATGTCCCAGTCGATCAGCCTCCACTTCGTCGCCCGCTCGATCAGGAACGTCAGATCGAACCGCAGGCGATTCCCGACCGGCACGAAATCCCACGTGGGCTCGAGGACGCCTTTCTCGAGGACCGTCTGGATCGCCTGCTTCTCCCCCCATTCCCACTCCGCGACGACCTGGAGGGTGCCCGTCGGTGTGAGCCCGTCGGCGAGCGCCTGGTATTGCACCGTGATGATGCGGTCTTGCGCCGGGTCGTCGCCGGTCGTCTCCATATCGAAGTAGTATAGGGGCAGTCGAAAGCCTTCGGAATGCGCGAAGGCGGTTGGCGGGCCTTAAGTCCTTCCCCGGGTCGCCTCGTCCGACAGTCTTTTCCCCGTACGCCGCTTTGCCGCCGCGGGAAGGGAGGCCATGCGAGTCGGGATCATCGGCGTCGGCCTGACGACGTTCCGGCCGTCGACGCCGGAGTACAGTTGGAAGGAGCTCATGTTCGAGGCTGCGTCCCGCGCGTACGCCGACGCGGGCGTGGATCCTCGGGCCGACGTCGGCTCGTTCGTCACGTGCGCCGAGGACTACTACGAGGGATTCGGGATCTTCGACGAGTTCGTCCCGGACCAGCTCGGGGCGGCGCTCCGGCCGACGTGCACCGTCTCGGGCGACGGCCTTCAGGGACTCGCGAACGCCTTCATGCAGATCCAGACCGGGCTGATCGAGGTCGCCGTCGTCGAGGCGCACAGCAAGATCTCCGACGTCCTCACGCCGCTGGGCATCATTGAGCACGGCCTCGACCCGATCTGGAACAAGCCGCTCGGATTCCATCCGTACGTCGTCGCGGGGCTCGAGGCCGCCGCGTACCTGCGTGCGACCCGCACTCCGACGAAGGCGCTCGACGCGGTCGTCTCGAAGAACCGACGGAACGCCTTGCGGAATCCGATCGCGGCGTACGGCGCGGCGGTGGATGCGGACCACGTCGCGGCCTCGGAGGCGCGGTTCGAACCGCTCCGGTCGCTCGACATCAGCGGGCCCGCCGACGGCGCGGTCGTCCTCGTCCTCGCATCGGACCGCGCGGCGCGCCGCCTCCTTGCGAACCCCGTCTGGATCCGGGGCGTGGGGTGGGCGAGCGACTCCCCGAGCCTCGAGACGCGCGACTGGGCCGGGGCGACGTACGCGCGCCTGGCGGCGGGCATGGCGTACCGGCTCGCGAAGGTCCGCCGGCCCTCGACGGAGGTCGACTTCGCCGAGATCGACGATCGTTTCTCCTACAAGGAGCTGCAGCACCTCGAGGCGCTCGGGCTCGCGAAGTCCGGAGAAGCCGGGAAGGCGGCGCTGCGGGGCGCCTACGCCGCGGACGGCCGGCTGCCCGTCAACGTCTCCGGCGGCTCGCTCGGCTGCGGCAACGTGTTCGAGGCCACCGGCTTGCATCGCGCGGCGGAGGTGACGCTCCAACTGCGGGGCGACGCCGGCTCGCGGCAGATCGACGGGGCGAAGGTCGGCGTGGCGCAGGCGTGGCGCTTCGTCCCGAGCGCGACGGGGGCCGTCGCCGTGCTGGGGGCGGGACCGTGAGGAAAGTCGGCGTGATCGGCGCGGGCATGACGATCTTCCGACGGCGACTCCAGGAGACCGGGAAGGAGATGTGCTTCGAGGCCACGCGGATGGCGCTGGATTCCGCCGGCCTCTCGATCGGCGACATCGACATGGTGGTGAACGGCACCGCCCCGGACGCCTTCGACGGCGTCCACATGAAGGGCGAGTACCTCCTCGACGGATGCGGCGGCTACCGCAAGCCGTACACGCGCGTCTTCACGGGCGGCGGGACGGGCGTCTTCAGCACGATCGCGGGCTGGTGGCACGTGGCCTCCGGCCTCGCGGACGTCGTGCTGGTCGTGAACGAGGAGAAGATGTCCTCCTGCCAGCCGCACCCGCAGTCGGTCTTCGCGCACATCTGGGACCCGATCCTGGACCGCCCGCTGAAGCCCAACCTCGTGTGGATCTTCGCGATGGAGATGAACCGCTACATGACGGTCTACGGGATCAAGAAGGAAGACATCGCCCGCGTGGCGGTCAAGAACAAGCGGAACGCGGTCGGCCATCCGTGCGCCCAGCTCGCGGACCCGAACATCACGGTCGACGACGTCCTGAAGAGCGAGGTCATGGCGTGGCCCGTGCAGCGGCTCGACATCAGCCCTCCCAGCGACGGCGCGTCCGCCGTCGTGCTCGCGTCGGACGACTTCATCCGCCGACGGCGGATCAAGGACCGCGCATGGATCTCCGGCGTCGGGTGGTGCATCGACTCGGCGATGTGGACGGATCGCGACCTCGTCTTCCCGGAGTACGTCGCCCGCGCCGCGAAGATGGCATACGGGATGGCGAAGGTCCGCGACCCCCGCCGGGAGATCGACTTCGCGGAGCCGTACGACCCGTTCGACTACAAGGAGCTGCACCACCTCGAAGGACTGCTGCTCGCGAAGAAAGGCGAGGCGCCGACCCTCACGCGGGAAGGCGTGACGCAGCGCGACGGAGACCTCCCCGTCTGCCCGTCGGGCGGTCTGATGGGGGTCGGTAATCCGATCGCGGCGACGATGGGGATGAAGATCGGCGAGCTGTTCTGGCAGCTCACCGGCCAAGCGGGCAAGCGGCAGATCCCGCACGAGGTCCGCACCGGGGTGTCCCAGGCGTGGGGCGACCTCATGCAGTACGGCTGCGTGGTGGTGATGCGGGCATGACCGCGCGCGTCGCGAAGTGGCCCGGGGTCGAGCTGAGCGCCGCCGACCTCCTCGAGGGCAAGGTCACGCAGACGCGCTTCCGGCCCGATGCCAAGTACGCGTGGTCCGCGGGCGAGGCGATCTCCCGGTTCCTCGAAGAGCTGCAGGCAGCACGTCTCATCGCGCGGACCTGTCATCGGTGCGAGCGGGTCCTGTTCCCGCCGCGGATGTTCTGCGAAGACTGCTTCCGGCCGACGGATGCCTGGACATACATCCGCGATACCGGAACGATCGAAACTTATTCGGTCTCGTACCTCGACACGGATGCGAAGCGGATCTCGGAACCGATCCTCGTCGGCGTCGTGAGCCTCGACGGCGCCTCCCCGAAGATGGGGATGATGCACTTTTTCGGCGAGATGACGAAAGACGAGATCCGGATCGGTATGCGGGTGAAAGCCGCCTGGCGGCCGGCCGCGGAGCGGAAGGGGAGCGTCCTCGACATCCGGTATTTCCGGCCGCTGCGGGAGGGGGAGCGATGACGTTCCTCGAGCGGACGACGGACGCCCGGCGGTACCGGGCGTGGGAGGGGAACATGGAGGCCGACTACATCTACACCTCCGGCCTCGCGGGGGAGCGGTTCTTCGTCGCCCTTCGGGACGAAGGCCGCCTCCTCGCCGCTCGGTGCACCGCGTGCGGCCTCGACTATCTCCCGCCGCGGATCTTCTGCGAGGAGTGCTTCGCGGGGCTCACGGAGTTCGTCCCCGTCCCGCCCGAGGGCCAGGTCGCCTCCGTCACGGTCGCGCACCAGGACCGTACCGGGGCCCGCGCATCGCCCCCGCAGGTCTGGGCGTTCGTCACGTTCAAGGGGATCCGCGGTGGGCTGCTCCACCGCCTCCTGGCGACGCCGGACGCCGCCCGACCCGGGATGCGCGTCCGCATCCGCCTCCGACCGCGGGAGGCGCGGACCGGGACGATCGCGGACGTCGAAGGGTTCGATCCGGCCCGTTACGGAAAATGAAAATCAGCCCGACGGCTTGATAACCCCCTTCCTGGCTATCAACGGCTGACATGCTGCGGAGGCCCTCGACAGACCCGGAGTCGAAGACCTACAAGTTCAAGATCTGCCTGGTCGGCGAGGAAGGTGTCGGCAAGACGAGCCTCATCCACCGCTTCGTGTCCGGCGCCTTCGACGAATCGTACATCCGCACCCTCGGTGCCGTCGTCTCGAAAAAGTCCGTCGCCTTGGGGTCGGTGCTCAGCCGTCCGGTCCAAGTCGACATGATGATTCTGGACATAATGGGCAAAAGGACCTTCTTGCAGCTGTTCAAGGAGGCATACTTCCACGGCGCGAAAGGCGTCCTGGCGGTGTTCGACACCACGCGGGTGGCGTCCCTGCGCGACCTGACGAAGTGGATCGACGGCGTGCGGGACTCCGTCGGCCCGATCCCGGTGTACGCGCTCGGCAACAAGACGGACCTGACGCACCGCCGCGAAACGACGCCGGAGGAAGCCTCGTCCATCCTGCGGTCGTACGAGTGCCCGATCCTCTACACGTCGGCGAAGACGGGCGACAACGTCGAGCAGGCGTTCCAAGGCCTCGCGAAGACGATCGTCGAGTCGATCGTCACCGAGTAGCGGCGCAATCATCTTATAGGCACCGGCGTTTGAAACCACCCGAGGGTTTCATGCGCAACGCGGACGAGCGCCGCTCTCTCGAGAAAGAACGGAAGCGGTGGGAGGAGACGACGCTCAAGGACGCCCTGAAAGTCCTCCCGGAACGCCGCAAGGAGTTCCTGACGACCTCCAGCCGCACCGTGAAGCGGCTCTACACGCCCCTCGATATCGCCGACAAGCCCTCCGTGGACCGACTCGGCGCACCGGGCGAGTTCCCTTTCACCCGCGGCATCCATCCGACGATGTACCGAGGCCGGCTCTGGACGATGCGGATGTTCGCCGGTTACGGGAGCGCAGAGGACACGAACGAGCGGTTCAAGTACCTCATCGCCCACGGCGAGACGGGCCTGAGCGTCGCGTTCGACATGCCCACGCTGTACGGATACGACACGGACGACGCGGAGGCGAAAGGCGAGTTTGGCACGTGCGGCGTCGCGGTCTCGTCCCTCGAAGACATGAAGATCCTGTTCGACGGGATCGACGCATCTGGGCGATGTACCTCGCGATGGCGGAGGAACGCGGTGCGTCCTGGTCTACGCTCCGCGGGACGATCCAGAACGACATCCTGAAGGAGTACCAGGCGCAGAAGGAGTGGATCTTCCCTCCCGAGCCTTCGATGCGGCTCGTGGTCGACACGTTCGAATTCGGTTCCGCGCAGGTGCCGCAGTGGAACACGATCTCGATCAGCGGGTACCACATCCGCGAGGCGGGTGCGACGGCGGCCCAAGAGCTCGCCTTCACGCTCGCGAACGGCATGGAATACGTAAGGTGGGGCATCGACCGCGGCCTGGCGGTCGACGACTTCGCGCCCCGCCTGTCGTTCTTCTTCAACGCGCACAACGACCTCTTCGAGGAGCTCGCGAAGTACCGGGCCGCCCGGCGGATCTGGGCGCGGGAGATGCGCGACACGTTCGGCGCGAAGAATCCGCGCTCGTGGCTCTTGCGGTTCCACACGCAGACGGCCGGCGTCAGCCTGACCGCCCAACAGCCGGAGGTCAACATCGTCCGTACGACGGTGCAGGCCCTCGCCGCGGTCCTCGGCGGCACGCAGTCGCTGCACACGAACGCGTACGACGAGGCGTACCAGGTGCCGAACGAGAAGGCGGCGCGGATCGCCCTCCGGACGCAGCAGATCCTGGCGCACGAGAGCGGCGTCGCGAACACGGTCGACCCGCTCGGCGGCTCGTATTTCCTCGAGGCGCTCACGGACGAGCTCGAGGAGGACGCGTACCGATACTTCGATCGGATCTCCGGCCTCGGCGGCGTGATCCCGGCGATCCGCAAAGGGTTCTTCCAGCAGGAGATCGCGAACTCCGCGTACCGCTACCAGCGGGAGGTCGAGGACGGGGAGCGCACGATCGTCGGCGTCAACGACTTCACCGTCGACGAGCAGTCCGAGGTCGAGCCGCTGCGCGTCTCGGAGGCGTCGTTCCGAGGACAGCTCGAGCGGCTCCGCCGGATCCGACGCCTTCGGGACGCCAAGAAACATTCCCGCGCCTTGGACCGTCTCCGCGCGGGATGCGAAGGCGACGAGAACACGATGCCGCTGATCCTCGACGCCGTGCGCGCGAAGGCGACGCTCGGCGAGATCTGCGACGTGATGCGCGAGGTCTTCGGCGTCTGGGAGGAACCGCTGCTCTACTGAGGTGCGCCATGCCGAAAAAGATCCGCGTGCTCATCGCGAAACCCGGCCTGGATGGGCACGACCGCGGCGCGAAGGTCGTCGCCCGCGCGTTGCGGGACGCGGGGATGGAGGTCATCTACACCGGCCTTCGGCAGACGCCGGAGGACATCGTCGAAGCCGCGATCCAGGAGGACGTCGACGCGATCGGCCTCTCGTCGCTGAGCGGTGCCCACATGACGCTCTTCCCGGCCGTCGTCCAGCTGCTCCGGAAGCGGAAGGCGGGCGACA
>WNGR01010822.1_pt1 | contig 21251 bp, 17 predicted proteins | sample 5407581 | NCBI WGS metagenome assembly WNGR01 (sample SAMN13153383, study PRJNA577476) | soil metagenome | isolation source: 80 cm soil or saprolite under Garry oak tree replicate 2 | place: USA:California | collected 2016-06-15
TCGAAGTCGGTTGGCTCCATGAGGATCCGTGCGCCGTGCTCCCTGGCCCGCTCGCAGTGGGCGCGCGCGTCCTGCACGCGTACGGTCACCGAGTGGGTCACCTCGCCGGGACGCGGGGGGCGGCGATCGCCTCGCACATCAGCGACAATCACGGCGCCATCGCCGAACCTGAGCTGTGCCCGGTGGCTCTCGCCGATCCGCACCAGCTCCTCGAACCCGAAGGCCGCACCCAGCCAGGCGACCGCCTCGCGGACATCGGGATAGATCAGGACGGGGATGACCGTCGACGCCGGGATGGAGCGGTTGGGCTTCATGGCCGCACCCTATTGCACCTGGCCCAGGCGTCCATCCACCCCCCGCAGTATGGGTTGGCGGCGGCCGCCGTCAGCTCCGCCAGCGCCGCTGGCCACGTGGTAAAGCTCGGGATGAACGCGAAATACCCGGGGTGATCAGTCCTGCTGGTCTTCCCGGTGATGGCCGAGGGCGAGTTGTTGCAGCTCTTCGAGCGGAAGTGCGGCCGCCTGGTAGGTCACTATGCGGCAGTCGGTCAGGGCTCGGACCGTTGCGGTACGGCGGCCCTGCTCAAGCGACGCGCGCTCGCCCAGGACGGCGCCCGGTCCGAGTTCTGCCAGCACTGTGCCACCTGCCTCAACCGCGACCATGCCATCGAGTACCAGCACAATTTCGTCCGCCGCTTCCCCCTCTGCGAGGATTGTCTTGCCGGCCTTTGCCTTCGCCGTCCTGGGCTGCGGTCCGCCTCCGCGCATGATGGCCAGGGAAAGGCGCCGTTCGAGCGGGGTCTCCGCTTCCGCTGCGAGCACCTCGTGTTCGTGGCCGTGCCACGGCGAATGGGCCAGCGTGGCGGTGCGGTACCAGGTCTTGAAGTCGATCAGGGCTGATTTCCCGGCCAGCTTGCCGTCGGCGTCATAGATCCAGTGCCGGGGAAAGGAGCTGGCCCCGACGAGCTCATGTCCGGTCGAGCCATCGGCGTAGATGGTCAGCGCCAGGGTCGTCCATACGGTGGGCCCTTCGGTCTTCACAAAGGGCGCATCCTTGACCAGGCGCGGCGCGGGAACTCCGGGACGGCCCCCCGCGGTCTGCGTGAACCGAACGAAGTCCTCACCGGCAACAGGTTCAGGCCTCAGCTCCGGATAGCCGACCGCTTCCACCTGGACCCGCATACTCCGGAGGCGGACGAGGGTGCTGGAAACCCGTCCACCGCCGCTCTGCCCGTATCCCACGATCTTGCCGTCCTGCACGTCGACCCAGGCCCGCAGGACGTTAGCGAACCGGGCGCCCTCCGCGCCGAGAACCGAATCCAGATCTTCCCATTCATCGGGAGGAGGATCGTCGTAGTGCGTAAAACCTAGATCGAACGGGACCCTGGTTACACCGGTAACTGCTTCAGACGGGATCCACGAGATGCTGGTCACCGACGACTCAATATGCATTGCTGAAACTGCCCTCCCGGGTTAAGGCCGGTGCCGTCTACAGGCAACGTGCCCCGTTGTCTCCGCACCTCTTCAGATGCCCTCCACGGCGAACAGCTGCCAGTTGTCAGGAACACCCTTGAGCCTGTGCAGTCCGCGGTCGACGAAACTGATCCCCGAGCTGCCTAGGAGACCACGACCGACCGGCCTCCCGCTAGTGCGGGGCGACGGTGCGCACCATCTGGCTCTGAGCCCGGGAACGTCCCTGGCTAAGAGCGCACATCATTGGCGAAGCGGGAGATGCACGTGGAGACCGCTGCCCGGTTCCCGGCCTGGGCGACGCACTTGTCGAAGCGGGTGAACACGCTGCTGTTGCGGGCGGCCCAGGTCCCGACGCGCACGCTCAGGGTGATCGCCAGGACGAGCGCCAGGACGCTGCAGATCAGGCCGGCCAGGGCCTGGCCCCCGTTGGTCGCGCCCGTGGTCTTCCCACGGCTGAGTGCGATGATCCCGATGATCAGGCCCACCAAGCCGCCCACCAGGGCTAGCGGGAACAAGATGAAGGAGATTCCCGCCACCAGGCTCGCCACTCCGATAACAAGCGCGGCGACACCGAGGCCGTTGCGAGACCTAGGCGGGCCGGAGGGCAAGGGGTGAGCGGAAGGCGCTGGCTCGGTCATTCCCATGACTGGATCCCTTCTGCTGCGGCGTGATGTTCCCGGCTAGCCGACGACATAACCCACGTCAGCCTGCTATCCAATATCGGCGCTGAAATCGCGACACCCGCTGACGCTGATGCGGGGGGATCCGGCGGTCAGGGGAGCCAGACCGTCCTGACCTGCTGGTGGGTCAGCGGGCCCTAGTATGCCGGCTGCGACAGGCGCATGATGGGGAAGATGCCGGGGTGGTGGAAAGTTCTTGGCGCAGCGTGCCTTGCGCTGGCTGCGCTGTGCGCTGCCTGCACCAGCGCCGGCAACCGGGGCCCGCCGGCTCAGGCGCAAGCGGCCGGGCGCCCGGGAACTGCGATCACGGTGGGGTCGTTTGATTTCCCCGAGAGCGTCCTGCTCGCCTATATCTATGCGGACGCTCTGGCCGCAAAGGGCTTTCCAATCCGGGTAATGCCCGACCTGGGCACCCGCGAACTGGTGGACCCGGCCCTCATGAACGGCCTGATCCAGCTCGTTCCCGAATACTCCGGATCGGCACTGGATTTCATGAGCCTGGGGAGGCAGCCCGCGACGTCCAATGCGGCAGCGACCTATAGGTCCCTGGCCCAGTCGGTGGAACGCCGCGGTCTCGTGGCGGCCAAGCCTGCCCCCGCGCAGGACGGCAATGCGATCGTCGTGACCGCGGCGACGGCTGCCCGCCATCACCTGCGGTCGATCGCTGACCTCGGCGGGGTGGCGCAGGGCCTCGTATTCGGCGGGCCACCCGAATGCCCGGAGCGCGCATACTGCCTGCCAGGGCTTGAGCGCACCTATGGGCTGCATTTCAAGGCCTTCACACCGACCGACACCGGCGGCCCGCTTACGCGGCAGGCCCTGAGTTCAGGCCAGATCAGCGTGGGGCTGCTGTTCACCACCGATCCGGGCATCCCAGCGCGGCACCTGGTCATCCTGGCCGACAACGGCGCCCTGCAGCCAGCCGAGAACATCACCCCCCTGATCCGCCGGGACACCGCGGCGCGGTACGGGCCGCGGCTGCTCGCCGCCCTCGACGCTGTTTCGGCCCGCCTCTCCACCGCGACGCTGCGCTACCTCGACGCGCGGGTGGAGCTCGTCAGACTGGGTCCTCGCCGCGTCGCTGACAGCTGGCTGCGCGCGCAAGGGCTGATTCCAGGAAGGCAGGGTGTGCGGTGAGCGAGAAGATAGAGCGCACCGCAGCCCCGCCTGGCGTGGCCGGGCTGCCCACAGACACCCCCGCCCAGCGAGCACGCCGCCGGCGCCGCCCGACAGGTGCACCCCCGCCGCTGCCGCATCCGATCGCCATCAGCACCACCGCGTGGCTCCTGTTCACCGTCGTCATCCTGGCCAGCGCGTTCCTGATCTCGGAGCGCACTCCGTGGCTCCGGCTGGGTGACCAGTCCAGCACCTGGCTCCTGCGCCGGCTTGCGGACGTGCGGACGCCCTGGCTGACCGATGCCGCCGACGCGATCAAGGCGGTCGGCTCCGGCTGGGGAGTCACGGTGATCGGGCTGTCGGTGGTGGTGCTGACCATGATCTTCCGCCGCTGGCGGCACCTGCTGGTCTTCGTGGGCAGCTTCTTTTTCACGCTGATAGTCGGCCAATGGATCTATAGCGGCCTGTCGCGGCCACGCCCGTACGGCGTGCCCATCATCGCCAGCTGGGGCGGGTACTCAGCACCGTCCCCCCCGGTTGCCACGCTGACGATCTTCCTCATGGGTGCCGTGTACTGCCTGGTCGTGCCGGGCCGTCCGCGCACCTACGCCAAGATCGTGGTTGCCGTGGTCATAGCCATGTTCTGCCTGGCCCGCCTGTACCTGGCCGTCGATCACCCCGACGACGTGCTCTTCGGCATCGCGCTCGGTGTCGCGATACCGGTCACGGCCTTCCGCTTCTTCACCCCGAACGAGGTGTTCCCGGTCGTGTACCGCCGGGGCAAGACCGCTCATGTCGATGTCAGCGGCCGGCGCGGCGATGCGATCCGGCAGGCGGTGCACGACCAGCTCGGGCTGGCCGTGCTCGAGATCAAGCCCGTCGGACTGGAGTCGTCGGCCGGCTCGACGCCGCTCCGGCTGCGCGTCGACGGGGGTCCCGACAAGTACCTCTTCGCGAAGCTGTACACGAAGGGCCACGTCCGCGCCGACCGCTGGTACAAGCTCTGGCGGAGTATCCTCTATGGCTCCCTGGAGGACGAGTCTCCCTTCAAGACGGTGCTGCGCCTGGTCACCTATGAGGACTATGCCCTGCGCCTGCTCCAGGACATCGGGGTCCGCACGGCCAGGCCCTACGGCGTGGTCGAGATCACGCCCGAGCGTGAGTACGTGCTCGTCACCGAGTTTTTCTCCGGCGCCGTCGAAATCGGCGAGGCCGACATCGGCGACGAGGTGATCGACCAGGGGCTGCTGCTGATCCGCAAGCTGTGGGACGCCGGCATCGCCCACCGCGACGTCAAACCAGGCAACCTCATGGTCCGCTCCGGGGAGTTGCTGCTGATCGACGTGGCATTCGTCCAGGTGCGCCCGTCACCGTGGCGGCAGGCGGTCGACCTGGGCAACATGATGCTGGTCCTCGCTGTGCGCACCGATCCGGAGAGGGTCTACCGGCGGGCGCTGCATTACTTCACCACAGATGAGCTGGCCGAGGCGTTTGCCGCCACCCGGGGAGTGGCGAGCCCGACGCAGCTGCGCGCCTTCATGAAACGGGACCCGCGTGACCTGCTGGCCGCGTTCCGCGCCCTCGCACCCTCCCGGAAACCAATCGTGCTGCAGCGCTGGAGCATCCGCCGGGTGAGCCTGGCCTGCGCGATCCTCGGCGCCACCGCTATCGCTGTCGTCATATAATCCTGGCTGCCCAGGCGGTCCCGTCAGCGGCGATGGTGCCCTGTGTCGCCGCGCTCCCGTCGGGCTGGCGGGTGGGCGGCGCCGATATCGGCAGCGGGCACGCCAGATTCTGGCTGGACTCCGATCAGGCTGGCGCGCGCGCCGTGACTATCTCGCTGTCCGCGGCCTGCGACGTTTCTGGCGCCCGGCAGATCCCGTCCGACCAGCCAGAAACGCGGCGATTCGAGCGCCCGCTGAGCCTGGGTCCGCAGTTCGCGGATCTGCGCTTCTACACGTTCGCCGGCGGCTGCGCCACCTACCACTTCAGGTTCGCGTCCGGCACGTCCCCCCTGCTCGCGATACCCGTCGACGGCGCGGTGGCCTTCGTGCCCCGGGCCAGGCTCGTGGATTACGTAAGGAGCACAGAGGACCTGGCGTTGTGCGGGCGGGGTGCGGCATGTCCGGGGTAAGCCGGCAGGCGGCTGCGGCCCAGCAGGAGCACGCGCTCGTGGCTTCGCCAGGGCGGGACACCGCTGTCACCGCCGTGGTGGTGGCGCTTACGGCGGTGGTCTTCGCCGCGGTCGCCGACCCTGGCGTGCTGGCCCACATCCAGCGCCTCGACGCCGCCTGGCTGCGGCTCATGATCTCCAGCCGGTCAGCGCCGGTGACGGCGGTCGCCATGTTCCTCAACCTGCTCGGACTGGTCTACGTAACGCTGCCGGTACGGATCGCCCTCGCCGGATTCCTCGCCCTGCGCCGCAGATGGTGGCATCTGGCCGCGTTCGCAGCGGCCGTAGCGACGTCGGAGGTCCTGATCGGCACGCTGAAAGGCATCTACGGCCGGGCCAGGCCTCCCGGGTCATTGGTGGCGACCAGCGGTGCGTCGTTCCCTTCCGGGCACTCCGTCGCCGCCTCCGTCACTGTGGTCGCCGCGGTTATCGCGCTGGTCCCCGCCGGGCGGCGCCGCGCAGCGTGGGGCGCGGCCGCCGTGGCTTTCTCGATCGTGATGGCACTGTCGCGCGCCTACCTTGGTGCCCACTGGCTGTCCGACGCCGTCGCCGGGGTTCTCCTCGGGACGTCGTGCGCGCTGCTGGCCGCGCTGGCGGCCGGCCTGCTTCAGCGCCGGTGGGCCGGGCGGCGGCCAGCCCAGCCGGGCCGCAAGCCGGCCCCGGATATGACCCTGCCTGCGGACCGGCGATGACCGGGCATCCGGTTGCCGCCCGGATGGGCCAGCTCCTGCCGTCTTCTCGTTACCGTCACCCGGGAGATGTGATCCGCCTGATCTCGGGGGGCATTCTGCTCGCCTGTGCGCTCACTGCCTCGGCGGTTGCGTCCCGGTGGCTGCTTGGCCCGGCCGCGTCCGTTGTGGGCGGCCTCGGATCCGGGACAGCCAGCCGGGTACTGACCGGCCTGGTGCAGGTGGCGTGCGTGGCCGCAGCGGCGCTGGTGGTGGCCGCCACCCTCCGCCACCGCCGGTTCCGGCTGCTGGGCGGGCTGGCCATCGGCGTCGCGGCGGCTGCCGTGGCAGCGGCCGGCATCTTCTATTGGGTCGGCGGCCAGCACCCGGATGCGCTGGCGGCCAACCTTGCGCGTGATTCGTGGCTGGCCAGCGCCGCGTTCCCTGGCCCCGAGCTGATCGCGGGCGCAGCAGCGGTGACTGTCGCCGCCTCGCCCTGGATGAGCCGGGCCTGGCGCCGGGCAGCATGGCTCACGCTGCTCGTGGTAGTCGCGGCACGGGTCATCACCGGCACGGTCCTGCCGATGGAACTGGTCCTCGCCCTGGCCACCGGAGTGACCGTGGGCGCGGCGGTCCTGGTGGTGTTCGGCGTGCCCGACCGGCGGATGGGACCAGGTGAGATCGCGGAGGCACTTCGGAGCGCCGGTGTGCCGGTCGCCTCGGTCAGCCCGGCCGGTGTCGAGACCAAGGGCTCGCGGCCGTTCGCGGCGGTCGCCGCGGACGGGCGGCGGCTGTTCATCAAGGCCCTCGGCTCCGACCAGCGCGACGCCGACCTGCTGTACCGGGCCTACCGGGCCGTGCGGCTGCGGAACGTCGGTGACATGCGCCCCGCCGCCTCGCTCTTCCAGGCGGTTGAGCATCAGGCCCTGGTCGGTGTCATGGCGGAACGGGCCGGTGTCCACGTGCCGAGCGTCGACCGGGTGATCAGGGCCGGCGACGATACCGCGCTGCTTGTCATGCAGTGGGCGGACGGCAGCTCGCTGGAGCAGCTCCCCGCAGACCAGGTCAGCGACGACCTGCTCGTGCTGCTGTGGGCTGAGGTGGACAAGCTGCACCGGGCCGGAATCGCCCATCGTTCCCTTCGGGCCGCGAACGTGATGGCCAGCAACGCCGGCCTGCCCCAGATCGTCGACTTCAGCTTCTCCGAGCTGGCCGCCACCGGGCGGCAGATGGACCTGGACGTGGCAGAACTGCTCGCTTCGCTGGCCACGCTGGCCGGCGAGGACCGGGCAGTGTCCAGCGCCGCCGAGGTTCTCGGCCCCCAGGGAGTGGCGCCGTCCGTGCCGCTGCTGCAGCCGCTGGCCCTGTCGGCCGCCACGCGCCGCGCCATCGCGCGTCACGACGGCCTGCTGGCGCGGACCCGCTCCAGGGCCGCCGCCGCCAGCGGCCAGCCGGCCGAGGAACTGGCCCGCGTGCGGCGCGTGAGGCCGCGGACCCTGCTGGCCATCGCCGCCGCAGCCGGTGCGTTCTACCTCGTGCTTCCCAAGCTGGCCCAGGTCCAAAGCGGCTGGCATGCCTTGCAGTCGGCCCACTGGGTGTGGCTGCCTGCGGTGATCGCCTTCTCCGTGCTGACCTACCTGGCCGGCGCTGTCTCGCTGATGGGCAGCGTACCCATCCGGCTGCCGTTCTGGGCCACGGTCCTGACCCAGGGCGCCTCGTCGTTTATCAACCGTGTCTCGCCGGCCAACGTGGGCGGCATGGCGCTGAACGTCCGGTACCTGCAGAAATCTGGCGTCGAACCGTCAGCCGGTGTCGCCGCCGTGGGGGTCAACGCCCTGGCCGGAGCTCTGGTCCACGTGGTGCTCCTGCTGATCTTCTTCACCTGGGCGGGCCGCGGCTTGGCTAAGGCGTTCAAGCTTCCGTCCAGCAGCAAGCTGCTGGTGATCCTGGCGGTGGTGGCCGCCCTCGTCGGCATTGTCATGGCGACCCGGCAGGGCCGCCGTTTCGCGGCGAGAAAGCTGCTGCCCGGAGTGCGGTCCTCCCTCGCTAGCCTGGGGCAGGTCGCGCGGAGCCCGGTGAAGCTGGCCCTGTTGTTCGGTGGTTCCGCGCTCGTCACCCTGGCCTACATCGGCGGCCTGGCCGCCTCGGTGGAAGCATTCGGGGCGGGCGCCGGCATCGCCGAGCTGGGTGCGGTCTATCTGGGCGCCTCCATCATCGCCGCCGCCTCTCCCACCCCGGGCGGCCTGGGCGCCATCGAGGCCGCGCTCATAGCGGGCCTGACCGGCATCGGCATCTCCTCGGGCGCAGCAGTGGCCGCGGTTCTCATCTACCGGCTGGCTACCTACTGGCTGCCGGTGGTGCCTGGCTGGCTCTCCTGGCGCCTGCTGCAGCGTCTGGACTATGTATGACGGCTGCCCTCCGCTGGCGGTCTTGCTACAGGCGTCGTCTTGGACGGCAAGCGCCTTGACCGGCCCATCACCCCGTGGTCGTCCAGGGCGTGACCCAGGCCCGGTCGAGCAGATCGGGCCGTTCCAGATACTTGATCATGATCTGGACTGTTTCCCGGGCATCCTGGGTCAGCTGAAAGCACTGCGCGGCGGAGCGGCACAGCTCGGGCGCGAACCCGCGCGCGGCAGTCACCACCGGGTCTGCGTAACGGCTGAGGTCCTGGGCATCTGCCGGAACGAGCGGCCACGGCTCGTCGCCAGCCGCGGATCCGAGGCTGGCCACCTGCTCGCCGAGCCAGCCCCAGGGATCGGCGGTCAGGGCCGGGTCCCAGGTCCGGCTCGATGGCTCGTCGCCGGTGAAGTGCGGGTGGTAGTGCGCCGCCGAGAAGCTCCCGGGCTGGTCGGCCAGCCGGTCGAACAGGTCAGCCCGCCACAACGGCTTGTCCGCGGTGATCAGCTGAGCGGCCGACTCGCTGCCGCGGTGCGGGTGCGGCGACAGTTCCCGCAGCTCGACCCTGGCCCCGTGCTCCAGGGAAGCGTCGCCGAGGTCAATCTCGAACCAGTGCCGGACGATGACGGCGCAGCGCGAGAAGGCGAACATCTGCAGCACGGGTTCCTCCACAGCGTGCAGTGATCGGGTCGTCCGCGCGGCTGGCCGCGGCGGACACGGCGGTGGCGCTCCATCGCCAGCCTAAGACCGGCGCCGATCTTGCGGATCAGGCCTGGCACAGGGACTGCCACGGCAGTTTAATGAGCAGATGGGCGACAGGTCGCCGATGTTGTCTGTGCTTGCGCTGATCACGCTGACCTGCGTGATCCTGGCCGGGTGTACCGGGGCCAGCCTATCCAGCACGAATCGGGCAGCAACCCCGGCACCTGCTCAATCCCAGGCCAGCGGTGCGCACCGCGCCGGGCCTCTCGGGACCGCTGGCAACCCGCTGGTCCTTACCTGCGCCGCGGAGGCTTTCCCCGGATACCCCGACCGGATGCCGTCCGGTCCACGGCCGGAAGACCTGGCCGTCGGACCGCTATACATCGCGAACGGCAGGATGGTTGCCACGGAGACCCCGGCCCAATATGGATACGCACCTTATGGGCACGATGGCAGGGCTTACAAACTCGCGCTAGTCGTGACGACGGGCTCTACAGCCACCGTCACGATCGCCCCACCGGCCCGCGGCCACGTGGTGATCGACAATCCGTCGGCCCAGAATCGCGGTCTCGGCGGAGTGACCTCTGTTACCTACCATTCCTGCCCCCACGCGCAAGGCTTCTTCGCCCAGGGATTCGCCTTCACTCATCGCCCAACCCGCGGCTGCGTGCCCCTCGATGTGACGATCGACAACCGGCCTCCCGTCCACCACGTCACCCTGTCGCTGTTCGCGGGCCCCTGCGCCCAATAAGCGCAACCTTGACCACGACGGGCAGCGCCAGGCACTTGTCACTATGTGAGACGTGACCGGGCTGGCCCCGTGCCAGGCTCTAAGCGCGGAAGCCATGGAGCAGGGGAGCCGGAACGAGGAGCTGTGGCCGGGACGGACGCCGCATCGCCGAAGGTGCCGATGCTGACCGTTGCCCTTGACATGCCGTCGGCGCAGCTTCTTGCCGATCAGGCGGGGATCATCCAGGATCTTCAGTTCGTCATGGACTGCTGCAAGCGGCTGCTCACGGAGCTGGCCAGGCCTGAGGACGAGCGGGATGCGGTGTTGCCGCAGGCGCTGTGGTCATCCGCCCTGGTGGCCTACGCCCGCTGCTTCGGCAGGGGCAAGCGGTTCGGGCTGACCACCGACGACGTGCGCAGCCTGCCGTTGCACGGGGCGGTCATGAAGTTCCACAAGTGGGTTCTCGAGGAACGCAACAAGCTCACCGCGCATCCCTCGGACCCGTTTGAGATGGCCAGGATCGGGGCCGCTCTTCCCCCTCCCGACCAGGCAGAGCGGCGGGTGGAAGGCATCGCGATCTTTTCCGCGAGCCGTGTGCTCATCGATGACGTCGGCGTCCGGCAGCTCGGCGGCCTGGCCTCAGAACTGGCCAAGCAGACCGCCGAGCAGGCGCAGGAGCAGCAGGACTCGGTGCTCGCGGACGCGCAGCAGCTGAACATGGACAGCCTGTACAAACTGCCTCCGCTGCGCACGCGGCCGCCCGCCGCCGACGCCGGAGACGCACCGTAGGCCAGCCCCCGGCACGGGCCTTTTATTGCGCTTATTTCTTCCTGGCGACGCCGCCGAAGAAGCTGTGATAGACCTCGTCCTGCCGGATCCGGCCCAGCACCGCGGGCTGCCATTCCGCCAGCGGCACCCACCCGGGTTCGAGCAGCTCCCAGCCGCCGAACCAGGCGATGATCTCCTCGTCCTCGCGCCAGCGTCCGCTGCCGAGCGTTCCGGTGAGAAGCTTCTCCGCCTCGATGGTCTTGGCGCGGAGTTCTGGAAGCTCCGGGCCGGGCATGCGGAAGCTTGAGATGGCGAGATAGCTGCCCGCGGGCATGGCGTCGCGCAACTGCGCAGCTATCCATGCCGGATCCTCATGATCTTCGATGTGGTGCAAGATCGCGAGCAGCAGCAGGCCGACAGGCCGGTCGAAGTCGATCAGCGCCCGGACGGCGGGATCCGCCAGGATCTCAGCAGGCCTGCGGGCGTCGGCGGTGACGATGTCGGTGGTCCGGGTGTCGGCGAGCAGCGCCTTGCTGTGCGCGCAGACGACCCGATCGTTGTCGACGTGGACGACGTGAACTGCCGGGTTGATGTCGTGCGCGACCTCGCTCACGTTGCCCTGGGTGGGCAGCCCGGACCCGATGTCCAGCAGCTGGGTGATGCCCGCCTCGCCCACCAGGTAGCTCACCACCCGGCGCAGGAACGCCCTGTTAGCCCTGGCCGCGAGCGGCGCCTTGGGGGCTATCTGCATGGCCTTGTTCACGAATTCCCGGTCAGTGGCGAAATTGTCCTTCCCGCCGAGGAAGGCGTCGTAGACGCGGGCGACGTTCGGCCTGCTGAAGTCGAGATCCGCAACGCTGTGCCGGTTGCCTGACGGATCGTCTTCTGCCATCGGAGGCCTCCATCCCGCTGGACATGCGGGCTTACGTACGCGTTACTCTAACGGCTGGACGGAGTTCACCTGCGGATACCGCCTTCGCCCGCCTCTGCGGTGATGCTCATTGTTTCGGGATGCTCAGGTGCGGGGCGACGATGCGGGTGATCTCTTCCGGGTCGTGGCCGAGCTGCTCGGGAAGGTTCCCGTTCAGCCACAGCGTGGCGAGCCCGTGCACCAGCGACCAGGCGCGTCGGGGCTGGCGGTGCCGTAGAGGAGCGCCGCGGCGGCGGCCCGCGCCTCGCGGACCTCTGGGTCGCCCGGGCGGTACAGCTCGGGCCGGTACATGACCTCGAAGTGGGCACGGTGGCTGACGGCGAAGCGCACGTAGGCGACGCCCATCTCAAGGAAGCCGCGGTGGGCGTCCCGTGCCTCCTGCAACGCCTCCCCGAGCGTGCGGTACCCCTCCGCGGCAACCGCCGTTAGCAGGCCGGCCTTGTCCCCGAAGTGATAAGCCGCGGCCGCGTGGCTGACCCCGGCCCGCCGGGCAACCTCCCGCAGGCTCATCGCAGCGGGACCGGCGTCAGCGATCGTCTCAACGGCCGCGCGCAGCAGTGCGGGCCGCAGCTGCCCGTGATGATACGGGCGCGTCGGCTGGGACGGCATCTTCCCTATCCTAGTTGACATCTGACCAGTGGAAAGATTATCTTTCCACTGGTCAGATTCAGATGTGATGGAGGTTCCCATGCCCGCACTGCCCTGGACCGCGCGCCAGGCGGTCGACCCCGGCCGGGAGTACCTGGCGATGGCCTCGCGCCTGCCGCTCAACCGCAGCCGCTCGATCCCCGGTTTCCTGCGCGACGCCCTGGCCATCCGCCGCCAGCTCGCCCGCGCCGACGGCCTGGTCGGCTACGCCCTCGACGCCGAACTGGCCCGCAAGACGTTCTGGACCTTCTCGGTCTGGGAAGACCAGGCCAGCCTCGACGCCTTCGCATCGTCCGACCCGCACCACCGGATCACCCGTCGGCTGCGGCCGCGGATGGGCAAGACCCGCTTCGAGTTCTTCCAGATCCCCGGTTCGGAGCTGCCCAGGACCTGGGACCAGATGAAGGCGCCCGTCCGGTGACGAGCGGATCATCTACTTTCTGCTGTGTCGGGATCTGTCCGGGCCGGTTCGCGGGCCGGGCCGGACACCGGCCCGCTGGGCTTCGGCGGCGAGATTGTCGTGCATGATGGCCAGGAACCTGTAGATGAAGTGCGCGAACGTCGTGTACGGGGCGACTGCGATGCAGACGACGATCGTGGTGAGGTGGATGACCAGCATGAGGCCGAACGCGGCGGTCGTGCGGAGCAGCAGGGTCAGGATGCCGGTGACGGCGAGCGCCTCGAGCCCGATGAGCAGGCCGTAATCGGCGACGGCCGCACCGGCGGCGGGCGCCGGGTCGCTGCGGCGCTTGAGGACGATGAGGCCGGTGCAGCCGGAAATCATCGCGATTCCGCCGCCGGTGCCCAGGATCACCGGTGCCGACAGCGGCGGGTACGGCGGCGGGCTGCCCAGGAAGTCCTGCAGGACGGCGGCGGCCACGGTGGCGGCGAAGCAGGCCGCGAAGCCGTAGCTCACCGCCGCGTGCAGCCGGCGCCTGACCGGCGACGGGGCATCCTGCGGGTACGAGCAGTCCTCCCCGCCGCCGCGCAGGTAGCGCAGGCTGGCCGCGTACCCGAGCGCCCGGCCCAGCGCGCGCGGATCCGCCAGGTCGCGCAGCGGCCCGTGCGTGTCGTGCCAGTAGCGCCCGGCAGCCCGGAGCATGAGGGCGACGCTCCACGCGCTGGGCAGGGCCACGGTCACCAGCAGCGCCGGGTAGGAGATGACGCCGTACGGCGAGCCCGCCGGATGGCGCGGCGCCCACAGCGCGCCGATCCCCTCGGTGAGCGCCACGAGCGCGACGATCAGCGCGCCGACCAGGCCAGCGGCTGCGGTCAGCCCGTGATGGGCGCACCTCCGGCCGGGCAGCCCCGGCTCAGGCAGTCCGGGCCCACCTAGTCCACGCCCGGCCCGTTCCCCGCGCGCCAGCCAGCCTGGCAGGCGCGGGTGCCTGAGGTACGTGTCGTACGTGGCCCGCCGGATCTCGCCGAGAATGGCCGGCGGGTTCACGCCGAACTCGTGCGGCGGCGCGTACATGCACGCGTAGTAGCAGGCACGGCAGTCATGGCACAGGTTGGCGAGGTGGGTGATGTCACCCTCGGCGATCACGGTGTGGCGCTCGACCGCGGGGAACACCGCGCAGTAGCCCTCGCAGTAGCGGCAGGAGTTGCAGATGGTGAGCTGCCGCTGCGCCTCGGCGAGCAGCTCATCCACGGACGGGTCACCGGCAGACGGGTCATCGACAGACAAGGCGCGCGGCCTCCCGTCCGGCGATACGGCCCCAGACGCTGCCGATGGTGAGGCCGAATCCGGCCAGGTACCCGGTGGACAGGATGTTCCCGGACATGATCTCCCCGGCGGCGAACACGTTGCCGAACGCGGTGCCGTCCTGCCGCAGCACACGGGCGGCCTCAGTGACGGCGGCGCCCATGTACGTGAACGTAATGCCCGGGCGCATGGGAATGCCGTAGTAGGGCGGGGTATCGATGGGCTGCGCCCAGTGGCTCTTGGCCGGGTCCAGCCCCCGGGTGCGGCAGTCGTCCAGGCCGGCGGGATCGAAGCTGCCGCCGGGAACGATCGCCCGGTTGTACGCGGCCACCGTTTCGGTCAGTGCGGGAGCGGCCAGGCCCAGCGCGTCCGCGAGCTGGCCGATGCTCGCCGCCCGGACCGGGCCGTACATCGGCGGCAGGAACAGGCCGCTGACCTTGGCGTCCCAGACCGAGTAGGCGATCTGGCCCGGCTGCCCGGCAATGTTGCGCCCCCAGATGGCGTACCGCTTCGGCCAGATGTCCTCGCCCTCGTCGTAGAAGCGCCGCCCGTCCCGGCTGACCACGATCCCGAACGGGATCGAGTCCAGCCGGGTCGCGATGCCGCCGTCGAAGCGCGGTGACCTGGCGTCCACGGCGACCGCGTGGAAGCCCTTCTCCTCTCCCGCGGGACGTGCCCCGCAGGCGTACAGGGCGGCGAGCACCCGGCCGTCGTTGTCGCTCGAGCCGCGGATGACGTAATTGTCCGCGGCGTCGCCCCAGTACCGGCGCAGCCAGCCGATGTTGGCCTCGAACCCGCCGCTGGCACAGACCACGGCGCGGGACCGCACCTGGCACCGGGTCCCCGCGATGTCGGCGCTCAGCGCGGTGCAGCGGTCGCCCGCAAGCACCAGGCCGTCAACGGCGGCGTCATAGGCCACCGAGATGCCCATGCGCTGCGCGGTACGGTGGTAGGTGTTGACCAGGGCCTTGCCTCCGCCGAGGAAGAACCGGTTGGTGCGGCCCAGCTGAAGCGTCCCGGTGAGCGGCCGCTGCCAGCGGATCCCGTGCTCGCTCATCCAGCCCGGGACGGTCTCGGATTCGCGGACGGTGATCTCGGCGAGCCGCTCGTCGCTCGGGCCCGTCCCCACCGCGCACAGGTCACGCCACAGCTCATCGAACAGGTACGGCCCCGAGCTGTACGCGTCCGCCCGGCCGTGCACGCAGCGGATGTTGCGGGTGTGCCGGGTGTTGCCGCCGCGCAACTCGGCGCGCGCCCGCTCCAGGATCAGGACCCGGGGGACGTCGCGGCGGGCGGTCAGCGCGGCCACCAGGCCCGCGTTGCCGCCCCCGACGACGACGACGTCCCACGGGGGATCGCCGTCGCCGTCAGGGGGCGGCGGCCGCGTCGGCGGCGCTGCCTCCTTCAACCAGTACTCCGGATCACGCGACGGCGACCTCCGTCGGGATCGGCTCCGGGTCTCCCTCGTCGGTGAAGTAGTCCGGGGGAGTGGTGCGGTCGGTTCCAGCGGGTGTCTTGACCGCCTTGAGCACGGCGGTCAGGGCGGCGACCACGATGAGGTTGATCAGGACGGCCACGAACCCGGTGTAGATCAGGACCTTGGTGTTCAGGCCGAGGTGGCTGAGCGCGAACGCCGAGCCGCCCCAGTGCGCCTGCTTGGTGGCCGGATTGGCGGTCAGGTAGAGCATCCACACCCCGCTGGCCATGCCGGCCACCCACCCCGCGACCAGGGCGGCGCGATGCGGCCAGTGGGTGTAGAGGCCGACGAAGACCGACGGCAGCGTCTGCAGGATGATCACGCCGCCGATCAGCTGCAGGTTGACCGAGAACTGCGGCTGAAGGATCAGGATGAACAGCAGCGCGCCGGCCTTCACGACCAGCGAGGCGAGCTTGCTGACCTGCGCCTCCTCCTTCGGCGATGCGGCGGGCCTGAAGTACTCCTTATAGATGTTGCGGGTAAACAGGTTGGCCGAGGCGATCGACATCACCGCGGAGGGGACCAGCGCGCCGATGACGATGGTGGCGAACGCGACGCCGGCGAACCAGTGCGGGAAGACGTGCTCGAACAGGCTGGGCACGATGGTGTTCGTGTCCGGCTTCCCGTTACCGCCGGTCAGCGGCACGATGTGGTCAGCCAGCGCCATCAGGCCGAACAGCGCTATCAGCCCGAGGGCAAAGCTGTAGATGGGCAGGGCGGCCAGGGACCGCTTGACGGTATCGCGGCCCTTGGTGGCGAGCACGCCGGTCACCGCGTGCGGGTAGAGGAAGATCGCGAGCGCCGAGCCGAGGGCCAGCGTCGCGTACTGCAGCTGGTTGTTGCTGGTGAGCAAGTTCGCCGTGCCTGGCGGAGTGGCCTTGAAGTGGGCGTTGTACGAGTCGAAGATGTGCGTCCAGCCGCCGATCCTGGCCGGGATGTAGATGATGGCCACGATGACCATCAGGTAGATGAGCGCATCCTTGACGAACGCGATGAGCGCCGGAGCGCGCAGGCCCGACCGGTAGGTGAAGGCGGCGAGGACCACGAACGCGATGATCAGCGGCCAGTGCCCGCCGATGCCGATGGTGGTGAGCACCGCCTGGATGCCGAGCAGGTTGAGCGCGATGTACGGCATTGTGGCGACGATGCCGGTGATGGCGACCAGGAGCGCGAGGGTCGGGGAGCCGAACCGGCCGCGGACGAAGTCCGCCGGGGTGACGTAGCCGTGCGTCTTGCACACCGACCAGAGACGGATCATGAGCAGGAAGACCAGGGGATACTCGATGGCGACGTAGGGGAGCGCGTAGAAACCGATCGCCCCGGCCCCGTACAGCAGGGCAGGTATCGCCACGAAGGTGTACGCCGTGTAGAGATCGCCGCCGAGCAGGAACCAGGAGACCCAGCTGCCGAATTTCCGGCCGGCCAGGCTCCACTCGTTGAGGGACTCGAGATCCGCCGCCCGGCGCCAGCGGGTGGCGGCGAAGCCGAGGAAGGCGATGAGCGCGAACAGGACGACGACGATGACGAGCTCGGTAACGTGCATGATCAGGCCCTCCGCTTCTTCGCGAGCAGGAAGACCAGGGTGGTTATCGCGACCGCGAGCAACGGGAAGAGGAGCTGGAACCAGAAGAAGAACGGGAACCCGGCGACGCTGGGCGTTTCCCGGTTGTAGAAGAAGGTGAACAGCGGCAGCACGATGGGAATCAGCAGTAGCCAGTGCCATGGGTTGCGATCGCTCCGGGCTGGCCGCTGGCCGCTGACTTGCGGCGGCCCGGCCGCGGCGATCGGGGGGTCGGTCATTGTCGATTCCTTTCCGCTCTGGCGGGGGGCAGGTGGGTCCTGCCCTGACGGTCAGGGGTCCAGCCGGTCAGGGTCCGGCCAGCCGAAGGTGGGCTCGGGGTAGGGCAGCGGCGGCAGCAGCCAGGTGGCGGCCGCGGGCTGCACGGCCTCCGCGTCCACCGGAACGTCGACCACCGTGGGCAGCCCGGAGTCAAGCGCCGTCTTCAGCGCGGCGGCGAGGTCGGCAGGGTCATCGACCCTGATGCCCTGCGCGCCCATCGACCGGGCCATCGCCGCGTAGTCCGCTGAGTAGGGCTCGCCGCCGGAGTCGCGGCGGAAGCTGGTGGCCAGCTCGCGGCCAGGGCCGAAGTAGCCTCGCTGCTGGTCGCGGATGGAGATGTAGCCGCCGTTGTTCCAGACCAGCCACACGGCCGGGAGGTCATACTGCACGGCGGTGGCGACCACGCTGGGCAGCATGAGGAAGCAGCCGTCGCCGACCACGGCCGCCACCGGCCGGCCCGGGGCGGCCAGCCGGGCGCCGAGCGCGCCGGCCATGCCGAAGCCCATGGAGGCGAATCCCCAGCTCTGCACCAGCGTGCCGGGGCCACCTGGCAGCCATTCCTGCACGACCCAGTTGTGATGGGCGCCGACATCGCTCAGCAGGATGCCGTCGGCGGGCAGCGCGGCGCGCAGGTCGGCGAGCACCCGCTCCGGCCGCATGGGGCGGGCCTGCGAGGACCGGCCGGGCGCGACTTCGTGCTCCCACTGCTGCCGCCAGGCGGCGACCTCGGCCAGCCACCGCCTGCGGCTGGCCGCGTCCGGCCGCGCCCGTGGCTCGCCCGCCGCGGCGCGGACCCGCAGCCCGTCGTCCAGCTGGGCCAGGACGTCCCGCGGATTCGCCGCGACGCCCAGGGCGACCGGGTAGTTGTGGCCGAGTTCGGCCGGGTCGATGTCCACCTGGATCAGCCGGGTCGGCGGGATCGAGTAGGTGTAGCCGGGCAGCCAGGAGCTCGTGGAGCGGTCGTCGAAGCGGGTGCCGAACGCGAGGATCACATCGGCACTCCGGGTCGCCCGGTTGGCCTGGTAGGTGCCGTTGCGGCCGGTCGCCCCGAGGAACAGCGGCGAGCTCGCATCCGCGGCGCTCTTCCCGAGCGGCGAGGTGGCCACCGGAACGCCGGCTGCCTCGGCGAAGGCGGCGAGCTCAGTCGTGGCCCCCGAGTTCTCCACACCATGGCCGGCCACGATCACCGGCCGGTCGGCGGTGAGCAGCAGGTCCAGGACCGCCTCGATGTCGTCCTGGGCGGCGGCGCAGCGGGATGAGATCCCGCCGCGCCACGGACCGGGATCGGGGATTTCCTCGGCGGAGGTCTCGGCGAAGACGTCGAGGGGCACGTCGAGGTGCACCGGGCCGGGGCGGCCGCCGAGCATGGTGGCGAAGGCCTGGCGGAGCATGAGCGGCAGCTGGTCGGCGCGGGTCGCCTGGAAGCCGCGCTTGACGTAGGGGCGCAGCGCGCTCGGGAAGTCCGCCTGAAAATGCCGGCCGGCCTCCTGGAACGGCGAGCGGTTGAACTGGGTTGTGGGCACGTTGCCGGTGATGGCCAGGAAGGCCGACGAGTCCATCAGCGCCGACCCGAGCGCCACCGGCAGGTTCGCCGAGCCCGGGCCGCAGGAGGTGAACGTGGCGAGCGGCTCGCGGCGGATGCGGTAATAGGCGTCCGCGATGAACCCGGCCGCCGACTCGTGGTGCACCGACAGCGTGCGGATCTCGGCCTGCCGGTCGTACAGGGCATCCAGGAGCCCGAGATCCCCGTGCCCGCACAGGCCCACCACGTAGGGAACGCGCTCACGCACCAGGTACTCGGTGATGATCTCCGCGCCCTTCAGGCAGCTCACGGCGATCCTTCCGTGTTTGCGTATTGTGCAATACCCTTGCGTAAAACGCGACGATATGGCAGCCTCTGGGAGGCGTCAAGAGGCGCCGACGCCGCCCGGCCCCTGATCGCCGGGCCCGGGCGATATGGCACCGGAGCACGGGGTGCCGGGGAGGAGCGGCACCGCATGGCAGGGCTGCTGGCGGGCGCGACCGGTGTTCTTGTCGACGGCCGGTGGCGCGCGGACGGGCCCGAGACCGGGGTCAGGGACAAGTTCACCCAGCTGCCGTTCGCGGTCATCCGCCAGGCCCGGGCCCAGGACGTCGATGACGCGGTCGCGGGCGCGGCGGCCGCGTCGGTGAAGCCGATGCCGCCGGCGCGACGGCATGAGATTCTCAGCGAGGCGTCCCGGCTGCTCTGCGAGCACTCCAGCGAGATCTGCGCCACGTACGTCGCTGAGACCGGGTTCACCCCGGCCGACGCCGCGACCGAACTGGACCGGGCCGTGGCGACACTCCGGCTGTCGGCCGAGGAGGCTCTGCGGATCTCCGGCGAGGAGGTCCCGGTGGCGGCGACCCCGGGCAGCGAGCAGCGGCTCGCGTTCACCATCCGGGTCCCCGTGGGCGTCGTCGCCGCGATCGGCCCGTTCAACGCCCCGCTGAACACGGTCGCCCACAAGATCGGGCCCGCCATCGCCGCCGGCAACGCGGTCGTGCTCAAGCCGGCCGGCCAGACCCCGCTCTGCTCGGCCGCGCTGGCCGAGGTTCTGCTGCGGGCCGGGCTTCCCCCGGGCTTCCTGCAGGTGCTCTGCGGGCCCGGCAGGACGGTCGGGGCCGCGCTGGTCGCGGACCGGCGGATCCGCTTCTTCACCTTCACCGGGTCGACCGCGGTCGGGCTGGCCATCAAGCAGCGGTCAGGCATCGCCAAGACGCACCTGGAACTCGGCTCGAACAGCGCCTCGATTGTGGCCGCCGACGCCGACCTGAACCTCGCCGCCGACCTGGTGACCAGGGCGGGCTACCGCAAGGCCGGCCAGGTGTGCACCAGTGTGCAGCGCCTGATCGTGCACGTCTCAGTCATCGACGAGCTTGCTGACCTGCTGGCCAAGCGCGTCGCCGCGCTGCGCAGCGGGGACCCCACCGCGGCGGGCGTTCAGGTCGGGCCGATGATCGTCCCCGCCGAGGCGGAACGGGCCCAGGCCTGGATCCGCGAGGCCGCGAGCCTGGGTGCGGCCATTCTCACCGGCGGCGAGCTGTCCGGGCCGGTGCTCTCCCCGGCGTTGCTGCGCGATCCGCCGATGACCAGCCGGATCATGACCGACGAGATCTTCGCCCCGGTGGTCGCGCTGGTGCCCGCGGGCAGCCTCGACGCCGCGATCGAGATGGTCAACAGCACCGGCTACGGCCTGCAGGCCGGCGTGTTTACCCGCGACATCGACGCGGCCTTTGACGCAGCCCGCCGGCTCCGGGTGGGCGGCGTGATGATCAACGACACATCGAGCTACCACGCGGACGCCATGCCGTACGGCGGGGTCAAAGACAGCGGCTACGGGCTTGAGGGGCCGAAGTATGCCGTCCAGGACATGACCGACCCCCGCATCATCGTGCTCAACCTGCGAGCTCCCCCGGAGGAGGCCGGCCGCGCGTGACGCTTCCGCTATCCGGGTGCAGCTTCGGCTGGCTGCACCGCACGCCGCTGGCTGACGCGCTGCGCGCCCTCGCCCGGCACGGCTTCCGCTCGATCGAGCTGACCACCGCGCCACCGCACCTGTTCACGCCCGGCTTCGGGCCCTACGAGCGGCGCGAGCTCGCGCGCGACCTGAAGGCCCTGGGCCTGCAGGTCGTTTCGGTCAACCCGAGTTTCGCCGACATCAACCTGATCAGCACGAACCCGGAGATCCGCGCGGTCAGCGAACGGCAGCTGCTCGCGGAAATATCGTTCGCGGCCGATATCGGGGCGCGCCATGTCGTGGTGATCCCGGGCCGGCGGCATCTGCTGGCCCCGGCCCCCGATGCCGCGGCGGCGGCCGTGCTCGATGACGGGCTGGGGCGGCTGCTGGCCAGGGCCGCGGAGCTGGACATCATCATCGCGCTGGAAAACAGCCCCTACGGCTATCTCGGCGCCGCCGCCAGCC
>WNGR01002262.1_pt1 | contig 21248 bp, 18 predicted proteins | sample 5407581 | NCBI WGS metagenome assembly WNGR01 (sample SAMN13153383, study PRJNA577476) | soil metagenome | isolation source: 80 cm soil or saprolite under Garry oak tree replicate 2 | place: USA:California | collected 2016-06-15
AGTTACGGCGGGAATTGTTGGCACGGGCCTGCAAGCCAGGACGCAACTCGAAGCCGTTGCCGCGGTCCGGGAATTGAAAAGCGTCAAAGTCTATGGCCGCGATACCGAGCGGCGCGAAAAGTTTGCCAGCGAGACGTCCGCGCGCTTTGGCATTTCTGTGAAAGCAGTAACGACAGCGGCAGAAGCTACGGCGGACGTCTCGATCATTTGCACCGCGACAACGGCCAACCAGCCTGTGATGAGCGGGGATGGCGTCTCTCCGGGAACGCATATCAATGCCATCGGCGCAAATCATATGAAGAAACGCGAGCTGGACGCGGTGACCGTGGCCAGATGCAGCAGGATTTATGTCGATTCGATCGAGCAATCGCGCCAGGAAGCCGGTGACCTGGTTCTTGGCTTTGCCGGGCACGAACAACGCTGGGATACCGTCCGTGAATTGTCGTCTCTCGTGGCAGGGATATGCCCCGGCCGGACCGACGATTCGCAGATCACGCTCTTTAAATCCAATGGAATTGCCGCCTGGGACCTGGCTGCCGCCATATGCGTCTACCGCTTGGCGCAAGAACAAAAGCTGGGGCGGGCATTGTCTTTTTGGCAGTCCAGCTAGAACACTTCCTGCGAAGTCGAACCAGTCGCGTTATGCTATTTCGGAAGACGCGCTCGACATGAAGACACTGCCAGACCACCTCCGCAAGGGAATGAAACTCGTTATTGTCGGATGCAATCCGACGGAATCGTCCGTGCGCACCGGGCACTACTATTCGGGGCGAGGCAATCCTTTTTGGCCAGTGCTCTTTGAAACGGGCGTAATTCCTGAGCCTCTTGAGTACCGCGATGACAAACGAATCATTGAATTTGCGATTGGGTTAACGGACCTGGTGAAGCGACCCACGCGAACGATTGAGGAACTTACACGAGAGGATTATGCCGAAGGCAGAATCGTGCTGTCGCAGAAACTCGGCGAGTATGTGCCGCACGTCATCGCGTTCAACGGAAGAAGCGTTTACGAACAGTTCGCGCAGCGGCGCGCAAAATTGGGTCTGCAGAAGGAACCCTTGTACGGTGCTAAGGTGTATGTGCTGCCGGCGACGGACTCCCAACATGTGCAAAATCCGAAAGATCGTCTGCTGCACTTCCGAAAACTTGCCGCGCTCATCAGAAAAGTCGAAACTTCCCGCGATGCGAAGCCTCTCTAGCCGGTCGCGCCCACTGCGGAGGATCCCATGAACAGTCCGCCCACTGCGGCTACAGCAAGCCCAGTTCTGCTTGAAACCATCGAAAACGGCGTTGCGCTTCTGGTGATGAACCGGCCAGACAAGCTGAATTCGCTCAACAACGAGCTCGCGACGGCGTTGAATCAGGCGTTTGAGCGTATTGGCAAAAACGACTCGGTGCGTGTAGTGGTGCTTACCGGTGCGGGGCGCGCTTTTTGCGCAGGCGGCGATTTGGGAGTTATCGGAAGGGGACGCGAGGCGCGGGATACCAAGCAACTGGAACCCATTCTTCGCGCGGGAATGGGCGCCGTGTTGCGCATGCGTTTGATTCCGCAGCCGGTGATCGCTGCCGTGAATGGCGCGGCTGCGGGAGCGGGCATGAACATTGCCCTGGCTGCGGACATTCGAATCTCCGCGGATGAAGCGGTTTTCGGCCAGAACTTTGCCAAGGTCGGGTTGTTTCCCGATTATGGCGGCACTTATTTTCTGCCGCAGCTCGTTGGGCCGTCCAAAGCGGCGGAACTTTTTTATACTGGCGACATGATCGATGCGCAGGCTGCGTTGAGGCTCGGATTGGTCAATCGTGTCGTGCCGGGAGCGCAACTTGAGGCGGAAGTAAAAGCCTTTGCGGCGAAACTTGCCGCGGGTCCGCCTGTCGCGATGCGTGCCGTAAAACAAACTCTGTTTGGAGGCGAGAAAGACGCTTTGAGCAGGGCACTGGAAGCCGAAGTGCAGCATCAGATGAGATGTTTCGCATCTGACGATTGCCTCGAGGGCATTCATGCTTTCTTCGAGAAGCGTGCGCCGAAATTTCAGGGACGCTAGGTGGTGACATCGAGCCATGAGTGAGTTGGAGATCGCCGTTTCAGAGCTGCAGCGCCGCCGAAAAGCTGGAGAAACATTCCTGCTTGTTGATGTTCGAGAACAATGGGAATACGACTTGTGCCGAATTGACGGCGCGCGATTGATTCCGATGCGTACAATTCCCGCGAATTTGCAATTGCTGGACGGCGATGAGGACGTAATCTGCTATTGTCATCACGGACAGCGCAGCCTGGATGTGGCGGCATGGCTGCGCGCGCAAGGAGTCGAAAACGCGCAGTCGCTTGCGGGTGGAATTGATCGCTGGTCCGTGGAAATCGATCCAACCGTTCCGCGCTACTGACCGTGCGCCAGCTTGGTGTGCCCGCCAGCTACAGGAGAGACAGAATGCGAAAAGTGAAGGTGCGGTTCTATCAGAAGGCATCTTGAACGACCTGCCGCAAAGCAAGAGGTCTCTTGCTAGAGCTGGGCGCAGAGCTGGAATCGCGTGACCTGGACAAACAACCCCTATCGGAAAAAGAACTAAATGATTTGATTGGAGCTCGGGACTACAAGTTGTTCTTGAATCCGCGTAATGAACTTTACCGCGAGCGGAACATGGCGGAAGAAACTCCTTCGCGCGAGGAAGCGATCCGCTTGATGTCCAAGAATCCAAATCTGATCAAACGGCCAGTTGTGGTGCGCGGCGACCAGATTGTGCTTGGCCTGGATGTGACGGCGTATATGAAATTACTGAAGTAAGGATCTCATCCCTGGACGCGCGTCCACCGGAGACCTACTGCATGGATGTGAAGACGATCGCTGTTATCGGCGCCGGAACGATGGGCCGCGGAATTGCCTACGCCGCGGCACTCGGTGGCTACCGCACGATTCTGGAAGATGTGATGCCGGAGATGCTGATCAACGCCAACGCGTGGATTGCGCACACATTCGATGAGGGCATAAAGCGGGGCAAGCTAACGTCGGAAGCAGCAAGCGCCGCCATCGCCCGCATCGCGACTTCCTCCTCGGTCGAAGACGTCTGCCGTGAAGCTGACTTCTTGATTGAGGCTGTGCCCGAGGAGATGGAACTCAAGCTTGAGCTCTACACGCTGTTTGACAAGTTCGCAAAGCCGAACACGGTGCTGGCCAGCAACACTTCGTCGCTCTCGATCACCGAAATGGCCGAGATGACCTACCGACCGGGACTCTGCGTCGGAATGCATTTTTTTAACCCAGTGCCGAAGATGCGGCTGATTGAAATTGTGCGGGCGCCAAAAACGTCCGATGAAACCGTTGCGGCGTGCCGTGAGGTTGGCTCCCGCATGGGCAAGGAAGTGGTGGTGGTGAAAGAGTCGCCAGGCTTCATCACCAGCAGGGTGAATGCGCTGATCGGAAATGAGGCATTCGCGATGCTTGAAGCGGGGCTTGCGTCCGCAGAAGACATTGATAAGGCTCTGAAGCTCGGATTGAATCATCCGATGGGACCCTTCGAAATGGTGGATCTGGTTGGCCTTGACGTCCGCCTCCACATCCTGGAGTATCTGCACGCAACGCTCGGCGAGAAGTACCGGCCAAACGCCTTGCTCAAGAAGCTGGTTAGAGAAGGGCGCTTGGGTCGCAAGACGGGTCGCGGGGTTTACGATTACCCTAAGGAATGAAGGAGATCGTAAATATTTGTAAAATCTACTTGCGGGCTGCGTTCCGGACCATTCTAAGTAGTAAGGTGTGATATAACGAGCAAGTTATAACTAAACTGCGGTTCTTTGTAGCGGCTGTCGGACTCCGGGCCTTGGAAGACGCTGTCGGAGGTAAAATCATGAATGTTCCCTGTGTGAGCCGCCTCAGTTCATCTAAAGCATCGCAAGGTTCTTCGGCCTTTGCCGGTCAATCGAGTACCGCCGCAGATTTTGCCCGTATTGTTGATTGCGCGGGCCGGCCTGTTGCTCTCGCTGCAAAGAGAGGCCAGACCACCTCGTTAAGATGCGAGTGTCATCACGCAAAAAGCATTCACGCGCGCATGTATGCGAATCCAAAGTTGGGCACTTCCTGCAACTATCCTGGTTGCCGTTGCAAGGCTTACAAAGCGGGTTCACACGTCAAGACGAAAAAATCGAAATGACACAGCCTCGCGGTTGCGCTTGGGAATTCTTGCTTGCTTAACGGCTGGTTCTTCTCATTAAGGCTGTGGTTTCTTGAGGTGCGGCCGCCCATCGTCGGCAGCTGGCGGCGCTGGTGCGGCTTCACCCGCGGGCTTGGCGGCGGAGGCGGCCTGGGCGCCTTCGCTGTAAGGTTTTTTCAGATAACGATCGGCGGTCTCTTGCGCGCTGCCCGTATTGTCATTCGTTTGCTTGGCCTTGCTGTATTCGTTCACCGCGCGTTCACGCTGCCCAAGCAAATCAAAAATCATACCGAGGTAGACGTGCCCCCAGACTTCGGTCCATTTCTCCGACGGCTCGGGTACGGATTGCAGCGCTTCGCGGAACGAGTTCGCAGCCGCCTGATAATTCTTCTGATAGAAGAACGCCTCGCCCATGCGAAAATCCGCCAGTGGCCGCCCTGGCTGGACGTTCAAGGCTTTCTGATATTGCTGGATGGCGTCATAGTAGCGGCCAGTCTCGGCAAGTTCTTCGCCGCGCGCAATTGCCGCACGCGCCCGCAGGCCGGCATTGCCTTTGAGAACGACGTTATTCGGATCGATCTTGATCCCGCCGGGCTTCGGCCGCCCAAACGTTTCCACGGTAAAGGTGGATTCGGTTCCTGTCACGTCCACGGTTTTGATTTCCGGATTGCCTTCCGTGTCGATCTTCAATTCAATCGGCATCGAAAAAGTGTCCAGCGGCTGCTGGATTTTCCCGACGACACGAAATCCCTTTGGCGTGCGGTAGACGACGAACTCAAGTTTGAAATCGGGCACGCCGGTCGAATTCAGCCATTGCGCGAAAAAGCCGGAAAGATTGGGAGGCGCCTGGCCGGGTTTCGTTGCGGCCTGCGTTTGTTGGATGGCCAGTTGTTCGAATTGCGTGTTGGTGGCGCTCTTCCCTGCATACGTTGCATAGAAGCTGTGCAGCAGCGATTTAAAAGCGACTTCGCCCATCTGCGCGCGCAACATATGAAACAACATCGCGCCTTTGTTCATCACTACCGACCGGTAATCGCTGGTGAAAGGAACCAGGCGCGCGGCCTGTGAAATCGGAGCGGCTTCTTCATTCATCAGCGCACCAACCGCAAAATCGTCTACCGCGCGCAGTCCTGCCTCTTTGCCCGCGTTTTGCTCGGCGTACAACGCTTCCGAATAACGTGCCAGGCCATCACTGATCCAAACATCGCCGCGCGTTGCGGGCAGCACCAGATTGCCCCACCACTGCGAAGCCACAAGCCGCGCAATCACGCGGTCGTTGATTTTAGGTTCCCACGCGCGCTGTGATAATACGAGCAAGCCTGGCCCAGAGAACTCCCGCAGGCTGCCGTCAGGAATTTGCACAACGGTGAATTGCGGATCAGGTGGGAGCGCGCCAAACAAATCCGAAAAGGCATTCACGGAACGCGCCACGGAGTTCGCAAAATCTCCCGCGCCGGCTGACGCCGAGTGGGGGCCGTAGATGTTTACACTCAGTCCCTCAGACTCTTTCGCGCTCAGTTGCAGCGGCCCGGCCACAAACGAGCCATTGGGCGCGGCGTTCGGGCATTCGAAGACATACAAGAGCCGCCCGCCTTCAGCGGCCGACCTTGCCGCAACGCGCGATGGCGAAAACGATTTGCCCGTTCCTGCGACCGCAAACGTTTCTGGCACAGTTAAGCGAAATGTTCCCGTGTATCGATTCGTGGGATAAGCAGTCAGCGGAAACCACCGTGCGGGGAGCAACAGATACGCGCCGTCTTTGTAGATCGAAGCGAGCCGTACTCCTGGTACCGGACTGTTATCTTCGTTCGCGAGCGGGCCCGTGTAGGTAAAGCTGAGTGTCACAGTCGAATTTGCTGTTGCAGCAGACGGCAGATTTACGTTCAGGAGCAGCGGATTCAGGCCGTCGCGTTCGAAGCTCAGCGCCTTGCCCGCCGCGTTCTTGACGTCACTTACGTTCAGATTGGGGTGAAGCTCGACGCGTACCACACTTGAAACTTCGGATGCGCGGAAATCCACTTTGGCGACCGCTGAAAGAGACTGATTCGAAGGGTCGAGAGTTGCGGCAACGTCGTAGTGTTCCGCTAAAAATGGCAGCTGCGCGACGTCCTGTGCCTGTGCTGGCGTTACCAGGGGCAGCAACAGACAGCTCGAAAACACCAGCAGAAGCAGGCAGGACAGACGGGACGGTTTAGTGAGAAGGGACATCGGTTCCATTTCCTTTGGGAGCGACCGCAAGACTCCCTCTATAGGATAGCAGCGGGTCAAGAAGCGTTGCCAGACGACCCGGCGAGCAAGGCGTTAATCGCGTCTGCGGCTCGTTCCACGGCCCCTGGGGGACCGAGTTTACGGCGAACTTCGGCAAGTTGCGCCCGCATCGCAGCGGAGGCTGCCGGGTCGCGCAACAGATGTAGTATGTGAGTCGCGACTCTGTTCGGAGTAAAGTCTCCCTGAATCAATTCTGGGACGACTTCGCGCTCCGCGATGAGATTCACCATGCTGAAGTGTGTGGTCCGCACGAGGGGTTTTGCAAGAATTGCAGTGAGAGGGCTCACGCGGTAAACCACGACCATGGGCGCATTGAGCAACGCCGCCTCCACGGTGGCTGTTCCGCTGGAAACGATACTGGCGTCGGCGTGCGCCAGCGCGTCGTATGTCTGGCCTTCCACGACGCGCACATTCACGTTCTTAGACCACCCTGGCTTCAGTGATTCCGCGCGTCCTGGCGCAGCGGCGACCACAAATTGTACGGGCATTTCCGCCTGAATTTTTGCGCAGGCCTCTTGCAGTACCGGCAGATGGCGCGCCAGTTCGGAGCGGCGGCTGCCAGGTAGGATGGTTACAAGCTTTCGCGAGAGATCCAATTGATGCGCGTGGAAAAAAGCCTCGCGTGTTTGCGTAGGCGCGACATTTCCGACCAGCGGATGGCCGATAAACTTTACCCGTACTCCTGCGTCACCAAAAAACTTTTCTTCGAACGGGAAGATGCACAGCGCTAGCGCGAAGCGCCGCCGCACGATTCGAACTCGCCATGGGCGCCACGCCCAGAATTGCGGGCAGATGTAGTAGACATTCCGAACTCCGAGCGGCTTCAGCTTGCGCGCCAGTCGTAGGTGGAATCCCGGGAAATCAGTCAGGATAGCGAGAGCGGGTCGTCGCGTGCTGGCTGCATCCACCAATCGTCGCATCGCGCGGATCAATTGCGGTAAGTGTCCCAGAATTTCCGTGATGCCAAGAACAGACACCTCGGAGTAGTCGGTGATGACATCGACGCTCGCGGCTCGCATCTGATCGCCGCCCATACCAAAGATTTTGCAATTTGCGCGTGTTTTCAGCGCCGCAGCCAGTTGCGCGGCGTACATGTCCCCACTCGCTTCGCCCGCGGATAGAAGAATTTGCGTTGAGGGCATTGTGCGGAGGTGAGCTCAGTCGGTCGCCGGAAGCGGAGCTGAGAACGGAGGCATCGCCGATCGTCCATTCGCGTCCTGCGGTAGATGCAACTCCTGCTCTTTGTATTGCAGTTGGTACAAACGGTAGTAGATGCCGCGCTGCGCGAGAAGCTCCTGATGAGCGCCTTGTTCGCGCAAGCGGCCCTTGTGGAATACCAAGATTCGATCTGCATATTGAATCGTGCTGAGGCGATGCGCGATCACCAGGGCAGTACGGCCCGTCAACAGCTTGTCGAGTGCCTCACGAATTAGCAACTCAGTTTTCGTATCCACGCTGGATGTGGCCTCATCGAGAATCAGAAAACGCGGATTGTGAGCCAGTGCACGCGCGAAATTGATCAATTGACGTTGACCTACGGAAAGAGTCGAGCCACGTTCGTTCACGGATGTGGCAATTCCTTCCGGAAGCGAGTGCACGAACTCGCCCAAGCCGATTTTGTCGATTGCGCGCTCTACGTCGTCACGAGCAATGTCCGGCGTGCCGAGCCGAATGTTGGATTCGATCGTTCCGGTAAAGAGGAAGGGATCTTGCAGCACAATTCCGAAGTGCCGGCGCAGATCCTGCAAATCAAGAAAGCGAATATCGACTCCATCCAAAAGGATCTGCCCGCGCTGGATATCGTAGAAACGCAGCAACAGCGAAATCAAGGTCGTCTTGCCGGCGCCCGTGTGCCCGACAATTGCAAATGTTTGACCCGGCGAAATCCGGAACGATACGTCGCGCAGCACCCAATCTTCGTCGGCGGGCTCCGCGACGTTTCGATAGCTGAACCACACATTGCGAAACTCAATTTCACCGCGCGCAGCGGTCAGACGTTGCGCGTCCGCCGAGGATTCAATCGTCACCGGCTCGTCGAGCAGTTTGAAAATTCGTTCGCTGGCCGCCATTGCCGACTGCAAAATGTTGAATTTCTCGCTCAAGTCCTGAATCGGCCGGAAGAATCGTTGCGCGTACATCGTGAACGCGGTCAGCACTCCTAGGGTAAGTGTTCCGCCCAGAATGCGCATGCCACCGGCCCAGAAGATCAGGGCGATCGTGGCGAAGCTCAAAAATTCGACGGCCGGATAGAACAGCGCATAGGCAAGGATGGCGTCACGCCAGGCAAGCATGTTGTCACGGTTGCGGCGTTCGAATTCCGCCATTGCTTTGTGTTCGCGATTGAACAGCTGTACCACGTGCATGCCAGAAATGTACTCCTGCAGGAAGGCATTGATTCGCGCAATCGCCGTGCGGATTTTACGGTTGGCCTCGCGCACGAAATGTCGAAATACAAAGGTGACGATCAGGATGCCCGGCAACACGGCCAGCGTATCGAGTGCCAGCCGTACGTCAATCCGGAAAAGCAAGACGGCCATCACGACCAGCAAGAACAGGTCGTTGATCATTGTGACCACGCCAGCCGCGAAAAGATCATTAAGCGCGTCGACATCGGTCGTCACGCGCGTAACCAGCCTGCCCACCGGGTTACGATCGAAGTAGGTCATCGGCAGGCGTTGCAGGTGGCTAAAGATGCCGCCCCGCATGTCGTACATCGTCTGTTGCCCGACCCGCTGCATGATGCGGATTTGCGCGTATTGCGCGAGAAAATCCAGAATCAGCACAAAAAAGTAAATCGTCGAGATCCACAAAATTCCTTGCCACGCCTGGCCTTCGCCGACTGCACCCTTCATCGCCGGAACGAAGTAGCGGTCGATCGCGTTCTTAAATAACAGCGGCGGCGCCAGTTCCAGCGGCGTTACGATGGCCACCAGCCCCATTGCGAGCACCACCCACCACTTGTACGGCTCCATGTACCGCAGCAGCCGCCGCATCAAGCGCGAATCGTACGCTTTACCTAGCGCTTCTTCTTCGTGTGGGTTGCTCATGCGCGTTCCAGCTCTTCTTCCAACAGCTGCTTCCGGTACAAATCTGCGTAGTAACCGCCCGCAGCCAGCAGTTCATCGTGCGTGCCGCATTCAGCGATCTTTCCCCCTAGCAATACAACAATCTGATCGGCGTCTCGCACGGTCGAAGTTCGATGCGAAATCAGAATCGTGGTCCGTCCTGCCATGATCTCTTTCAAACGGCTCAGGATGCGCTCTTCTGTCTGCGTATCCACGCTGGATAGCGCGTCATCCAGAATCAGAATGCGCGGATCGCGAATCACTGCACGCGCGATTGCGGTACGTTGCTTTTGCCCGCCGGAAAGCGTAATCCCGCGTTCTCCGACGACCGTCTCATACCGCTTGGGAAAATCCTGAATGTCCCCATCGAGGTTCGCAATTCCCGCGGCCTCTCGCACCTGTTCTTCAGTAAATTGCGGCAATCCAAAGGCGATGTTGCCGCCCACGGTTTCGCCAAAAAGATAAGTGTCCTGCGGCACGAACCCGATCGAGCCGCGCAGCGTCGCCAGTGGCCATTCGCGCAGCGGCTTTCCATCTAGATAGAGCTGCTCGTTCGGGGCTTCCCACAGCCGCGCGATCAACGCTGCGAGCGTGGTCTTGCCGCTGCCGGTTGGTCCCACAATCGCCAACGTCGAGCCCGCCGGAATTTTCAAATCAATGTCCTGCAGCACCGGGTAAGTACCGTTTCCGCCACCGGTAGCCTGGCCATTCGACTTTGCTTTCGTTTTGGAGTCGTTTCCGGCGAGCGAAGTCGGATAACTGAACGTCAATCCGCGAAATTCAATTTCTCCCGCCGGTATGGTGTTGGCCGCAACCTTGGCCTGCGAATCATCGATGCTTGGCTTCGCCGCAAGAATGTAGCTAAGCCGACCCATGGACGCTGCGCCGCGCTGAAAAATATTTGTCACCCATCCGAGCGCAATCATCGGCCACACGAGCAGCGTCAAATAAGCGTTAAAGGAAATCAGCGCGCCGAGCGAAATCTGCCCACGCAGCAATTGATGTCCGCCCTGCCACAGCACAATCAGAAACGTTACGCCGATCAACGCCTGCAGCGATGGCATGAACATGCTCCAGGTGCGAATCAGCTTGATGTTTCGCGCGACGTACTCGCGGTTCGGTTCATCAAAACCGCGCTTTTCTGCTTCTTCTTGCGCGTAAGCTCGTACCACGCGCACGCCTGACAAATTTTCCTGCACCCGCGCCGTCAACGTCGCCAGAGCCGCTTGGATTCGTTCGTAGAGATCGTGAATCGTCCGCCCAAAGAACCACACCGCCACCGCCACCACCGGAGCCGGCAACAACACCCACAGCGTGAGCGACGGCGAGAGCGTGATCATTACCGCAATCGCAAAAATCATCGTTACGATCGTCGTGGCGCTGTACATAATCCCCGGCCCCAGCACCATGCGCACCGCGTTCAGATCGTTGGTCGCGCGCGACATCAATTCGCCTGTGCGATTGCGCACATAAAATTCCGGCTCAAGCAACAACAGCCGTCCGAGCAAGTCATTGCGAATGTCGAATTCGATATCGCGCGACACACCGATCAGCTTCCAGCGCGCCATGAAAGACAGAAAACCCTTGATACTCACGCACACGATTACAATCAGGCAGTAAATGCCCAGCGTTTTACGGCTGCTGGGTTCGTAATACGGAATCGAACGGCTTAGCGCCGATCCTGTGACTCCTGGAAGCAGCACACGATCGTGGGCTGCGGCCGAATGCTCAAATGGAACCGGATTGCCTGCCAGCGTGTCAGTGATGACGCCCGTGGCCAACGGAATCACGTTCCCGATAATTCCCATCAACAGAACAACCAGCAGGCCAAGCACGATCGACCACTTGTAGCGCCGCAGATACGGCATCAGGGCGCTCAGATCCTTCTTCTGCAGCGCCGGCACAGCTTTTTTTTGTGCTGAAGTACTCACCTAAGTTGTGACCTTGTGTTTGAGAGCGTGGGTGATTCCAGCAGGAACTGCTCGTACGTCCTATCGAGCGATTGATAGCGTTTCGTCTTTTCGTTCCAGCGAACGCCGATCGGTAGAACGTGCCTGTCGTCCATGCCTTTCACTGGAGTCAGATACAGTGTCAGGCCCTTGTTGGCGTCCTGCTCGAACTGCAGCCGCCAGCCGCTTACCGGCTCGATCGGTGTCATGCCCAGATACCCTTTGGAATTCTTCAGATGTTCGTCGCAGCGAAAAACTTCCGCCCATTTGCCGTCTTCATTCTGCGCAATCACCGCACGAGTGATGATGGTCCCTGGAATACTGTCCTTGGGGGTCTTAGGAACCACGTTGGCAACGAGAACCTGCTGTTTGCCGTTCTTCGCGAGATCGCCGAATGCAAGCACCTTAGTTTCCGCTCCAAGCAGAGCTTCAGCGGCGGATTGAATATCTGCAGGCACCGCTGGCTCAGCGGGCTTCGTGGCGACAGGTTCTTCCGGTTTAGGAGGCGGATTCGTTCCGCAGCCCATAAAAACCATCGACAGGAGCGCAAAAAATAGAGGCGAGCGAGAATAGGTTGGCGGGGCAGTGCGCAGAGGCATCATTACCTTTCCAGACGAACATCGCGTCGCATCGTGAGCAGAGTTTCGCGTCATTTTTATGATGGTCCGGTGCATGGTGTCCGGCTAGTCGCTATAGGCTCGCTGCCGCCAGCGTGATTTCAACCACTCGGCCCGGCTCGCCATCCTTTTCCACCGTGCAGAGCACTTCCATCACCTGCGGCACGTCCGGGCCCGCCCAATCGAACGCGTAATACAGCAATTCTAGCCGCTGGCCGTCTTTCGTGCTAGGACTCCGCGAATCCGGCTCGCCGTAAAGTTGCAACACGCGCGAAGTCAGGTTTCCAAGTCGCATTCCCCTGCTCGTCATCCATTTCGATACGCCTGAAATCGGATGCTCACAATCCGTGCGCAATTTACTTGAACCTTTAGCCGCGCGAACCGATTGCACAATTCCTTGGCCATCCAGATCGACAATCAACTCGGCTCCGCCGCAGGCTTGCCACATTGCCGAATGACTACCCGAATCCTTCTTCGCCGCCTTACCAAGCAGAGTTTCCGCTCTTGCGATCGTCGTGCGTCCCGGCAGCAGCCCGGCAAGCATCGATTCGTTGCTGCGATTGGAGGAATCGAGGGCTCGCGACGCATTGCGTTGAGCCGCTTCCGTCGACGCCGTCGCTAAAAGCGCTGCGCTAATGCTGAGCCAGAATCGCGTCGAGGCGCGCTTCAAAGTTCTCTTCTCCTTCACTCCAAAGCTCGTTCCGCTCCAGGGGCAACGCGCGTTCAATCGACTCTATCCAGCTGAACAACTGTTGGATGTTTTCGCGCGTCCTCGCGGCATATTCCCGGCGGTTCGCTTCGACGGACATCCACTGCCGGAAAGTCTTCTCAATCGGGTGGTCCGAGCTGTCAAACGGGTTTGAAGCAACGCCCGGCGCCAGTATTCCCGCATGGCCCGTAAAGAGGTGCTCGAAACCGAGGTTAACACTGAACTGTCCTTCGCTCGTTGCGGCGCTGTCATCATACAATGGCCCGCGGCAAATCAACTCCAGTGGCAGTGGCCCCTGTTTCCATTTCAGCGTTTCACTCTCGAATGTCCACAGATCCCACTCCGCTTCCACGATGTAGGCCGTGTCTTCGTGAATGTGTTGCGCCGCGATTGCCGCCACTTCCGCCGCACCAAACGTTCCTTCGCGAAAATCCCATTCCGAGACCGGAGTCTCGGTGGGGTCGACAGCCTGTATGATTAGCTGGTCGAAACTGTTTCGTGGCGAAGATAGAGGGACGGTGGCGAGAAAACGAACGAACTGCGCAATCATTGTTTCGGGCGAAAAATCACGAGTCCAGAAGCGGAGATATGCCCGGTTTGCCATGGAAAGGGAATTATACAGGGCGTCTGAACAAGAGGCGAATCTGCACCAGGTGAGCCGCGAAAGGAACTGCTCCAGGGACGATCGCTTGTAAATTGCGCAAATTTACTTGGATTCAGTCGAGGCGGTTTTCGAAAACTCCGCGGTAATTTCCTGCAGCCGCTTGCGCAATGATTCTCCTACGTTCGAAAAAACATCGGCACACGCGGCGCGCAGCTTCTCTTCAGCCGAGGCGGAAAGTCCGGAAACGACGTTACGGGATTGATGGTCCAGTTTAGCGACCGTGGTTAACAACCAGGTATTCGAAACATTATCGAGCCGCGTTTTGAATTCGCCCGTCGCGGCGTTGCTCAGTTCGCCCATCGACGCACGTAGCTCTTCTTGCTGTTTCTGCGTCATCGCCTTCCACGATTCCCACAACGGCACAAATCCATCATTGATTTTTTCTTGCGCCTCGCGCACACCGTTATCCAGCGCGGTGGCCATGCCTGCCTGGAATCGCTTCAAGAAGCTTTCTTGCTCTTCTGTCAGCCGCTGCGCCAGCGCTTCTCTAGAGGCTGCGAACTGCCGGTTCGATTCGGCTGCCGTCGCGTTCATGGCCTCCGCGAATCCATCGAGTTCTTGCCGGCCGTGCCGTTGAACCTCGTCCATAAACGCCGCTGTCGTGGTGTCTGCGGCTTCTGCGAACAATTCGCGCGCGCGGTCAAAAGACTCGCGCACTACTTCTTTCATCTGGTTCTGCGTGTGGCCCACAAAATTCCGGCTTGAATGATCGAGTTCGGAGGCGAACTCGGCGGACACTTCGCCCGCGCGTTCGCGGAGCTGATTCCCGCCCTGCTCCACCATTTTTTCGCTTAGGCTGTTCAGCTGTGTCTGCACTTTCTTTTCGTACCATTCTGCCGTCTTGTAAATCTCTTCGCCTGCCCGGTGACGAATGTCGCCCGCCTTGCTTTCAAGTTCCGTCAGGTTCCGGCCGATCACGCCTTGCGACGCTTCCTGCAGTAATTGTTCCACGCCGCCCAAATTCTCTCTGAATCGCGCAAGCGATTCCGCGAACGCATCGTCCGCAGCGCTCCGTATGCGCTCCTGCTGCAGCGACAGCGAAGCATCGAGCAGTGATCTGCCGCCCGCCATCCTGCTGATCGCTTCGTTGGTCTGCTCGATATGCGGTCCTACCAGGCTGCGAACCTGCTCATCGAAGTTACGCACCGCGTCCTGGCTCGCTTCATCGAACGAGTAGCGAATCCGTGTGTTCAAATCATCGAAAAGATTTTCACTTCTCCGGTGCAATTCATTGCGATGCAGCGTCAGTACATCATCGAGTTGCGATTGAAACGCCTCCAGCGCAAGTTGTTGCGTCGTGCCAAGCCGCGACGAAAACTGATCCAGGTGCGAGACGGTCTCCGTGGCCCGTGTAATCGCGTATTCCAGCCGGCCAGTCTGTTCTTCCAATTCGCTGCGCATGCCGCCGTGCAAGCTGGTGTGCAGGCTATTGAGGCGCTGTTCGGTTTCGGCCGCGATACCGTTCGCCGCGTCACGAAACGACGTGATTCGTTGCTCCACTTCGCTGTTGAGCCGCTCTTGAACCTGCGCCCGCAATCCTTCGACGGTTTGCGTTGTTGTTTCGCTCGCGCCGCCCTTTAATTGCGCCATCGCGCTTTCCGCAAATACTTGAATCTGCGCTTTCGCTCGATCCACTTGCTCAGCCAAACGCGCCTGCAACTCCCCCTCGACGCTCGCGGCCGTATCCGTCAATTGCTGCTGAGCCGCGCCTGCCGTCGCATTCAATCGCTCGTGGTGCGCGCCAAATGTCTCTTCCTGACGCCGCGCCTGGGTCTCCAGAACCGCCGATGTCACCGAAGCATGTTCACCAATTCTCCGCTCGATCTCTTGTGACTGCGCGACAATGCGGCGTGCAACTTCCTCGGCCTCGCGACAAAGCTGGTTCACGCGCGCCGTGATTCCCGCCACATGCTCTTCGTGCTGTGCGCGTTGCTCCGCGCCGACTTTCGAAATTGACGCTGTGACATCTCGCGTCAGTTGTTCCAAATGTGGTGCGAGCCACTTGGGTAGTTCGTCTTGCAGCGCCTTTGCCGCCGCAGTGTGTACGGCACGGCTCCGTTCTTCGCTCTCTTGCTGAATTCGCGCGATCGCACGCCCCGATTAGGCCGAAAAGTCCGACCGCGCCGCCGTAAATTTCTGTTCCCATTGTTCGGAAGCTGCCCGGTGTTCGACCGCCACCGCTTGTGCCGCGGCTTCACGAGCAGCCGCGCTGATCTGTTGCTTCGCATCCGCAATCAAACGGGCCACCTGCCGCGCTAGCTGCAGCGAAGCATCCGTCGTGCTCGCAGGACTCGGTAACACATGCAGCGTGTCCGTTCCAATTGCAGGAGGCGGCAATTCCGGCTCACCGACAGACGTCGGCGCATCCAGTATTCTGTCCGGCAACGCCGCGAAAACGTCTTCATCCTTAACCACGTAACTTCTCGTACTTGCCGGCACAACAAAATTGCCCCAGTCTTCGGGAGGAAATCCAATGCCCCACACATTACCGGGAATCTCGAGTTCCAAAGCCACTTGAAACAACTGCCGCACCGTTCGCGGCCGCTGGATCCACGCCACACGCCCGCGCACTTGCCTCGGCAGTTGTCCTGTCTCAGGGTGCGGAATCTCCAGAGTCACCCACATGTTCTTCAAGACGTAGTGTTTCGATTGGTAGCGGCAGCCATGGCAATTAATGATCAAGCTCGACGTGCGCTCAACAAACGGCCGCCCCAGCGCATCCACGCCCTTCACCATCAGGGGCACGGCCTGCACAATCCGCGAGCTGCGCCGCTTGCGCAGTTCCTCGCCTGCATTCATTGCGTTTTCCGGAATCATATCCATACGGTTGACCGCTTCGCGGTCGTTCCTAAAATTGAGCGTTTGCGACGATGCCTAAAGTTGACCGCCTCGCGGGCACTACTCCAATCGTCGGCACGATCTTTGCCAAACTCTTCGATCTCCCGACGCTTTATCCCGTACTTATCTCGTTTGTTTGCTCTGCCTAGCGCCGTTCCGTTTTCTGAGCGTCTGAAGCTGCCGGCGGGTGCGTCCCCGTAAGGAAGTTCCATGCCTCTTTTGCCACCCAAATCGGGCCGACCAGTAAATAGATTGGTCCCTGGAAAAAAGCAGGACGATTTCCTTCCACTTTGTGTCCTAAAAACAGCAGCATCCAGCCCGCGACAAATAACGAGCCGCCCCAGATCCACTTCATGAAGAGCAGCACAACAATCCCCGCAAAAATCAGCGGTATCCCTATCCCGTGCAGAACTTTGTTCCATCCGGAAGAGTGTTCGTGATCGTACTGCGCCATGTAGTGCGCCAGACCGGGCATAGCGCACCTCCTTGCGACGGGAAACTCACTGCAGAATTGTGACTCTATAACGAAAAAACTAAAATGGCCAGACCGGCCTAGGAGTACTGCCGAATCGGCCTAGTACGTCCCGATGGGCAGGCTTCTTACCGGCACGATTCACCAGTGCCAGAAGAACTCCAGCCAGATCACAACAGCTACCACGCACGCCGTGAACGCACCGTGGATTCCCCAACCGAGCCAGAAGAGTTTCTTGCGTCGTCCCAGGGAAACGAGCGCGAGCAACAGTACCGGCAGTTCACACGCAAACACGAAAAGGTACTGGCGACGATTCGCCTCGAGAGTGGCCAGCCCCTCGCGGGCGTCCGTATGCACTAAACCGGCGACAGCCAAGACAAGTAGGACGCTGGCTCCGCCAGCAAGGGCCTTACCGCTGGCCCGTCCGTATCGGCGAAGCGGCGCCGCTAGAATACCCAACACAACGCCAAGAACGAAAACAAAAACCATGAATCGTCGAGACTACTCCACAGTGTAATCGCCCGCTATGAAAAGCTTCCGCCAGGGTCGCGAACCAGTGGCTCGGGACCCATCGTGTCGTTAAATGATTTCCGCGCACTGCCGGCAGGGATGCGAAAAAAGCCAGTGGAAGTACTCCCGCTGGATTGAGGTGCTCTTGATGCAGAGGTTTAGTGGGTTTTAGCGCGCCGCGAGCTGTCCCGTTTCGCGAACTAGGTCGGCGGCGTCGAATCGATTCGATGCTGCAACTTGTTGCATCACGCGCCGGATATGATTCTTTACAGTAAACTGAGACAAGTTAAGACGCACGGCAATTTCTTTGTTCGTAAGACCTTCGTCCACAAGCGTAAGGAGTTGAAGTTGCCGGCGAGTCAGGGGTTTCTTAATACGCGGCGTATCTGGCTCGCCTGCACACGCGCCACTACACTTGCTGACGTGCTTAATCAGACTCATGCATAGAGTCGGGGGGCAAGTAGCTTCGCCGCGACTAGCGGCATGAATTGCAGCCATGATTTCAGCAGATGAAGCGTCCTTAAGCAGATAACCGCAAATCCCCCGATGCGCCGCTCTTAGAAAAAGAGCCGGGTCCTCATTCATCCCGAAGAGAATCACTTTAATTTCTGGACGCTGCTGCAGAAGGGCGCTCGGAAAGCCCGCCCAGGTCAAATCATCAAAGCTATCCGTTAATATAACTTCACAACTTGAATTAACGAGTTCGTCTTTTCCCGAGGCGAAGCTTTGGCTAACCCCAACAACGTTTATGTCGTAACGCCTCTTAATAAGCTTAGCAAGGCTGTCGCGGAGTAGCCGGTTCTCGGCTAGAAGATAAATATCAATGATTGGGGACACTCTATTGACCACATTACTCGCTGATTTCTTCAGGTCATCTCTCCTTGCAGGAACAACTCCTGCGACCAGATTCCTGAGCGTCAGCTAATCGACTGTACGGGGATATTCCCCCGAAATGCTCCTTGTGTCAAGTATCTTGCAAGTTTAGAGATCGAATGCCGAATAGAGGTAAAAACATTCCAATCTTCGCGCGTGGCAGCGTCTGAGCGATCTCTATCTACGAGGCGTCAACAGTTCAAATAAGCTGGGAGCACTACATAGCACTACAGTTGGGCCTAGTCCGCTTTGGTACCCACGGACTACCGGGCACTTGATTTAATGACTCGCGAAATCAAGTCCCAAAGGTGGTGCGCGAATGATGCGTCTTTGGTCCTAGCGATTTCCGACGTCCGTAAAAGATACTGCAGTACCAAATGTGTGGGGGATCTTGATGACCAAGACATTCCGCATCCTAATGGCGAACCAGCCGAAATTGATGAGAGAGCTGCTTGTCGAAATGCTCGAGGAAGAATCTTGGATCGAAATTGTTGGAGAAGTACCGCACGAATCGGAGATTCGAGAACTTGTCCAGAAAACTGCGCCCGACCTACTTGTGGTTACTGCCGACAAGCCGGGCAGACGGCCGGCCATCTGCGATGAACTGCTGAGGGAATTTCCGTCACTGCGCATTATCGCGGTTGCGCCGCATGAAAATTACACCGTTTGTTACTGGGCGTCATTGGATATTCATGCCGATGACGTGGAATCGTCTGAACATGGATTTCTTGGCGCGGTGAAAAACGCGGCACAAATCGCGAGCAGCGGGAGCAAGGTCAACTGAGGGGGGATGCGAAGACATGCCATTGGCGGAAGGGGGATGGCACGGAAAGGCAGATTCGAGTGCTGGTGGCCAGTCGCCCCAAGTTAATGCGCGAGATCACAAGCGATACTGCGTCTGCATCCGAAGGCAAGCATCATCGCGGTGGCGGCCCATACAAGTCATAGCACGTCGTACGAGGGCATCAACGCGCACAAGGGAAGTGTCATGAGAACTCTTTTCGGCCGCACGGAGTGCAACAGAGTCGTCGCAATTGTTCTGCTTCTTCTGGTAGGGGCTGCATTTGCGTCGGCGCAAGAGCAACGTCCGAAACCACAAAGAACGACCGCTCCGCCGGATGTACCTGTGGCGTCCCAGCAATTAACGTCGGAATTGACCAGAGACAACCTGGATCGTGTGGCAGCTTCCCCGGCTCAATTAAAGGCAGTTCTTGTGCGAGACACCGGACTAATGGTGGAACTGAAACGCTGGATGGCAAAGGAAGCAAGCGATAACGGTCAAGTCATCGCGGATGAGGATTTGACGGATGCAGCCGTCTACGAACGCCTGACGAATGATGTCAAGTTTCGCTCAATAGCCACGCGGCTTGTGCAGAAGTATGGCTATTTGCGACCCAGCATAAATCCTGAGTCCGATATGGCGAAGGAGCAGGACCTGGTACTGAAAGAACGTGCCAAGAGGATGGTGCAGATAGAAGCGCAGGAGGATCAGGCCGCTTTGCAGCTTCAAACGACAGGGCGCAGCCAAGGAACCGAGCCCTGCCGAACGGGAAGCTACGACGAGAACAATTCCGACGATCCGACTTGCAGCGACGTTGGAAACGTTCCCGCGAAGCGTGATCGAAGCAATCCTGAAAATACCTATCCGCAAAATGACCAGCAGCGGCCTGAAATGCCAGACCAGCGAATCCCGCTGAATCCAAACGCTCAGGTGCTAAGGGCACAAGCACAATCCGGCGGACCGGAAATGCTGCTTGGCGGACTCGGCGAGAATTCCTCATCGTACGACGGTCTTGCAAATTTGTTGATGACCAGCGGGACGAGAAATGCACCGGATTCACTGATCGCCGGCAATTTGACAACTGAGCAATTGGAACTGGCTGCGAGTTACTCGAATCGTGCAAACAGCTTGCAGGGATTGGGACTGTCGAATAGTGATCCGACGCAGGACCTTACTTCGCGGAATAGCAATCGAGCCGATCGGTCCGACCTGATGAGTAGTATCGGCAGCTACTCGCCAACGAGAGCAGCGCGCAACAGACTGATTGTGTCACCACCAGAAACGGTGCATCGTCCAACTCCCTATGCGGATATTCCCTCTCTGTACGATTTGTACGTCCAGGCCCCATCGAGGAACGGAACTCCGCAACGTTTTGGCGGGCAAGTGTTCCGTGATGGCTTGAGAGATTTGCGTTCCGTACCTATGGACCTTCCGGTGGGACCGGATTATGTCGTCGGACCTGGAGACGGACTGACGATTGATTTGTGGGGTGGAGTTTCGACGCGGTTGATGCGTGTCGTCGATCGGCAAGGCCGCGTGGCGTTGCCGGAAGCAGGCCCGGTGCAGGTGAGCGGACGCACCCTCGGCGACGTACAGCAATTAGTGCAGCGAACCCTCGGTACGCAATATAGGGACACCTCCGCGGAGGTTTCCGTCTCTCGGCTGCGGACGGTGCGCGTATACGTTGTTGGTGAGGTAAGTGAGCCGGGCGCATATGACATCAGTTCGCTTTCCACTCCGTTAAACGCATTGGTATCCGCGGGAGGCGTCACGCCTCGTGGTTCGCTGCGTTCCTTGAAGCATTATCGCGGCCGACAACTGATTGAAGAAGTGGATGCGTACGATCTGCTCCTACGAGGTGTCACTCCAGATGCGAAGAAGCTAGAAAACGGCGACACGCTGATGGTGTCGTCTCTGGGACCGCAGGTGACAGTCACGGGAATGGTGCGCCGTCCGGCAATCTACGAGTTGCATGAGGAGAAGACGCTCGCGGACGCCTTGGATTTGGCCGGCGGAATTCTTCCTGCGGCGACGTTGAAGCATGTGGAAGTACAGCGACTCGATGCTCATGAAAAACGCACCATGCTCAGCCTCGATTTGTCGGCAGAGGGCGGGGGAGAACCGCAACTTACGTCGTTCAAGATCCGCGACGGTGATGAAATCCATATTTTCCCGATCGCTCCTTACAACCAGGACACGATCTACTTGCAAGGACACGTCTTGCGTCCGGGAAAATATTCCTATCACGATGGAATCAAATTAACGGACATTGTCACTTCGTATAAAGACTTATTGCCGGAGCCTGCGGCGCACTACGGCGAAATTATCCGACTGAGCCCGCCAGACTTTCGGCCAAACGTGG
>WNGR01003196.1_pt1 | contig 21241 bp, 19 predicted proteins | sample 5407581 | NCBI WGS metagenome assembly WNGR01 (sample SAMN13153383, study PRJNA577476) | soil metagenome | isolation source: 80 cm soil or saprolite under Garry oak tree replicate 2 | place: USA:California | collected 2016-06-15
GAACCACACGCTGGCGTTCGCGGGCGCGGTCAACGGGCGCCTGGCGGAAGCCCAGGTGCTCGCGGCCTACCTGAACCAGGCGCACCGGCTCAACTGGCTCGTGGGCGGCTCGCAACAGCCGCTGTATTTCTACCTGCCGACGCTGGTCCAGCCGGCGGACAGCGCGGGGACGACCTTCATCCTCACGCCCCAGATCGAACGCTTCGTCATCTGAGACGCGTTCGCCGAGGGATACTACCCGTTCAGCCGCTTCACGCGGTTGGAGTTCGGCGCGCACTTCTCCAACATCGACGAAGCCGTGCTGCGGCAGGACTACCTGGTGGACCAGTACGGCACCGTGCTGGGCATCGCCGATCCCGTCACCATCGGCGGGCCCTCGATCAACTACTACGGGCCGCAGCTCGCTTTGGTGCACGACAATGCGCTCTTCGGGTTCGTGGGTCCGTTCGCCGGCGCACGCTCCCGCCTCGAAATCTCCCCGAGCTTCGGCAGCTGGCGGTTCACCGCGGGCCTGGCCGACGTGCGGCGCTACTTCTTCGCGCGGCCGTTCACGTTCGCCTTCCGCGGGTTGTACTTCGGCCGCGTGGGGCGCGACGCCGACTTGTTCCCGCAGTTCCTCGGCAGCACGGACTTGATCCGGGGCTACACCGCCGGCTCGCTCATCAACCACGAGTGCCTCAACGTGTCCGCCAGTAGCTCGGGCCCCACAGGCTGCTCCGACCTGGATCAGCTGATCGGCTCGAACATCGGTGTGCTCAACGCGGAGCTCCGCTTCCCGCTCACGCGGAGCGTGGCGCTCGGCTTCCTCCCGGTGGGTCTGCCGCCGATCGAAGGAGCCCTGTTCTACGACATGGGCCTCGCCTGGTATAGCGGATCGAAAGTGGTGTGGCGCCGCGCGGCGGGGGATGACCCGGAGACCGTCCGGCAGCCGCTGCGCAGCTGGGGTGGATCGATCAGGATGAACTTCCTGGGATTCGTGATCCTGCGGTTCGACTACACCAAGCCGCTCGACCGGCCGCACAACTCGAGCTACTGGACGGTGAGTCTCGGGCCGACGTTCTAACTCCGCACTGCTAAAACACTTGTCCTGGCCTCGCCGGTTGCCTATCTTGTCCGGCGAGGCCATTTGCGTACCCGCACCTCGTGTTTCCTCCTCGCCAGCCTGGCGCTCTGGGGCTGCCGGTCCCGGGCGCCCACCGCCGCCGCTGCCCAGTCAACCCAACCCCAAACAACGCAGGTAGTTAGCCGCCAGGCGGTGGGCGCCCGCAGTCCCGGCATCGCGCTCCGCATCCCGGCGAAGGGGGGCGTCCCGCGCGTCTATCGCCTCCCCACGCTCGCCGAGATTCCGGATGTGATCCGCGGCAAGCTCCCCCCCATCGAGCGGGTCGTCGGGCTCGACCCCGAGGCGGAGTTCCTCTACGTCGTGACCGTCAAGCACGAGGCGCTCGCGCTCGACCTGGGGAGCGCCCGGGTGGACACGGTGGCGACTGCCGTCGAGCAGGCGACGCTCGGGCCCGACGGCACTGTGTTCGCGGTGGACGCGAAGCGCCACGTGGTGTCGCTCGCCCGGCGCGTGCGCGTCGCGTGGCCGCAGCCGCTCCCGAGCCTGCCGCACCAGCTGTTCGGCGCAACCGACCAACGGCTCGTCGCCGTCGATCCGCCGAAACTGATCACGGCCGCGGCCGACCAGCCGGCCACGAGCCGTCCCATCCCGACCGACGGCGACGTGGCAGTGACCCGCTGGGGCGACTTGCTGGCCGTGTCGAGTGACTCCGGCGTACTCCTCATGGACCCGCTGGGCCGCCGGGAGCCGGCGTTCGTGCCGCTCAGCGATCATCCCCGGGCGCTCGCATTCTCGCCGTCGGGCCACCGCGTCTACGTGGCGCGGCGCACCGAGCCCGGCCTCGCGGCGATCGACCGCTTCGAGCACGAAGAGATCGACGGGATTGCGCTACCCATGCCTGCGGCCACGCTCCGGCTCGATCCGCTGGGCCGCTGGTTGCTGGCGCGTCCGACCGTCGGGGACTCGACCTGGGTGGTGGACCTGCCGGTGAAGCGGCTCGTGGGCGCCGTGGCGAGTGGGTGGCGCCTGGACCTGCCCGCGATCGGCCCCGACGGGTCGCTGCTGGTGCGCCAGGGCGACGACATCGTGGCGTACCGCCCCGACTCGCTCGCCGCCACCGGCCGCGTGAAGGGTGCGGCGCCCGATTTCTGGGCGCTCACCGCATGGCGGCCGCGGGGCGGCTACCGTGGCGCGTTCGCCGACGCGCAGGCGCCCGCCGCGCAGCCCGCGGATCAGGGTGCCGCCCCGGACACCGTCGGGCCCGAGGGGCCGATGTATGTGCAGGTGTCCACGTCGCAGAACGAGGCGTGGTCGTCCGAGATGGCGCAGCAGCTCACGCGCGCGGGGCTCGCGGCGCGCGTGCTACAGCCCAAGGGACCCGACGACGGCTACCGCGTAGTGCTGGGCCCGTACGCCACCCGCGCCCAAGCGGAGGCGACCGGGCGCAAGCTGGGGCGCCCCTTCTGGATCTACCAACCGAGCACACCATGACCCTGCGGCCGCTGCCGCGCTCGCGGCTCGACGCGCTCGTGCCCTCGCTCGTCGCCGGGCAGGCGCTCGTCGCGCTCGTGCCCGCGACGGGGGACTTGAAGTGGGCCGCCGCCGCCGCATGGGACGTCGCGCGCGCCGCCGCCCAGGGCGGCCGCCGGGTGGCGCTGGTGGATCTGTGGCTCGAGGACCCGACGCTGCACGAGGTGGTGAAGCTGTCCCCGACCGAAGGCATCGTGGACGCCTTCGAGTACGACGTGTCGCTCACCAAGGCGGCGCACGAGATCGACCATGTGTTCTTCATCCCCGCCGGGACCGCGACGACGCACGCCGGCGATCTGTTCACGAGTCCGCGCTGGCGGCGGCTGCACGGCGGCTTCCGGGTGGAGGGGGCGCTGCTGCTGCCCTACCTCTCGGCGGGCGCGCTGGCGCGTCTCTCGGCGGTCCCTGACGGGGTGATCGTGCTCGCTCCCGAGGGATTCGAGCCGGAGTCGTCGATCGGCCAGGGGATCAGCGCCGCCGTGGAGCGGGGCATCCCGCTGCTCGGCGTGGTGCGCGAGCGCTGGACACCGGCGGCCGCCCCGGCACCCGACGAGCGGCCGCTCCGTATCTCGGCCGCCACCAAGGCCGCGCCGCGGCGCCGGGCGCGGCCGGTCGTCGTCGCCGGGGCGATCCTCGCTGCCGGCGGCGCGGGCAGCTGGGCGCTCCTCGTTCGCGGCGCGGAGCACCGTGCGACGACTTCCAGCGGCGCTCCCCTGCGCCCGGTTCCCCCCCCCCCCCCCCCCCCCCGCCCGCCCCACCGCCGCGCCCGCACCGCGGGTCGATTCGCTGCCGTGGACGCTGCAACTCGCGGCGTACGCCCGACTCGACAAGGCCCTCGCACTCGGCGACCGGCTCGCGGCGGGCGGTCTCACGCCCTTCGTGACGCCCGTCGCGCTTCAGGGACGTCGCGCCGCCACGGTGTGGTACCGCGTCCTGGCCGGAGCCTACCCGACGCGCGACTCGGCGCTCGCAGCGCGCGCACGCGCCTGGCAGCGCGGCCTCGCGGCCCACGGCCAGGGCGACGCGCTGCGCGCGCCGTACACGCTCGTGCTCGGCGGCGCGGCGACGCCGGACAGCCTGCGGGCCCGCGGAGTCCCGGCCGTGTGGTGGCGCACGGCGGGCACCCCCGGCCGGCTGCTCGTCGGCGCGTTCGAGAGCCCCGAGCAGGCGACACTCACCCAGGCGCGACTCAAGCGCGCCGGGATTCAGGCCACTCTCGTCACGCGCGTGGGGGGGGGGACCACACCATGAGATTGACCCGGCTCGAGCTGTCGGGCTTCAAGTCGTTCGCCGGCGCCGTGGAGCTGCCATTCGAGGCGGGGGTCACCGCCATCGTGGGACCGAACGGGTGCGGCAAGTCCAACATCTCGGACGCGGTGCGCTGGGTGCTGGGGGAGCAGTCGCCGCGGCTGTTGCGCGGCGGAAAAATGGAGGATGTGATCTTCCAAGGCTCGACCGGCCGGCGGCCTGTGAACGTCGCGGAAGTGTCGCTCGTGTTCGACAACTCGGACGGCACCCTGCCGCTGACCTATCAGGAGGTCGTCGTCACGCGCCGGCTCTCCCGCTCCGGCCAGAGCGAGTACCTCCTCAACCGCTCACCGGTCCGACTGCGCGACATCCAGGACCTGCTGCGCGGCACGGGGCTGGGCGCCGACGCCGCCGTGGTGATGGAAGCGAAGATGATCGAGGCGCTGCTCTCCGAGAAGGCCGAGGAGCGGCGCGCGCTGTTCGAGGAGGCTGCGGGGATCGGACTGTACCGCGACCGGAAGAAGAGCACGGAGCGGCGGCTCGAGGAGACGGCGGCCGATCTCGCGCGGCTGGAGGACCTGATCAGCGAGGTGCAGACGCAGGTGCGCTCGCTGGCGCGGCAGCGCGGCAAGGCGGAGCGCTACGGCACGATGATCGAGGAGCGGTTCGGGATCGCGCTCACGCTGGTGCGGCGCGAGCTCGAGGACTTCGACCTCGCGCTGGGCAAGCTCGGGAAGCGCGCCGCCGAGCTGGCCGCCGCGCTGCCCGGGACGCGCGCGCGGCTGGGCGCGGCGGAGCGCGAGCGCGAGGCGCGCGTGCAGGCGCGCCACACGGCCGAGGCACAGCGCACCGAGGTCGAGCGCCGCCTCAGCGACGCGAGGCTCGAGGTCGGGCGGCTGGAGGGCGACCTGGCGCTTGCCGCGGAGCGGCTCCACAACGCGGGGCAGCGGCGGGCCAAAGCAGCCCAGGACCGCGCCCACTCGGAGACGCGAGCCACGCGGGCGGACCGCGAGCGGGAGGCCGTGGCGACCGAGTGCGAGGCGGCCGAGCGCGATCTTGCGTCGGTCCAGCGAGAGCTGGCGGACCGGACGGCGCTCGAGCAGGACGGGCGGGAGCGCCTGGTCGCCCAGCGCACGGCGGTGCGGGAGCTCGAGGAGGATCTGCAGCGGCGGGCGGAGGCATTCCGGGCGCTCGAGGGCGAGCGCGCCGCGCTCGAGCGCGAGCGCGCGGAGCTGCGCCAGCAGCTCACGCAGGCGTCGAGCGAGCGCTCGACCCGCGACGCCACCGAGCGCGCCGCGGTGGTGGAGGCGAGCTCACTGGCGCAGCGCGCCGCGGCGCAGGCGCAGGCGGCGGCGCAGGCGGCGGAAGCGGTGGAACAGGCGCGGCGCCGCGTCGCAAGCCTCAAGGAGCAAGAAACGCACGACCGCGCGGGGCGGCGCCAGACCGAAGAGGCGCTGGCGCAGGTGACGGCGCGGCGCGATGCCCTGGCGGACCTCGAGCGGGAGCGCGTCGGTCTGGCCCCCGCGGCGCAGGCGCTGCTGCGCGACAAAGCGCACTTCGGAGACGCGGTGATCGGTCCGCTGGCGGACTTCGTGCGCACGAGTCGCCGCGACGCGGAGCTCGCCGAGCGGCTGCTGGGCGAGTGGCTGCACGCCGTGCTGGTGCGTGACGCCTCGGCGGTCGAGGCCGTGCGCCGGTGGCACGCGCAGGTGCGACCCGGCCCGCTGGTGTTGCTCCCCTGCGTGCCCGGCCCGCGGCTGGCGGCGGACGGGCACCCGCTGCAGGACCCGCTGCGCGTGGACGGCCCCGCCGCAGCCTGGGTGCGGGCCCTCCTCGCGGGGCACGAGGTGCTGGACGGCGGGCCGGGCGCAGGCGCGGCCCTGCGGCGGCCGAACGGCGCGGTGTTCCTGGGCGGCCCGGCGGCCGGGAGCGGCGGACCCCTGCAGCGGCGCGCCGAGCTCGAAGCCCTCGTGCAGGAGGTGCGCGAGGCGGAAGCGGCGCGCGGGCGCGCCGCCGCGGCGCTCGAGTACACGCTCGCCGAGCTCGCGAAGGCGGACGCGGCGTTCACCGTCGCGGGGGCCGAGGCGGAGTCGGCGCGGCAGGCGGAGTTCGCGGTCGGCGCGCGCAAGGGCGACGCGGAGCGCGCGGCGGCGCACGCGCAGCGCGAGGCGGCGGAAGCGGCCGGCCAGGTGGACCGCCTGACGCGCCGGCTGGCGGAGGTGGAGGCGCGGCTCGCCGCGCTGCACGCCGACCTCGAACGGCACGAAGTCGAGCGGGTGCGGTTGGACGAGCGCCTCGGCACGCAGCGCGCGCGCCTCGCGGAGCTCGAGGCGCAACAGGAAGCGGCCCGCGAGCAGCGGGTGCAGTGGCAGGTGGACGCCGCGCAGGGCGAGGCACGGCTCGCGGCCGCGCGGGCACGCGCGGCGCGCGCCGCCGCGGACGCGGAGGAGGCCCGCGGCCAAGGGGCGGCCCTCGCCGAGGAGATCGCCGCGATCGACCACGACGCGACGACCCTCGCCGCGCAGCAGACGCAGTGGCAGGACGCGCTCAAGGAGCGGCGGCTCGCGCTGGGCGCGCTCGAGGCCGCCGCGGCCGAGGCCGCCGCGCAGGTCCAGGCGGCCGAGGCCCGCGTGGCCGAGGCCGAGACCGCGCTGGCGCACGTGCGCAGCGCCCTGGACGCGCTGGGCGCGGAGGAGCACAAGCTCGAGCTCGAGCGGACCGAAATGCTCGGCCGGAAGCGCGGGCTCGTCGAGCGGGTCGAGACCGAGTGGCGCAAGCCCCTCGACCGGCTGCTCGCCGACGCCCCCGAGGTCGCGGGCGAGCTCGAGTGGCTGCGTCAGGAGAACGAGCGGCTCAAGGACGCGATCGACGCCGTCGGCCCCGTGAACGCGCTCGCCGTCGAGGAGCACGCCGAGGAAGTGAAGCGCCTGGAGTTCCTGATGACCCAGCGCGACGACCTCGTGGCCGCCCGCCAATCGCTGCAGCAGGCGGCCCGCGAGATCGACCAGACCGCGAAGACGATGTTCCTCGAGTCGTTCGGAAAGGTGCGCGAGCACTTCCGCACCGTCTTCCAGACCCTGTTCGGCGGCGGGGAATGCGACGTGCGGCTCGCGAACGAAGACGAGCCGCTCGAGAGCGAGATCGAGATCCACGCCGCCCCGCGCGGCAAACGCACGCAGCGCATTCACCTGCTTTCTTCGGGCGAGCGGACGCTCGTCGCAGTCTCGCTGCTGTTCGCGATCTTCCTCGCCAAGCCCAGCCCGTTCTGCCTCCTCGACGAAGTGGACGCGCCGCTCGACGACGCGAACGTCGGCCGCTACGTGCGGCTGCTCGCGGAGTTCAAGGACCAGACGCAGTTCATCGTCATCACGCACAACCCGCGTACGATGCAGGCAGCCGACGCCGTGTACGGCGTCACGATGCAGGAGCCCGGCGTCTCGACCATCGTGGGCGTGCGGCTCGGCCAGATGGAACCGGTCTAACCCGCGTGCGCCGGTCCCTCCGGGCCGCCGCGCTGCTCGGGCTCGCCGTCCCGGCGGCCGTCCCGGCGCCGCGGGCGGACGAGTCTCGCGGCACCGGCAGCCCGGCGGGCATCACCCCCCTCGGGCCGCTAGGCCCGGCGCTCCGCACCATCACCCCGGACTTCTCCTGGTCGCTCGACAACCCGCCCCCGCCGGGTACCCCCGTCATGTATCGCCTGCGCATCGGCCGGGACTCCGCGCTCGCGTCTCTCGTCGTCGATACCGTGACCGACACGGCCGACTACGCGCTGCGGCGGCCCCTCAAGCCCGGGCCACCTCTGCTCTGGCGCGTGGACGGTCCCGCGGGCGCCACGACCGGCCTCGTCGGGCCGATCGCCGTGCCGCCGTGGGCCGCGCTCACCTCGCTTTCCGCACCGGGGGGCGTCGACGTGGCCGACGACCAACCGACGTTCACCTGGCTCCCGACGGGGGTCGCGACGCCGCCGGGCCCGTTTCGCTACGATCTGTTCGTACGCCGCGCGGCGGTGCGGTTCGCCGGGATCCCCGAGTTCGCGATCAGCGGGCTCACCGGCACGGCATTGCAGGCGCCCAGTCCGCTCGAGCGGAACGTGGCGTACGTGTGGTCGCTCGTCGTCCATGCCGGCCGCGACACCAGCCTGGTGCCCAGCGCCGGCGTCTTCATGGTGGTGGACGCGTCGATCCCGCCGGCGACCGTGCTGTATCAGAACTTCCCGAACCCCTTCCCCGCAATCGGGCGAGACTCGACCTGCATCTGGTTCGATGTCGCGATCACCGGACGGGCGGCGCTCGCGATCCTCGACCTGCGGGGGAACCCCGTGCGCCATTTCGTGCCCGGGCCCGACTTCACCGAGGTGCTCCAGGCCGGCCGGTACGGCCGCGGCCCCGCCGGCGGACCGACCTGCGACGCGCGGCTCATGTGGGACGGCCGCGCGGACGACGGGCGGGACGTGCCCGCGGGCGTGTACCTGTACAAGTTGGAGGCGGGGGGAGTAATTCAATTCAGGCGAATCGTCTTCCGCGGAAGGACGCGATAGCGCAATGGAACTGGTGACCGTCGGAACGGGGACGGTGGCCCCGTCGGCGAACCGGACGTCAGCGTGCCACTGGGTGAGCCGGGGCAACCTCAAGATCCTGCTGGACTGCGGCGCCGGCGCGCTGCACCGCATGGCGCAGTTCGGCCTCCCCTGGCACGACGTCACCCACGTGATCCTGTCGCACTTCCACCCCGACCACTGGGGCGAGCTGCCGATGCTGGTGTACGCCCTCAAGTACACCACCGTGCCGCCGCGGCGCGATCCGCTCGTGATCCTCGGACCCCCCGGCGTGGTGCGGCTCGTGAAGAACCTCGCCGAGGGGTACGGCCCGTGGCTGCTCGACCCAGGGTTCCCGATCGGCATCCTGGACGTGCGGGATGGCGAGCCGTTCCCGCTCGACGCCGACGTGAATCTGGAGACGTTCCCCGTCCCCCACACACCCGAGAGCGTTGCGTTGTCGCTGGCCGCGCCCGAGGGGCGTCTCGTCTATACCGGGGATACCGGCCCGTCGAGCGAGCTGGCGCGCTGGGCGTCGGGGGCGGACGTGCTGCTCGCTGAGTGCTCGCTCCCGGCGGACCAAGCGATCGACATCCATCTGACGCCCGAGCAGGCGGGGGAGCTGGCGCGCGACGCGGGCGCGCGGCGGCTCGTCTTGACGCACTTCTACCCACCGGTAGAAACTTCGGACCCGGCGCGCGCCGCCGGGGCGCGCTTCACCGGGCCGGTTGCGGCCGCGCGCGACGGCGACCGGTTCACCATCGGAGGGGGAGGGAAGGAGCGGTGCTGATTGTGATGCGGCACGGGGCGACGGACGAGGAGGTCCGGCGCGTCGTCGCGGTCATCGAGGAAATGGGCTACAAGGCCCGGCCGATGCCGGGGGCGCAGCGCACGGCCGTCGGCCTGGTGGGGAACGACGGCCGCGTGGACGCGTCGCGCCTCGAAGGCCTCCCCGGCGTGCAGGACGTCATCCACGTCTCCAAGCCGTACAAGCAGGTGAGCCGCGAGTGGAAGGCGGAGAACACGGTCGTGCGTCTCGCGGGCGGCGTCCAGGTCGGCGGCACCGAGGTGGTGGCGATCGCCGGCCCGTGCTCGGTCGAGAGCGAGCGGCAGATCATCGAGGCGGCACGCCTGGTGAAGGAGGCCGGTGCGGTGATCCTGCGGGGCGGCGCATGGAAACCGCGCACCTCGCCGTACTCGTTCCAGGGGCTCGGCCGGCCGGGGCTCCGGCTGCTCGCCAAGGCGCGCGACGAGACGGGGGTGCTCGTCTGCACCGAGGCGATGGATCCCGAGGGCGTGGGCTACGTGGCCGAGATGGCGGACATCATCCAGATCGGCGCCCGCAACATGCAGAACTTCTCGCTCCTCAAGGCCGCCGGCCGGGCGAAGAAGCCGGTGCTGTTGAAGCGCGGCATGTCGGCGACGATCGAGGAGCTCCTCCTCTCCGCCGAGTACCTGCTGGCCGAGGGGAACCACGACGTGATCCTGTGCGAGCGCGGCATTCGGGGCTTCGACACGGCCACGCGCAACGTGTTCGATCTCACCGCCATCCCCGTCGTGCACAAGCTGTCGCACCTGCCGATCATCGCGGACCCGTCGCACGGCACGGGCCTGCGCGACAAGGTGATCCCGATGGCGCGCGCCGCCGTGGCCGCCGGTGCCGACGGGATCATGATCGAGGTGCACCCCAACCCGGAGCAGGCTCTCTCGGACGGGGCCCAGACGCTGTTCCCGGAGCAGTTCGCGCAGCTGATGCGCGAGGTGCGGGTGATCGCGGACGTGATCGGGCGGCGGGTCGCGGAACCAGCACTGATAGACGGATAGGCGGATAGACGGATAGTGAGGACGGTGCGAGGCCGGACTGGTGCTGCGAGGCTCGCTGGGGCGGCGCTGCTGCTATCCGCCTATCCGCCTATCCGCCTATCCGCCCAAGACCCCTGGCCCGTGCTCGACCGGGCGAGCGCCGTCTATCAGACGATCGCGACCTTCTCCGCCGATTTCGTGCAGATCGTCGCCAATCCGATGATCGGAGCGCCCGATACGACGCGCGGCCGGCTGTACCAGGTCCGCCCCAGCCGCTTCGCGATGCGGTTCACCGACCCTAAGGGCGACCGCATCGTCGCCGACGGGCGCTATCTCTGGCTCTACACGCCCAGCACTACCCCGGGCCAGGTCATCCGCTCGCGCATCCCCGAGTACGGCACCACCGGCCCCAACCTGATCGGGCAGTTCGTCGAGCATCCGCGCGAGCGTTACACGGCGCGCTACGCGCGCGCCGACTCGCTGCCCGGCGGTATGGCGGATGTGGTGACCCTCAAGCCCAAGGCGGGCGACCAGCCCTATACCGAGGCGACGATCTGGGTGGGGCGAGAGGACGGGCTGGTGCGGCGGCTGGAGATCCTGGAGACGTCGGGGCAACGGCGCACGGTGTTGCTCGGAAACGTGAAGGTGAACGACGGCGTGCCGGGCCGCGAGGTCACGTTTTCGCCTCCGGCCGGAGTACGGGTGGTAGATCAGTAGCGAGCGCCGCGGCGACTCGCGCCGCGAGCTCCGCGTCCATGCCCCGCTTCTGCGCCAGCTCAAGCGCCGCGCGCCCCAACGCCCGGTACAGCGCGGCGTCGTCGCCCGTGAGGGACTCGAGGTGTCGCTGGATGGTCGCCTCGTCGCCCCGCGCCACGGGACCGGTGAGCGCCGCGATCGGCTCCTGGCGGCGCAGGTTGTCGAGCGTGCCCTCCACCAGGGGGCGCAGGGCCTGCCACGCCTCCGCGTCCGAGAGCCCGGCGTGGCGCAGCAGCCGCTGGGCGACGGCTTCCACCACCACGAAGTAGTTCGACGCGAACACCGCGCCCGCGTGGTAGACTGGCTTGGCCTTGGAGGCGATCCGGAACGGCCGCATCCCGAGCTCCTGCGCGAGCCCTTCGGCCGCCTGCACCGCCCGGGGCATCCCTTCGACGGCGGCCCACGCGCCCTTGAGCCGCTCCGGCGCCTGCTCGGGATCCGAGATCGTCTGCAGCGGATGGAGCGAGCCGAGCGCCGCGCGGGACGAAACCAGCGGCGCCAGCGCTTCCTGCCCCTGCACCCCCGAGAGATGCAGCACGACCTGCTCCGGGCGGATCACGGCCGCCCGCGCGAGCGTCTCGGCGAGCGGCCGGATCGCGTCGTCCCGGACGGCCACAATGACGACGCCCGCCTGGGCGATCCAGGCGGGCGGACGGTCGGCGGGGCCGACGGTGAGCGTGAGCGGCTTGGGAACGGGCTTCTTGTTGCGCCCGTGCAGCCGGATGTCATAACCGGCGCGCGCCAGCGCCAGCCCCAACCCGACCCCCGCCCGGCCGGGCCCGATGATCCCCACCACCGGGTCACCGATGCGCCGGGACCGGCCGTCGTTCACCTAGTTGCGCGGCGTCGCGGGCGCCTGCGCCGCGGCGAGCGCCAGCAGGTCCTGGGGCGACTTGGCGCGACGTGCCAGGGCGAGGGCGGCCTGCACCTGGCGATCCTCCTGCATGTGGCGCCGCACCTCGGCGGGGCGACCGAAGACGTAGCGCGCGATTTCATAGCCCACATCGTCGGCGATCAGCATCCGCGCGCCCGTCAGGACGCTGTCGGGCAGCGGGACGCCGCGCGTGCGCAGGCGCCGCAGCACCTCATCGACCATGTCCGGGGAGACCTGGAAATCCGGGCTCTTCACGCGTCCCGCGGCCTTCATCTCGAGCGCGTAGCTCGCCCGCACGTCCCAGTACGTCGGGATCTTGTTCCCCAACGACTTCATGAAGGTCCGCTCACTGGTGGTAAACGTGTCGGGCGCCACGAACAGGTCCGGCCGGATGCCGCCGCCGCCGCGCACGACGCGCCCGTGGTCGGTGTGGAACACCAGGGAGGTATCGAGCTTCGTCGTGTCGCGGCCGAGCTCCGCGGCCTCGGCCTGCGCCAGCTGGTCTTCCTCGCTCTTGCTCTTCCGCTGGATGGTGCGCCCGCTCGGCGTGTACCAGCGCGCGGTCGTGAGCTTGAGCGCCGTCTCCGGGGTGAGCTGCCACAACGACTGCACCAGCCCCTTCCCGAACGTCGGCGTTCCGACGACCACCGCCCGGTCGTGGTCCTGCAGCGCGCCGGTGATGATCTCCGCGGCGCTCGCGGTGCCGCCGTTCACGAGCACGACGACCGGCAGACCCGGCCACGGCTGCGGCTTGGCGTCGCGATACGTGCGCGACGCGGTGGGCGCGCGGCCGCGGGTCTCGACCACCTCCTGCCCGGGGTCGAGAAACAGGTCGCTCACGGCCACGCCCTGCTCGAGCAGCCCGCCGGGGTTGAGGCGGAGGTCCAGGATCAGGGACTTCAGGCCCTTCGCCAACAGGGTCTTCACCGCCTCGGTGAGCTCTGGCGCCGAGGCTTCGCTCACCGGATTGAGCGCGATGTACCCGACCCGATCGTCCAGCATCATGGCGACCTGGACCGAGCGGATGTGGATCGTCGCGCGGTTCAGCTTGAACGTGAGCGGCAGCTCGACGCCCACGCGCCGCACCTTGAGCTCGACCGCCGTGCCCGGCTCACCGCGCAGCTCCTTCACCGCCTGATCGTTCTTCCACCCTTCGGTCGAGCGGCCGTCGAGCGTAATGATCTGGTCTCCGGACTGGATCCCCGCCCGCTCCGCCGGCGTCTCTGGGAGCGGCGCTACGACGGTGATCCAGCCATCCCGCACGTCGATCTGGATGCCCAGTCCGCCGTAGTTGCCCGACGTCGCTTCGCTGAGCGCCCGGAAATCGTCGCGCTTCAGGAACACCGAGTACGGGTCGTGCAGCTGGTCGAGCATGCCGTCGATCGCCATTTGGTACAGCTTGCGCTCGTCGATCGAGTCGACGTAATAGTCGGCCACGTGGGCGAGCACGTCCTCGAACAGACGCGCCTGCTGATAGACCGAGCCGACGGGCGTGACCTCCCGCTGCAACAGCCAGCCGCCGGTCGCGAGCGCCACGCCGGCGACGCCGGCGACGACGAGGATTTTCCGGAGCTTCATGAGACGCCTCGTAGTGAGGGTGCGGTTACGGCCAGGACTGCCCGCCAGGCGGCGTCCAGCACGGCCTGTTTCGATTGTGTGGCATCAATGTGCACGACCCCGGGACCCTGGGCGTGGCGGTACGCCTCACGCACCCGCCGGTGGAACGCGTCGTCCTGCCGCTCGAGCCGATCCTGCACCTTGCGGGCGGCCCGCTGTCGCTCCCGCCCCACGTCGACCGGCACGTCCAACACCAGCGTCACGTCGGGCACGAGGCCGCCCGTCGCGAGGCGGTTGGCGTGAGCCACCGCGTCGTGGGGCAACCCGCCGCCCGCGACCTGATACGCCATGGTCGACAGCTCGAACCGGTCCGCCAGCACGACCTGGCCGGCCTCGAGCGCCGGGCGGATGACCTTCTGCACCAGGTCGGCGCGCGCCGCGAGGAACAGAAACAGCTCCGCGGCGGGCGCCATGTCGTGCGGGAACCGGAGCACCACCTTCCGCGCCGCTTCGGCCACGGGGGTGCCCCCGGGCTCCCGCACCGGCACGATCTGGCGGCCGTCGGCGAGCAGCCGCGCCGCGAGCGACCGCGCCAGGGTCGACTTCCCGGCCCCCTCGGGACCCTCCACCACGATGAACAGGCCCGTCACGTCAGCTCAGTGTGATGATCGGGCTCGCGGCGCCCTGCTTCATGCCGTCGTAGATGCGGGCGTTCACCTTCGCCATCAGCTTTTCGAAGTTCGCCTGCGCGGCCACGACTTGCTGATACACCGGATTCGCCTGCACGCTCTGGAGCGCCCGTTCGTACTGCTCGACCTGCTGTTTCGCGGGCTCACGGCCCTCCTGAGCGGCCCGCTCGATGTCCTGCGCGATGCGCTCGACCTCGGCGAGGAGCTGCCGGCAGGTCGGGTCTTCCTTCATGCGGTCGCTCGCTCGGAGCAGTGCCTTGTACTCCTCGCTCTGGCCCAGCAGCCGGCCCAGCTCCCCCGCCTTCTGGTCGATCACTCGCCCTCCTCAGGCACGGGCCAGCAGGAACCGCGGCCGGCCGAACAGGTCCTCGTGCACGGCCGCTCCCGACCAGCCGTACTCCCGGGCGAGCGCGCGGGTCGCATCCGCGCGCCGCTCGTCGATCTCGACTGCGATCACGCCACCCGGCTCGAGCAGCGCACGCCCGCGCGCGAGCAGCGCGCGCGTCGCAGCCAGTCCATCCGCGCCGCCCACCAGTGCCTCGCGCGGCTCGAACAGCCGCACCGCGGGATCGAGGCCCGCGTACTCCGCTTCCGTCAGATACGGGGGGTTCGACACGACGGCGCGGAGGCGCCCGCCGGCGAGCGGGGCCAGCAGGTCGCCCTCGCGCACCTCGACCGGCACCGGGGGGCGCACCAGCGCTACGTTCTCCCGCGCCAGCGCGGCGGCGGCGCGCGAGCGCTCCACCGCGATGACTCGATCGAAGTCACCCTCGACGGCGAGGCTCAACGCGATGCACCCGCAGCCCGTCCCCACATCCGCCACCACGCCCCACGTTGCACCTTCCACGTTACCGGTTGCCCGAAAATGCGAAAGCACCAGCTCGACCAATCCCTCGGTCTCGGGACGGGGAATAAGCGCCCGCGGGTCGAGCTTCAGGTCGAGCGTGCGAAAGCCGACGCGACCGACCGCGTAGGCGAACGGGATGCCGCTGGAGCGCCGCTCCACGGCCTCCCAGAACCGTCGCGTCACCTCCGGCTCGGGCTCCCGCTCGCGCCGCAGCCAGACGTCGCCGGGCTTGACGGCGCCACCTGCCACCGCGGCCCAGAGGCTCGTGGCTTCGCGCCGCGGGTTGGCCAGCCCCGCACGCTCGAGCCGGTCGACCGCCTCGTCCAGCTCAGCGGCGATCGAGGAGCGCTCAGGCACTGAGGCGTTCCTTCTCTCCCGCGAGGCGCAACGCGTTGATCAGGTCGTCGAGGTTGCCGTCCAACACTTCGGAAAGATTGTGGACGGTGTAGTGGATGCGGTGATCGGTGACCCGGTTCTGGGGAAAGTTGTACGTCCGGATCTTGGCCGAGCGGTCGCCGGTGCCCACCTGGGCCCGGCGCTCGCGGGCACGAGCCGCTTCCTGCTCGGCGAGCACCTTGTCGAGCAGGCGCGAGCGCAGCACCTCGAGCGCCCGGATCTTGTTCTGCAGCTGGCTCTTCTGATCCTGGCACTGCACGACCAGGCCGGTGGGGAGATGGGTGACGCGCACGGCGCTATCGGTGGTGTTCACGCTCTGGCCGCCCGGGCCCTGCGAGCGGAAGACGTCGATCCGCAGGTCTTTCTCCTCGATCTTGACGTCCACCTCCTCGGCTTCGGGGAGGACGGCGACGGTCGCCGCGGACGTGTGGATGCGACCTTGCGCTTCAGTCACCGGCACGCGCTGCACCCGGTGCACCCCCGACTCGTAACGGAGCGTGCCGTACACGCCCGACCCCCGGGCGGCGAAGATCGCCTCCTTCAGCCCGCCGAGGTTCCCCGCGGAGAGGGAAACGACTTCGACCTTCCAGCCCTTCCGCTCGGCAAATCGGGTGTACATGCGGAACAGCTCCGCGGCGAACAGCGCCGCCTCGTCCCCCCCGGTGCCGGCGCGGACTTCCACGATCGCATCGCGATCGTCCAGCGGATCGCGCGGCGTGAGCAGCTCGGCGAGCTGGTCGCGGAGCCGCTCGATCTCGGGGCGCAGGCGCTCCACATCGGCGCGCGCGAGCTGCGACAGCTCGGGGTCCCGGTCCTGGAGCACCTCGCGCGCCTGTGCGAGCTCCGCTTCGAGCCGGGCGACGCGGTCGTGCACCTGGCGGATCTGGTCGAGCCGCGCGTGCTCGCGCCCGAGCTGCCTCAGCTTGGCCGGGTTCCGCGCGGTCTCGGGGTCGGCCAGCTCTCGGGCGACCTCCTCCGCCCGCGCGAGCGCCTGGCGGAGTCGGGCCTCCATCGCTCAGCCGGTGGCCTTGTCGGCCCGGTATTTCTGGCGGAACCGCTCCACCCGCCCGGCCGTATCCATCAGCTTCTGCCGGCCGGTGAAGTACGGGTGGCACTTGGCGCAGACTTCGACGTGAATCACGGGCACCGTCGAGCGCGTCACGAAGCTGTTGCCGCATGCGCACTGCACGGTGGCCCGCTGATACGAGGGGTGAATCCCGGGTTTCAAGCGCCCCATCCTTGCCTAGAAGTCGGACAGCACGAAGCGCGGAAATATAACTGGCATCGCAAGTTGGGGGCAAGCGTCCGGTCTTGCGCCGAACTGGCAGTGGACTTAAGCTTGCCCGTTCACTTGCCCCGAGCCCTAGGGGAAGCGCATCGTGTCGGTGACGGCCATCCTTCAGAAAGTCCCGCTCTTCAGTCAGTTGACGCCTCCCGAGCTCGACCGGGTGGCGGAGATTACGCGCGAGCGCAGCTACCCCCGGAACTCCGTCATCCTGTTCGAGGACGACCCCGGCGACGCCCTGTACGTCGTCGCCAAGGGGCAGGTGAAGGTCGTGCTGATCGGCGAGGACGGCCGCGAGGTCATTCTCTCGGTGCTGGGGGAGGGCGACTTCTTCGGCGAGATGTCGCTCATCGACGAGGAGCCGCGCTCGGCGCACGTGATCGCGATGGAGGACTCGAACCTGCTCGTGATCCGCCGGGAGGACTTCCAGGTCATCCTGCAGCAGTCGCCGGGGATCGCGCTGGCGCTGCTGCGGGAGCTGTCGCGGCGGCTGCGGCGCGTGGACGAGAAGGTCGGCAGCCTGGTGCTGCTGGACGTGAACGGACGCGTCGCGCAGCTGCTCCTCGACCTCGCCGACGAAGCGGGCTCCAACCGCATCACCCGCCGCCTCACGCACCACACCATCGCACAGATGATCGGCTCGTCCCGCGAAACCGTGAGCCGCACCATGCGCGAGCTGGTCGAGAAGGGCCACATCGAGATCAGCCGCCGCGAGATCCTCATCCGCGACCGCGCTGCCCTGGAGGCGTCGGCGGGCCGGTCGTGAGGTGCGTCACCCCGGCCGGGTGAGCTGGCGACTTATCCTACGTCCTGAATTTCCCGTAACTTAGCTCGAAGGGGAGAACGTTGTCGCGACGCACGGCCTACACGGTGACCTTCTGGGGAACGCGAGGGTCGATCCCCACCCCCGGAGCCCAAACCGCGCGCTACGGCGGCAATACCCCGTGCGTCGCCGTGGAGGGCCCCGGAGGCCAGCTGGTCATTCTCGACGCCGGTACGGGCATTCGCGCGCTGGGGCTCGAGCTGGTGGAGCGACAGAACGGCGCCGTGAAGGCTGAGATCCTCCTGTCCCACGCGCACTGGGACCATATCCAGGGGCTGCCACACTTCAAGCCGTTCTTCGCGCCCGGCAACGCCGTGCGCATCTGGGGGTCGCGCCAGGGGACCACCTCGCTCGAGGCGATCCTGCGGCAGCAGATGGACCCGGCCGTGTTTCCGGTTCCCCTCGACGCCCTGTCGGCCAGTCTCACGGTGCAGCAGGTCGAGCCCGGGGAGTTCAGCGTGGGCGCGTTCCGGGTGCGGGCGATGAAGCTGCGGCACCCCGGCACCACGCTCGGGTACCGGCTGACCCCCACGGCCGGCGGATCGAGCATGGCGTACGTGACCGACAACGAGCTGGGGCCGGGCGGGCATTACGACATGCCCGCGTCGTGGCGCCAGGACTTCGTGACGTTCCTCGCCGACACGGACCTGCTGATCCACGACGCGATGTATACACCCGAAGAGCTGGCGCAGCACCGCGGCTGGGGCCACTCCACGTTCGCGGAAGCGGTGGCCCTGGCGGCCGAGGCGGGCGTGAAGCGGCTCGTGCTGTTCCATCACGAGCCGGAGCACGCCGACACTGCGATGGACGGCCTGCTCACGGCGGCACGCCGCGAGGCGAAGGCGAAGGGAAAACCCGCCGAAGTGTTGGCTGCGCAAGAAGGCATGAAACTGACCCTCTGATCGAGGAGCACGCATATGCGTTCGCGTTCGGTCATTGCCGTGCTGTCGTTCGCCCTCGTCCCCTTCGTCCCCCCGGCCCTCGGCGGGCTCGCGGCGCAGGCGCGGGGTCCGGACACCCGGCCCGGCATCGCGGTGATGCCGTTCGACAACGGCGGCTCGTACGGGCAGGACAAGGAGAACTTCGATGCCTTGCAAAAGGGCATCGCGGGAATGCTGATCTCCGAGCTGTCCGCGAACCCGGCCGCTCGCGTGGTGGAGCGCGAGGAGATCCAGAAGCTCCTCGAGGAGCAGAACCTCGGGGCGTCGGGGCGCGTGGACCCCCAGACGGCGGCGAAGGTCGGCAAGCTGGTCGGGGCGCGCTACGTGGTGCTCGGCACGTTCATCGACTTCTACGGCGACTTCCGGGTGGACGCGCGTCTCGTGAACGTCGAGACGAGCGAGATCGTGAAGGTCGAAAAGGACCAGGCGCAGCGCGACCACATGTTCCAGATCATCCAGAATGTGGCGGGGCGCCTCATGAAGGACGCGAACCTGCCGCAGCTCCCCAAGCAAGCGTCGGACCAGCGGATGAGCCGGCAGATCCCCACGGAGGCTCTCACCTACTACTCGCGGGCGCTGCTCTATCAGGACCGTGGGCAGAAGGACAAGGCGGTCGAGATGTACCAAAAGGCGCTGGCGGTGTTCCCCGACTACGCCGAGGCCCAGCAAGGCCTCCAGCGCGTGAAGAACTCGTGACCATGGGGCTGTGAGATACGTTCTGCTGCATACGGCCGCGTGGGACCCCGCGAGCCTGCGGCCCGTTCTCCAGGGGGCGCAGATCGAGGCGCGCGAGACGCGACTGCCGCGCGACCTGGCGGTGGACGAGCGGCCCACCGTCTTCGTGCTCGACGCGGACAGCCGCTCGGCGTTCCCGCTCGACGTCCTGCGCGCATTCGTGGACGCAGGCGGGGCGATCGTGGCCATGGGGCGCGACGGCGAGGCCGACGTGCCGTCCGAGATGCCGTCCGAGCTGCTCTCCGGGTTCGTGCGGCACCCCGTGGGCCAGCGCCAGCTGCTGGTCGCAGTGCGCGCCGGCTACCGCGAGGCGGCGGCCCGTACGGAGACCGCCCGCGCCCGCTCCGAGGCCGCCAGCCGCAGCCGCGAGATCGGCGAGCTGACGCGCATCGGCGTCGCCCTCGGCACCGAGCGCGACGTCAAGACCCTGCTGGACCTGATCCTCACTCAGGCCCGGCGCATCACGTCGTCCGACGCCGGGAGCCTCTACCTCATCGAGACGAGCGAGCAGGGGCAGAAGCGCATGCGCTTCCGCCTGGCGCAGACGTACTCCAAGCCCGAGGCGCCGTTCGTCGAGTTCACGATTCCCGTGGACCGCACGAGCCTCGCGGGCTACACGGCGGTGACGGGCGAGCCCCTCGTGATCGACGACGCGTACTTCCTGCCGCCCGACGTCGAGTACAGCATCAATCGCTCGTTCGACGAGCGGTGGGGCTACCGCACCAAATCCATGCTCGTGATCCCGATGAAGGACCACCGGGACGAAGTCATCGGCGTGCTGCAGCTCATCAACCGCAAGCGCGACTTCGACATGGTGCTCGCCACGCCGGCGGACGTGGAGCAGCAGGTGGTGCCCTACTCGAAGCGCACCGTGGAGCTGGTGACGGCCCTCGCGGGCCAGGCGGCGGTGGCCATCGAAAACAGTCAGCTGTACGAGCGCATCGAGCAGATGTTCGAAGGGTTCGTGAAGGCGGCGGTGCACGCGATCGAGCAGCGCGATCCGACAACGTTCGGGCACTCGGGCCGCGTCGCGAACATGACCATCGGGCTCGCCGCCGTAGTGGATCGGGCGGACGACGGCGCCTACCGCAGCGTGCGGTTCAGCCGCGAGCAGCTGCGGGAGATCCGCTACGCCGGCCTGCTGCACGATTTCGGCAAGGTCGGCGTGCGGGAGCAGGTGCTGGTGAAGGCCAAGAAGCTCTACCCCCTGCAGCTCGACCTCATCCGCCAACGACAGGACTTCGTCCGGCGGACCGCGGAGCGGGAGTTCTGGCGTAAGCGGGCCGAGTTCCTCGAACGCTGCGGGCGCGAGGGGTACGAGGATTTCCTGCGCGCGCTGGAGGAGGAGCACGGCGCCGAGTTGCGGGAGCTCGACCGGTTCTTGGAAGCCGTCAGGGAGGCGAACGAGCCGACCGTGCTGCCCGCGCGGCGCTTCGAGGAGTTGTCCTCCCTGGCGCGCCGCACGTACGAGGACGCGGCCGGGAAGGCGCGCCGCTATCTGAGCGACGACGAGATGCGCTACCTCACGATCCCGAAGGGAAGCCTCGATGAGGCGGAGCGACTCGAGATCGAGAGTCACGTCACGCACACCTACCGGTTCCTGCAGCAGATCCCCTGGACGCGCGAGCTGCAGCAGATCCCCATCATCGCCTACGGGCACCATGAGAAGCTCGACGGCGCGGGCTACCCGCGCCACGTGACCGGTGAGGCCATCCCGATCCAGACGCGCATGATGACGATCAGCGACATCTATGACGCGTTGACCGCCGCCGACCGGCCCTACAAGCCGGCGGTCGCGCCGGTGCGCGCGCTCGACATCATGGCGGAAGAAGTGAAGGCCGGACAGCTCGACCAAGAGCTGTTCCGGTTATTCGTCGACGGCAAGGTCTTCGAGGCGAACGCCTAGCCGGCGAGCAGCTTCCCCGCCACGAGCAGCAGGAACGCCCCGAACGCCCGCCGCAGCGTCACCTCCGACAAGCTCCCCGCGAACTTCGCGCCCACGAGCGCCCCGATGAACAGACCCGCCGCGATGATGATCGCGTACGGAATGTTCACCTCGCCCCGCCGGTAGTACTCCAGCGCCCCCAGGAGCCCCACCGGCAGGAGCAGCGACGCGAGGGACGTTCCGTTCGCCGTGTGCTGGGGAAGCTTGGCGAGGAG
>WNGR01002373.1_pt1 | contig 21239 bp, 28 predicted proteins | sample 5407581 | NCBI WGS metagenome assembly WNGR01 (sample SAMN13153383, study PRJNA577476) | soil metagenome | isolation source: 80 cm soil or saprolite under Garry oak tree replicate 2 | place: USA:California | collected 2016-06-15
CAAGCCAAACACGGACCAAGGAGTAACACCTATGCCCGAGATACCAAGATCGGAAGCTTAGGAAAGTACGATTCAACTGATCCCTTTACCGATGGACTCGCAATAACGCCAAATCTCCAAACTATGTCAGCTTCAGCGGGCGCAAATAGGAAAGCAGGAATGATCTGCAACAACGCAACCTCTAGATACAGAAGAAGCGTCAGATCTACAAGATACCTTGTAACGAATTTCTCTTACTCATTTCTAGCTGTAAGAACTTGAATCCACTAAACGAAGTAAGGGTCAACTCAAATTTCCACAATCCAGCGCCATACGCACATGCAGGACCGCGGGCCACCAATAAATGTCATGCTAACAGAGCAATTAACAACAGAGAACTACTGTAGCAGGGATCTATTCGACTCACATGTTAGCGTATACCCCTTGTATATTTGCGTTTGCAACGCTCTCAGGAAGTGGTTCCAGCCAACGCTCCGGTTTCCATTCAGCCGCGTCGGACCCCCAAATCGATGGGTCACGGTTCAAATTATAGATCTGGACGAACACATTTGTGTTTTTCGGTACGAAGACTTCATAGATTTCGCGGCCATCGACATCGTGAACGGGGGAAGAAAGCGGGAGGACGACATCACTTTGTGCGCTGCAAGCTAGTAAGTACGAAAGACTGTAAGACGGGACTGATCGATCGCATACGTTCTCATCACTCCAGCAGTCGGCGGGTAACTGTAGCAGCTTTCAATATGAACCCGGAGAAACAAGACCGTCAACCTACAGGCGCAGAGTTTCGCGACACACAGCCTCTAAGAAAGGTAAAGATACAAGTTGATCGTGCGTCGGCTCCTCATTGTCTTCACAAGCCTCTTTCAGCTCTTTTCTGAGCTTATCCTGGACGTCGGGATGGAGTGCAAGTAGATGTAGAATCCGGGATAGAGCCGACGATGTCGTATCTGTTGCCGCATTGACAAGGCTCCTACAAGAAATGTTCTAGTCATTAGTGTCATTGAATCAATAACGCATAGGGGCATACGCCATTTGAGCAATCAGTTCCTCTTCGCTCAGTCTGTCGTCCTCGGATTCCGCCGCACTAGCTCGCACTAGAAATCACCACGTCAGTCTTCAGTCGGAAAATGATGTTGTGTCAGACGTACTGAGAAGACCGAGGATGTCCTTGCTATCTCCGACCTGCTTGACAGTTTCATCATCATCTAGTTCAAGCAATCTCCTCTTTATCTCGTAAATACGCCTCGCTTCGGCGTTCATGGTCTCGGAAAGGTCCATGAGATGATTCAATTTCGGCCATGGCAACATTCTTCCCACCAACTTGAGAATTTTGGGGTGGAATATCTTGTAGACGTAAGGAAACAAGTTTCGGTGAACCGCAAGAGAGGACACAGTCGGCCTAGAAAGCAATCAGACTAACGCCATCTTTCAAGCATTCATTGTACTAACATCCACTCCTTGAGCGCTCTGCAGTATTCGTCGTTTCGGCCTTCAAGAGTACCGAAGGAATACCCGAGACCAGCCTGTCCTATGATTTCGATCGCAAGCTTGCCCATCCAATCGGCGATGTTGATCTCTTGAGGACCATCCGACACAATTGACTCGACGTTTCCACGAAGCTGTGAAGAATGAGATCCCTGGTTCGTGCATGCAAGGGACCGAGAGTACCTGCCGTGCAACCCGATGAAAAATTGGAGTCATATGTCGCAAATGATTGACGCTGAATGCTTGGACCAGCAACTTTCGTTGCTTCCGGTGGTGAGCTCCTAAGGGGGTGGCGAAGTTATCGCATATGTAGGTTTAAAAAGAACTTGCCTACCCGGCATAGCCGAAAGCGCTGGCCCAAATGCCTGCATGTTCAAGCTTCTCGAGTTAGAGAAGCGTCCGTCATAACTCATAAGAAAAGCGAGTACGTGAGGAAACCCTCTGTTTTCTCGAAGACTTGATCCTTGAAAAAAATGTTGTTGCATGCCTTCGGGTCAGATATCACAAGCTGTGTGTCCTGTTCCAAGTGATTTCACTGAATATGGGGCATCATAATAGTCAAAGTCTGTGCAAGGCGGGCCTACCCCCAAAAAACCACAGACGCGTGCTACTGTTCCGTATGTCCTGTATAGTCCTTCGTGGAACGAATAGGCGTAAGGGTTGTACATGTGACGCCAATGACCTGCTCATTCCTTTCAATATGTTGCCCAAGTTTCTCTAAGCTGTGAACCTTACCCCAGAAATAAGAGGGGTTCGGCGGCCCGGGAATCTTCTGGAGGCTCCTCTGCCTGAACCTGTGCCTAAGGGAAGCAAGAGAAGCTGCACCAGCTAGGGCCACGAGAGCATACGCGACAAGCTCGAAGTAGCGGACAGACATGTCGAAAGGAAGTGGCGATGCGGAAGCTCTTTTTTGTTTTTTAAATCCATTGATATTCCTGGACATGTGACAATGACAAAGACCGGCGTCTACGCAACAGAGACATTGACGTAAGGGAACCCCGAGGTTTACGAGAACTAAACGTGAGGAAGGGTACAGTAGGCCAAGACAGGGCAGTTCGACGCCAGATCCGGAAGCTCGCCCCGCAGCATTGACGTATCACGTGTGTATACACAGAAGATGATACAAATGTGCAACACCGTGACCATGACGAAGTGTCTTGCCCGTCGGGGCTTAGGTCGGGGCTTAGGTTGCACAAACCTGGCTCCAATATCATGATAAACGCATACGGTAAACGCGCTCGAAACATGGCTCGCAAATGTATATGTAGAGCTGATTTAGAGCCAACAGGAGATGGATGGGCCGGCCGGGGTAAAAAGCATACCAAAGTAATCGTAAGCAAGCCGAATCAAGGAGCAACACCTATACTCGAGAGAGATATCACGATCGGAAACTGAGGAAGGAAAGACTCTACTGATCCCTTTACCGATGGATTCATAATAACGCCAAATCTCCAAACTATGTCGGCTTCAGCAGGCGCAAATCAGAAAGCAGGAATGATCTGCGACAACGCAACCTCTAGATACAGAAGAGGAATTATATTTGTAGATACCTCACACCACCTCTTACTAGTTGTGAGAACTTGAATCCGCTAAGAGTCAAATGAAGTAAGGGTTAACCCGGCTCAGTTCAACAAGACAGAGCCATACGCACATGCAGGACCGCGGGCCACCAATAAACGTCATACTAATAGAGCAGTTAGCAAGAGGGAGCTACTGTGGCAACGATCTATTTCACTCACGTGTTAGCGTAAACTCCTTGTATATTTGCATTTGCAACGCTCTCAGGAAGTGGTGCCAGCCAACGCTCCGGTTTCCACTCGGTTGCGTCGGACCCCCAAATCGATGGGTCACGGTTCAAATTATAGATCTGGACGAACACGTTTGTGTTTTTCGGTACAAGAATTTCATGGATTTTGCGACCATCGACATCGTGAATGGGGGAAGAAAGTGGAAGGACGACATCACTTCGTGCGCTACTGGCTAGTGAGTACGAAAGACTGTAAGACGGGAATGGTGCATGGCATGACATACGTTCTCATTACTCCGAAGCCTGGCGGGTACCTGTAGCAGCTTTCAATATGAACCCGGAGAAACAAAGACTGTCAACCGCAACTGTGCCTAGGTCCAGGAACGCATCCCAAGATCGGTGAAGCACGAACAAAGGTATCAGATGCAGGGACCCAATCGTTCGTTTCTAACTTAGAGAAGAGAGGAGGCTCGTCAGTAATGCCAAAAACGAGACAAGGAATACACTGGGACACAAAAGCATGATCCTGAGAGGTCCAAGAGAACGACCTGAGGTATTTCATGCTCGTCTTCCCGTTTTCTCATTGACAATTTCACGCTCGTGGGGGCGGACGGAGTGATCCAGAGGAGCACGCATGGGGTGAAATTGTCTCAAACTCCTCAGGGCCATGATGTTACGTCGACCCGCGAGAGTGGTAGAAGTTGTCAGCGGCGCAGATTCATATGTCGAGTGATGAGAAAGTCATCAGTCTCGGTGGTGACACTGAGGATTGAGGTAATACTGCAGCACATAAGGTTAGCTCTGTTCTGCGATGACTACTTTCTTCCGTGCCGCCTTAGGCTTGCTCTCGCCCGCGCGCGTGTGCCGCCTCCGCCTCTCCTCCTTGACTCGTTGTGCCTCCTCCATTGTCCGCTTGAGCTGCGCGGCTTTGTACACGGGCTTCGGTATGTGCCGACTCCTGGCAATCGCGTTTAAGTGCACGAGCGCCTTACCGAGCTACGTAACCACGTACCGTTGCACTTTGCCAATCTCGGCGTCCATCTTCCACCGATCCTTTAGAGCATCGCGATACTCGATCGCGGAGCGCTCGCGCGCAGTGATAACGCCGAGTTTCTCGGAGGCGTTCGCCTTCCACATGCGCATATTGCCGTCGTCCGAGCCGGAAAGGACGAAGCGCGCGTCGGCGGTGAAGGCGGTTGCAAGCACGCGTTGCATGCGCTTCGTGTGGTACACCTCGGGTTGCGAACCGCGACCCTCCCTCCATATGCGTAAGGTGCGGTCCCACCCACCTGAGACGAACTCTGTTCCGGTGGGTGACCAGTCACAAGAAGTGACGGCGGAGACGTGTGCCTTGTACATTTGGGTAGGGGTGTCAAGACGCCGGGTGTCGAATGTGTAGAGATTGTGATCTTCCGATGCGAGAAGGATTGTTGTTGGGAAAGTAGGGGACCACGAGAGGTCATTATTTTTCATCTACGGCCAGGGTGAGACAGCAGCAACACACGGAGATCAAGAGAGATATGACCTGCATGACAACGCGTCGCTCGGCCTTACCAGTTCGGATATCATAGAGGATGAAGGTCCGATCGGAACCAATGCTAGCAAGCACAGAAGGTTCGGAGGGATTGAAGCGGACCCTCGTCACGGATTCAGCAGATGTAGAAAAAGTGATGTCCATCACGGGAGCGCTCCTAGGAACGATGAGAAAGGAAACGCGCCTGGACAGCGAGCGTACTTTGTCTCGTCCCAAATTTGAACTATCGTTGAGGACGACGCGAATATTGGATCCTTGTTGTGATGGTCTATTGAGCTACAGGGAACATAAGCGGTAATGATGGGGTATGGAAGTGGTGACTGACTGGAGCGTTCCTTTCCCAGGAAACACTGCGAGAGGTTTCAGCTAGAAACGTAATCAGAAAGCGGGCGTAGAAAGTGGACAAGACAAGCACGTACTCGCGATTGTCCAGCCTCCGAAGGGTCTAACTGCACGTCTTGGCACACACCCCACATCTTGATATTTCGATCCACACCGCAACTCAACATCCTATTCCCGTCTGCCCAGCAAAGACCTGATACTTTCCCCTTGTGTGCGCCAGGGATCTTCGCGAGATGTGTCCTCCGCCCAGCATTGTGAACGATAATCTCTGAAAGGCGGTGTCGGTCAATTGCAAGGACGTGCATCTCACTTAAACGGACCTCCGTCCCAACTTGCACTCGCGATATCTGTGATGGAGTTTGGGCGACGTGCGAGCACTTCCACCGCATCGGAATGTCCCTCAAGTGCCGCAATGAAGGGCTTGGAGAACATGCGCTCCATTTTTGCTGCGTTTAGCGCGCGAATACGCTCGCGAGCTCGGGAAAAGGGATGTAGTAATGGATCCAAATTTCTGTGAGTCGGTGTGGGATCTCCTGGACGCGCCGGCAAATGGGCAGAGGGCGCATGTTGCAGAACCGAAATTTTCTGAAGAGAGGTCAGCGTGTGGCTAAAGTAATTGAGTACAACAAAATAGAATTACCACCATCGCAGCAGGCTCGCAGTCTTTCGATCAGGATCAGTCTGCGTGCGCCACTGTGTACTGTAGATGGCGCTGAGTCAGCATTGACTAACCCTTTTAAATTTGTTGGTCCCCGCCGCATGGGTTGAGCCGTTCCATCGTATATAGGCACCTTCTCAACCCCCACGTCAAATACGTGGGTCCTTCGCAGGGCGGGTTTTACATTGGCCCGATCATGAAAATTAGCGTGGCGTGTAGATTTCTTAGAAAGTGCTAATGAAATTCATGCCTGCCACACACTGCAGTGTACGCATGCAGTTGAACGCCTAGTCCACACGTCATGTTTCACGAAAGTGGTCGCGCTCGAAACATGAATATTGCATGAATCGCAAATGTACATAAAATACCGATACAGCAGACGGCCAAGGTACATGTCAAGTAGGGGCAAAAGCCTGCAAACGTAATCGCAAGGATCCCCAGATGGACCAGAGAGCAACTCTTATGCTCGAGATATCACGATCGGAAGCTTAGGAGAGAACGACTCAACTGATCCCGTTATTGATGGTGTCAAAACGACGCCGAATCTCCAAACTACTTCAGCTTCAGTCGGCGCAAGTCGGAAAGCAGGAATGATCCGCGACAATGCAACCTCTGCATACAGAAAGCCAGTCAGATACGCAGGACGCTTTGCATAACCTTCGTCTTACTTATTTCTAGCTGTGAAAACTTGAATCCGCTACGTGTAGCTGGTCAGCCCAGCTCATTTCAACAAGGCAGCGCCATACGTACATGCAGGACCGTGGACCGCCAATGAATGTCATGCTAACAGACCTAGTTAGCAACGGAGCGCTATTGTCGCAAAGATCTAATTCGCTCACGTATTAGCATATACGCCTTGGATGTTCGCAACGCTCTCGGGAAGTGGTGCCAACCAACGCTCCGGCTTCCATTCAGCAGCATCGGACCCCCAAACCGATGGGTCGCGGTTCAAATTGAGAATATGGGCGTACACATTTGTATTTTTCGGTACAAAGATTTCGTGTGTTTTACGTCCGTCGACGTCGTGAATGGGGGAAGAAAGCGGGAGGATGATGTCACTTCTTGCGCTGCAAGCTTAGTAAGTACGAAAGACTGTAAGACACTGATCCATCGCATACGTTCTCATCACTCCAGGAACCGGCGGGTAACTGTAGCACCTTTTAATATGGACTGGAGAAATAAAGACTGTCAACCTACAGGCGCAAAGATTCGCGACACACGGCCTCTAAAAATGGTAAAGAAACGAGTTGATCGTGCGTCAGCTCCTCGTTGTCCTCACAAGCCTCTTTCAGCTCTTTTCTGAGCTTATCCTGGACGTCGGGATGGAGTGCAAGTAAATGTAGAACCCGGGATAGAGCCGACGACGTCGTATCTGTTCCTGCAAGGACAAAGACCCTACAAGAAATGTTCTAGTCGTTGTGTCACCGAATCATGAACGCACAGGGACATACGCCATTTGTGCAAGCAGTTCCTCTTCGCTCAGTCGATCGTCCTCGGATTCCGCCGCACTAGCTCGCACTAGAAATCTTCACGTCAGTCTTCAGTCGGAAAATGACGCTGTGTCGTACGTACCGAGAAGAGCGATGACGTCCTTGGTACCTCCGACCTGTTTGACGGTTGCCTCATCATCGAGTTCCAGTAGTCTCCTCTTCGTTTCGTAAATATCCCTCGCTTTGGCGTTCAGGGTCTCGGCAATGTCCATGAGATGATTCAATTTCGGCCATGGCAACATTCTTCCCACCAACTTGAGAATTTTGGGGCGAAATATCTTGTAGACGTAAGGAAACAGGCTTCGGTGGACCGAAAGAGAGGACAAAGTTGGACTGATAGAAAGCAAGTCAGACAACGCCAACTTTGAAACGTTCGTTTTACTCACACCCACTCCTCGAGCGCTCTGCAGTATTCACCGTTTCTACCTTCAAAGGTACCGAAGGAATACCCGAAACCACCTTGCCCTATGAGTTCGAGCGCTAATTTCCCCGTCCAATCGGCGATGTTGATCTCCTCTGCGCCGTTCGCCACAATTGAGTCAAGATTCTCACGAAGCTATGGAGACTGAGACTGCAGGTTCATGTAGGAAGAGTCCAAGAGTACCTGTCGTGCAACCCGATGGAAAATTGGAGTCATATGACGCATATGATTGACGTTGAATGCCGGGTTTAGCAGTTTTCGTTGTCTCCTGTGGTGAGCGCCTAGATAAGTGGCAAAGTCAATGGATTGGGGATTTTGGAAACAATTCGCAAACCAGACGTAGAAAGGAGCGCCGGACCAAATGCCTGCATGTTCGAGCTTCTTGGGTTAAAGAACAGCACCAGGTCTTCCTCGGAAAGGAGAAAACGCACCTTAGGATGGCATCCGTTTCCTCAAATATGACTTGATCTTTGATAAAAATGTTGTTGCATGCCTTCGGGTCAGATACTACAAGTTGGATGTCCTGTATTACATTGGTTGTTAGGCCTCGTAATGAAAAGCCTTCGCTAGCCTGACATACCCCCAAAAAACCATAGACGCGCGCTACGTTTCCGTATGTCCTGTATAGCCATTCATGGAACGAAAGGGCATAGGGGTTGAACATGTGACGCCAATGACCTGCTCATTCCTTTCGACATGCGACCAGTTTTTCTGTAACCCATGAATCTTACCCCAGAACAGAGAGGGACTCGATGGCCCTGGAATTTTGTGGAGGCTCCGCTGCCTGAATCTATGCCTAAGGACAGCGAGGAAGGCCGCACAAGCCGGGGCTACAAGGATACACGCAGCAAGTTCGAAGAGGAGAACAGACATGTTGAGAGACATGGGGATGTGCAGCTCCACATAGATGCGGCTTCTATATAGAATGAAATTGTCCACGGCCCCAAGTAAAAGACCGTATTTCACCCGACCAGTAAAGCTCTATACAAACCAAGATTCTGGGACTGGGCCTTGGCGGTGCCCGTTGCTGTTCGAGGAATGTCCAGACCATTCTTGCGGGTGACGCCACTTATCATAGGAAGACGGAAGTTATGTATAAATAACTCGTGAACCGAATACTAGTAGAATCGCTCCAATAACCAGACTCCGCCGTGGCTAAGCAAACTCTTAAGAATTGTAGTAAGCTGAGGGTCAAGCTGAGGGTCCCGCTCTCACGAGAATAACTTACAATAGCCCTGAAATACAGCGGTTACCGTTACAACAGTTTCCAAAATGATTGGCCCCTCACTGGCAGGCCTCAGGCCTCAGGCTGGGACTTGTCCATATATGTAAGCCGGGCCGCGGACTTCGATGTTTGGCACTACTGTATGGACGTTCATGCAATATTCGTGAGCGGAGACCATAGTAGTTATATAGTTCACTGTGGGCATTTTACAGTAGGATGTGGAGCATATTTTCGTCATCATTTTATGAAAAAAGTCCAGAAATGTCTCCAATGCGCCCACACGAAACAGTGTGAATGTACTCAATTGCAACAATGAAGACAGCCTAGACAGGGTGATGCCCCTGGGTACATTGTGGTCCCATTGATAATGTAAATAATAAAAACAATGAAATTCTTGCCTGCGACAGAGTACGCACGCTGTTGAACAACTAACCCCACGTCATGGTTCACGAAAGACGCTCAAGGTAGTCACGCTCGAGACATGGTTCGAAGATGTGCATAAAAGACAGATACAGGAGATGGCCGTGATACGTGTCAAGTAGGAGCAAAAGCATGTCAACGTAACTGTAAGGAGCCCTCGACGGACCAGGGAGCAACTCTTATGCTCGAGATATCATGATCGGAAGCTTAGGAGAGAACGACTCAACTGATCCCATTACTGATGGAGTCAAAAGGACGCCGAATCTCCAAACTATTTCGGCTTCAGTCGGCGCAAGTCGGAAAATAGGAACGATCTGCGACAATGCAACCTCTAGATACAGAAGACTAGTCAGATCCGCAAGATGCTTTCACATAACCTTCGTCTTACTTATTTCTAGCTGTGAAAACTTGAATCCGCTACGCGTAGCTGGGTCAGCCCAGCTCATTTCAACAAGGCAGTCCCATACGTACATGCAGGATCGCGGACCGCCAATGAATGTCATACTAGCAGACCTAGTTAGCAACGGAGCGCAATTATCGCGAAGATCTATTTCGCTCACGTATTAGCATATACGCCTTGGATGTTCGCAACGCTCTCGGGAAGTGGTGCCAACCAACGCTCCGGCTTCCATTCGACCGCATCGGTCCCCCAGATCGATGGGTCACGATTCAAATTATAGATCTGGATGTACAAGTTTGTGTTTTTCGGTACAAAGATTTCATGGATTTTGCGTCCGTCGACATCGTGAATGGGGGAAGATAGCGGGAGGATGATATCACTTCTTGCGCTGCAAGCTTAGTAAGTACGAAAGACTGTAAGACGGACTGATCGATTGCATACGTTCTCATCACTCCAGGAGCTGGTGGGTAACTGTAGCAGCTTTCAATATGAACCCGAGGAAATAAGACTGTCAACTTACAGGCGCAGAGTTTCGCGACACACGGCCTCTAAGAATGGTAGAGAAACGAGTTGATCGTGCGTCAGCTCCTCATTGTCCTCACAAGCCTCCTTCAGCTCTTTTCTGAGCTTATCCTGGATGTCGGGATGCAGTGCAAGTAGGTGTAGAATCCGGGATAGAGCCGACGATGTCGTATCTGTTCCCGCAAAGACAAGGACCCTACAAGAGATGTTCTAGTCATTAGTGTTACGGGATCAAGAACGTACAGGGACATACGCCATTTGTGCAAGCAGTTCCTCTTCGCTCAGTCGATCGTCCTCGGATTCCGCCGCACCAGCTCGCACTAGAATCTCCACGTCAAAACCCTCAGTCAGAAAATGACGCTGTGTCGTACGTACTGAGAAGACTGATGATGTCCTTGCCTTCTCCAACCTGCTTGACGGTTGCATCGTCACCTAATTCCAGCAATTTCCTCTTTGTCTCGTAGACACGCCTTGCTTCGGCGTTCAGGGTCTCGGCAATGTCCATGAGACGATTCAATTTCGGCCATGGCAACATTCTCCCCACCAACTTGAGAATTTTGGGGTGAAATATATTGTAGACGTAAGGAAACAGGCTTCGGTGAACCGCAAGAGAAGACGTAGCTGGTCTAGAAAGCAGGTCAGACAACGCCGACTTTCAAGCGTTCGTTAAACTCACAGCCACTCCTTGAGCGCTGTGCAGTATTCATCGTTTCTGCCTTCAAGAGTACCGAAGGAATACCCGAGACCAGCCTGACCTATGATTTCGAGCGAAAACTTGCCCATCCACTCGGCGATGTTGACCTCCTGTGCGCCGTTCGCCACAATTGACTCCAGATTCTCACGAAGCTAAGAAGACTGAGACCGCGGTTTCGTACAGCAAGAGACCGAGAGTACCTGTCGTGTCACCCGATGGAACATTGGAGTCATATGACGCAGATTATTAACGCTGAATGCGGGGTTTAGCAATTTTCGTTGCCTCCGGTGGTGAGGGCCTAGATAGGTGGCAAAGTCAACGCATACGGGGGGACTTGGAAGCAACTTGCTTACCCGCCGTTGAAAGGAGCGCTGGACCAAATGCCTGCATGTTCGAGCTTCTTGGGTTAAATACAACGCCAGGTCTTACTCGGAAAGGAGAAAACCTACCTGAGGAAGGCCTCCGTTACCTCGAAGATGGCTGGATCCTTGTTAAAAATGTTGTTGCATGCCTTCGGGTCAGATACCACGAGTTGTATGTCCTGTTCCAAGTGAATAAATTGATTATTAGGCTCGTATTCAAAAGTCTTCACCAGCCGGACATACCCCCAAAAAACCATAGACGCGTGCTACGGTTCCATATGTCCTGTATAGTCCTTCGTGGAACGAAAAGGCATAGGGGTTGTACAAGTAACGCCAATGACCTGCTCATTCCATTCAACATGCGGCCCGTTTTTCTGTAAACCGTGAATCTTACCCCAGAAAAGAGAGGGGTTCGATGGCCCTGGAATTTTGTGGAGGCTCCGCTGCCTGAACCTGTGCCCAAGCATAGCAAGGAAGGCCGCACAAGCCGGGGCCAGAATGACACACACAGCAAGTTCGAAGAGGAGAACAGACATGTCAAGAGACAGAGGAATGTGCAGCTCCACAGAGGTGCGACCTCCATGCCGTCTTTGTAGTGGAATGACATTGCCCGAATAACGATGAGATGATGAAACCAAGTCAACAAGTTGTAAATGATTCGCTACGGCTCCGAGTAGAAGAACGTATGTCCCAAAACCAGTAAAGATGTTCAAGTTTACAAGCCAAGAGTCGGGAGCTGAGCTGTGGCCGCTGTTCGAGGAATCTTCGGACTGATCTCGCGGCCCCGCGGGTGTTGGCACTCATCATGGGATGACGCATGATGGCTTGGATGATGCCAGTGGGAGTTATCCATTGATAACTCGTGAACCGAATAAAACCCTTAAGGCCTTAAGAACTGTGGTGAGTTGAGGGGTTTTCCGAGAATAACTTTACACTGGCAATAGTCCTGAAGTACAGCAGTTGCCGTTACTCTTCCAAGCGACGGCTTCGATTCATGGGTCCAGACGGGGGCCGAGCAGCCCGACAATAACATGGCCTTTTCATTCGATAACTACTACTTATAGTAAATAAAATATTTTATAATATGTTGACACGTCGACGATTGGACGTGGTTCCAGACTAATCCAACGGCCATGCCAAAGGCCTACCCGCTCCCTACTGACCTCTCTCCGGCGACTGTCGCGAATACAGCCTCGCTGGTCCGAATCGTTGCGTTTGCTTTTATCTCTGGTGCTGCCATTGCATCACGTTTGTTCGCTGTCATCAACTTCGAGAGTATTATACACGAATTGTAAGGCAACCGCTTCCTTTTCAACACCATTCCTGATCCACGTTTGCACCTCAGTGACCCATGGTTCAATTAGTGAGTCCCTTGCTCATAGCGCTGGGAATACGTCACTGAATCCAAGTTAGTCGCGCAACAAAGGTACTCGCGTCCAAGGGATTCTACGTACGTCTCGTTTTGGTGTCATGTTGAGTTGATTCGCTGAAACGTGTGCAGGAATTCTGGAATTGGTTTGACCCCACGGCATGGTACCCATTGGGTCGAGTCGTCGGTGGGACGATATATCCTGGCCTTATGGCAACCAGTGGTGTCATCTACAACGTTTTGCATTCTCTGCACCTCCCCGTCGACATACGGAATGTCTGCGTTCTCCTCGCTCCTGGCTTCAGTGCCCTCACAGCCTGGGCAACTTACATGTAAGTTCAAGTCCACTAGCCCAGTTTGCCTGTACTTACTCGTTCTATTACAGGTTCACGAAGGAGATGAAAGACGAGAGTGCCGGCCTTCTGGCCGCCGCCTTCATTGGTATTGTTCCCGGGTACATATCCCGTTCCGTCGCAGGATCATACGACAATGAAGCCATCGCCATTTTTCTCCTCATGTTTACCTTCTTCCTCTGGATCAAAGCTCTGAAACAAGGCAGTGCACTGTACGGCACTCTCGCAGCCATTTTCTATTTCTACATGGTTGCAGCTTGGGGTAAACCCCCCTAATTTGATACAGATGACCACCGACTCACGTATGTTTCGCAGGTGGCTATGCATTCATCACGAATATGATCCCGTTGCACGCTCTTGCCCTCACACTGATGGGCCGTTTCACAAACCGCCTTTATGTGGGCTACTCGTCATGGTATGCGATCGGCACGTTGGCGAGCATGCAGGTACCCTTCGTTGGGTTCCAGCCCGTCCGTACCAGTGAACATATGGGTGCCCTAGGTATGTCCAATGTCTTGTTCGATACTCCATGTCAATCGATTCTCCTTCAGGTGTCTTCGGTCTTTTGCAGATTGTCGCGTTCGTGGAACTCGTTCGGTCTCATGTGTCGTCCAAGCAGTTCCAGCAGCTCTTGTTCGCTACCGTAATCGCAGCTGGTATCCTCGGTACGCTGGCCATCGTTGGTCTCACGTATAAAGGGTGGATCGCACCATGGACCGGACGATTTTATTCGTTGTGGGACACTGGCTACGCTAAAAAGTCGGTGGTTGAGTCCGCATAACCGGATATCATCTGATAATGTTTTCCACAGGTACATTCCAATCATCGCTTCCGTATCCGAGCACCAGCCCACTGCATGGCCATCCTTCTTCATGGACCTCCATTTTCTCATATTCCTCTTTCCGGCCGGCGTTATCTTGTGTTTCAAACAGCTACGCGATGAGCACGTATTCGTGATCATCTACGCCCTTGTCGCTAGCTACTTCGCTGGCGTGATGGTGCGGCTGATGCTCACGCTCACGCCAATCGTGTGCGTGTCCGCAGCGGTCGCTCTGTCCAGTGTTTTTGACACATATATCGACCCAACGGAGCCGGAGGTACCGGACAGTGAGAAGGTAGACGCATCAAAGAAGGACAAGTCTGTTGCGGCTCCTGCGTCCGGCGCGTCCGTGGCGGAACTTCTGACGGAGATGGTGACATCGGGCCCCTCCTCCACGAAGAAAGCCAAGCCTGCGCAACGGGGGATCTTTGGGCTCGACACACGCGCTGCTGTTATCATGAATGCGCTGGGGATGTTACTGTTTTTCGTTGTGCACTGCACGTGGGTGACGTCCATGGCCTACTCGTCGCCCAGCGTCGTGCTCGCCTCGCACAACCAAGACGGGTTGCAGCTTATCGACGACTTCCGGGAGGCATACTATTGGCTCCGCCAAAACACACCGAAGGACGCAGTCGTCATGAGCTGGTGGGACTACGGTTATCAGATTGCTGGCATGGCGGACCGCCCCACGCTCGTCGACAATAATACGTGGAACAACAGTAAGTGGTTCAATGTCCCCGTATGTCAAATATGAAACCCTCTCACAGCTCACATCGCGACGGTGGGCAAGGCAATGTCCAGTCCCGAAGAGGTCGCATACCCTATCCTTCGTAAACACGACGTCGACTACGTGCTCGTCATCTTCGGTGGTGTGATTGGCTACTCTGGCGATGACATCAACAAATTCCTTTGGATGGTGCGCATCGCCCAGGGCGTCTGGCCCGACGAAATCCAGGAACCGCGGTACTTTACCCCTCAGGGTGACTATCGTGTTGATGACCAAGCGTCGCCTACCATGAAGAATAGTCTGATGTATAAGTTGTCGTATTACCGGTATGTCGGCAGCGCTTGCAGAAAGGGGCGTGGCTGATGATTAATTTCGTTAGGTTCCCGGAGCTCTTTGGTGGCGGGCACGCGCAGGACCGTGTTCGTGGGCAGATGATCGCCAAGCCAGGGCCCAGCCTGGATTATTTGGGTGAGCTGGCACTTTCTCGTTCGCACAGGAATGGCCTGTACTGACCAGTAACCCAGACGAAGCGTTCACGTCGGAGAACTGGATCGTAAGTTTCCTTTTTCATGATGTTCTTACTTTTATTCAAAAAAATTGTGAAACTGGCAGGTTCGCATCTATCAGGTGAAGAAGGACGATCCTCTCGGACGGGATTTAAAAAGTGCGAATGCATTTGATCAGGGAAAGAAGCGTAAGCGGACGCGTCCACCTGTCCGCCGCCGTGCGCTCGCATAGACGTTCTTTTTGTAACTTATCCGTAGCTTGATTGGTAATCAATTCCACGTGACTGAACGCGTGAATGACGTAATAGTCATGGGCAGCGTGGACGTTGGCTCGGCGCGTCTTAAGTGATAACATGTCTACCACTCACCCTCAACCGGGACAAGTATCCCAGATCGTCTTCTCCATCGTCTCCAAAGGTAGAAAGAACAAATCTCTTAGGTGTGTTTCTGTTTTCTACGTGATCCCCACCGATGCGATACGGCCCATAGCTCCCTCACACCACGGCTCGTGCGCAACGAGGTCGAAAAAGAGCTGGGACTCCCCAGGAATACACTGGACGTGCCTAAATACAAAGAGATTGTCAAGCGCGCAATCAATGATGCCATGGTGTGTGTGTTTGTCCTCCTTAGTACCTCGACAATGCGCTCACGAGAGCGCTGTTCCCCAATTATCGCTCCAGCAATCCGAACAGGCCCCAGGAACAAGTGCGGGCAGAGACAGAAAAAAGACGGGGAAAAGCGGTTCGACACCAAAGACTGGCGAAAGTGGACGATCGTCACTGTCGAAGTCTGCCAAGTCAAAGGTGTGCCGAGAACGGTTCAATCGACTCTTCATTGTCATCATTTTTTCCCAGGAAGTTATCTCGGACTCTGACTCTGCAGTTGAACCGACGCCATCCACCTCGCGAAGTAACGTGAAGTTGGATATGAGTGCGGACGCCAATGAGGTACTGTACACGCCAACCTGATGACTCGCCTTGCGTGCGCTCCATCCACACAACTCACCAACCAACTCTGAAGGAGAGTAAACCTGTCCGCTCTAGCTCGAAAGCAAAGTCATCCAAGGCCGTTTCTGGAGTCGCAAAACGCAGTTCGCCGGCCACCAAGACCGCACAGCCGGGACCGAAGCGCAAACGCGCGTCCGCACCCATAGTCCAGGTCCACAACTCTACTAACCCATTCCAGACGCCACTGATTTCCTCGTAGAGAGACTCTGACGCGGAAATTTCTGACACGAAACCGAAGGTCTCCTCGTCGTCTCACCATATACCAGATGAAAATAAGGTATGTATATTACCATCCCTTTGCAAAGTGTTGATCACCTGGCTTTCTGTGTGAAAGAGCGACTCAGAGGTGTCGTCACTAGTAGACGAACCTACAAAGAAGAAAAATCGGAGGAAATCTGCGGTCCGTTTTCTGATACCTTTTTGTTTGACGCCCGGAGTCTCATCACCCAGTTCAGAGCTCTGATGCTGGAAAGCCCAAGGCGAAATCCGCGCGCACTAAAAAACCCGCTCAACCCCTTTCTAAGGATGAAGACACCATCAAGCAACTGAAGGTCTCCCCAACAATTCACGGGGCTCGTGCACACCTCTTACTGACCTAACTCGAGCAGGCCCTCGTAAGGGCGTGCGGTGTGCACAAGATATGGGCCAAAGAGCTCAACGGTCTCGATCTCGATTCGCAAATCACACACGTCCGTAAGATGCTCCGCGATCTCGGTATGAAAGGTCGGATGAGTATGGAACAAGCTGCGAGGATCCGTGATCGACGTGAGTTCGCGCAGGAGCTGGGTACGTGACACATCCCCTTCCCGAGAGGATCGAGTGATGCCCATGGTCGCTTGCCCAGATGACGTGCAGAGGTTCGGGAGGGCCATTGCAACCGGGAAACCGTTCGAGTCGGAGGGCACGAGCAAGCGCGTGTCCGAGAGGGGCGGTGATAAGGACAAAAAATCCGACGACGCCTCGGGTCAGGAAAGTGAGAGCGCCTCCGACCGTCAGCAGCCCGTAGTCGTAAGTAACCCTGTCGGTCCGTGCTTCCATATTGGTCTGATTGAATCGAGTTAGAACAACGCGCGGAGGAGCATCATGGCCTTCCTTCAGGACCAGAGCTCGGACGACGACTAATTCGTGTATCCGCTCCGCTTCATCATGCTGTAAGCACGATACTCCTCGTGCCCGCACCCGCCCGCCAATTTTCTCCTTCCTCTCGGACGCCTCTGACGCCCAATGACACGAGTTACGTCATGTTAGTTACGATCGAATTCGCTACCAACGCCGACCCAAGGGTGACCCCTGCTAGGCTCGGAAGTGCATCGCAGTAGTTATCAATTAATTCCGCAACGAGTACGCAGAAGTAGCTTGGCACCCTCCGGATTGCCCCAAACACTATGTTTTTAGCTAGCATCTCATAAATAATATTTTTTCCCTGATCATAATTAAATCTCTATTGCTGTTCGAGTTAGTACATGCATTAATGCACATGCTTGAGTTATTATACTGTCGGTCTCGGGCCGTTGTGGTCTGCAGATCATAATATGGACTCGGACTGCATGTTATGGATTGTCCTCTCTTTCTTAGTGCCTCGAGCCTGGTCCGTTCTCATAATCACGCCTTGCAGTAATTCGAGCGTTTCTCCTTGCCGTCATGTCCCCGCATGCACCGGGGTTGCTTTCCATCATTTATTCAGTGGTCCCTGATTGGCCACTCTCGATCTTTCGTGATGCCGTCGCTCGATATTAATAGTGCAATAGTGGGTGATTCGGAAAGTGTACAATCGCGGTACCTACATACAGTCTACTGAACGGAAACAATTCCAATTTTACTTAGATGGGGTGTAACAACGACAAGTTTGCGACAAAGTTCAGAGGGCCGACGCGATAGTCGTCGGCCCCCGTGATCACCGGAAAGAATGGGCTGTCCTGGAATACGAGCACCGTCGGATTTCGCCAGTCGTACCGCGGCCATGGGATTCCGAGGTCGCCGTTGGGATCCAAGTTTCGAGCGAAGTAGACGAAATAGTCGGCCAGTTCCTGGTCGCCGAATGAATTCAGAAGGTCTGTCGCATGGGCCTTGGAGAGGGCAGCGCCAAATATAAGTTCATTTGAAATAGCAGAGTCAAGAGCCTGGGCTTACCGCTCCAACAAAGGGAGTATTCTTGCCGCGCTTGTGAACTGTGTATGTGCACTAATCGGACCATTTGAAATGTTCTGCAAGGTTTCAGACTTACTGAAAGCCCAACTGTTCTGCTTGCTGGATTGATATTTCAATAAAAAGCGACGTGGACCGTGGAAGACGATATCTCCCTGGATAGCCGCGATTCGCTTGAACTGTGCGCCTGACCAACTTCAAATTCGAGGCCGAAAGGAGAAAAAAAGAAATGGAAATAAAAAAAGAAGGCGTACTAAGAATATTCCTGATCCCAGTATCGAATGGGCATCCGGCTTGAGGGTCGTCTGGGTAATATTGCAAGAGGAGATCGATTTCCTCTTTCGTGGCAGTCGGCAGCATAAATGTCTTCAGATAATTCTCAACGCCTTTCGTGTCGCTGCCGTCCGTGACTTTAGTCAGTAGCCGAATGTGAAAATAAATAATATAAAGTAAGGAATCGATGGGAACATACGAGATGTTTAGAGACGACATCGAGAACAACGAACCCTCGTCGTCGCAGTTTCCTGTCAACGCGTTGAGCACTTCACGCCACGGAGTAGGACATACAGAAATGGCATGCCTATGATCATCGGTACGTTCGCGACGTGACCACGCAAAACAGCATATTGCGGTGGCTCGGTCAAAAAAACGCCATCAACGCGAGGCAACCAGGCCAGTGCAAGTCCCTGCAAGATTCTACTGGTGAGTTACATATTTCACTCGCGCCAAGGCGGCATGGCATCGGGCTTCCATACCTGATACGCGAAGAAGTTGGGCGAGATATCCATGGCATACTTGAGCCTGGGATACGGAATGCTACGAAGGCATTCCAGGGTATCGGGGCTGTTGTCACAAGCCGCGTTCTTCACGAGAGCGTCGTAAACCTCTTGGCCACTGGCATGCTCGATGTCCCCGACAGGAATAGGGCCACCCGACTGCATGATCGCGCCCCGGAACAAGCCCTCTTGATCACCATTATTGACGAGCATGTGCAGAGCCACCGAAATGGCGCCCGCGCTTTCCCCCCATCTGGCAGAAGAGGATAAGGGACAATTGTGTAAAAGGATATTCAGACGCTGTGGGCTGACATTGTCACTTTGGAAGGATCACCACCAAATGCCGCGATATATCTCTGGATCCATTTTAACGCGAGACGCTCTAAACGTTGGATTTGTATCAACAACTTGAAAAAAAAATTGCGAGGGGATTAGAGCTAGCTCACGATCCTGGAGACCAAGGTTGCCAATCTTCGCCGCCTTGACTTCTTTCCCAGGCAAGAACCCAAGCGCTATGAAGAAAGTACAAGTAGTTTAGAGGGTGTTTGGAAGTATGAAGGTCGCACCCAGCGTACCTGAGACACTGGCAGGCGCAGGGAATTTCTGACCAGCCGCATATGGCATAGAGGCTTACTACTCACCGGTAATTCATGCTCACGAAGATAACGGGCTTCCTCATAAACACGGAACGTGCAACAATAAGCCCGCCATCGTAGCTTCCCAATATGGTACTGAGAGCTAGCCACCAGAAAAGATAAAATGGTCATACATAGCTGTTCCACCTATCTCAAAACCGCCACCAAAGATCCACTATAGCGACGCGCTTATGAGCGGATATCAGCAGCATCGAGGCGCCCGCGCTGATACTTACGACAAGTACTGGAAGCTTCGATGTCGGCGTGGCATTCTCGGGTGTGAAAACGTTAATGGTCAAGCCTTGTGACGAAAAGGTGCTCAGCACGAAAGACCAAAGTCAGCGACGTAAGATGGCACCTCACAGTCTTCGTGATCAGTCGTCACGTCCTCATACAAGGTCGCTACGATTTTGCTTATATCCTTCTCCAATTGCGAATTGAGCCCTGTAGGAAGGATCATGCGCTGTTGCGGGCACGATGGCCCAAATTTATGGACGTCATAAAAGCCTTCGTAGGGCGGCAGGGGTTCGGGCAGGCGCAGACGCCGGCCGCATGTGCTATATACACACGCACGTTAGCCTGTTATTGCTACGGCGAAGGGCAGGACCAGGCTTACGGGGGTTGCGCGTAGGGAATCCCCAAGAATTGGGCGGCTCGACCGTTACAGACTCCAGAGAACGTTGCACTGTCAAGATAGGCTAGCGGGGGGAGACCGGCGCCCTTGCAGAATCCAGCCTGTGCAGTGGGTGCATCGAACCCCTGTACCGTAAAAGGTCTAATCCAGTTGGCGAGGACGAAAGCGGCTTGGTTTGCGAATAGGGCCAAGGTGAAACGAGCGATGTGCATGTCGAGGGTGTCGCTCGGGCGGGGAGAGACTTGACAGAAGTGGATCCCCTCAAGGTGGATGTATTTATATGTGCGTGTTTAACATTGCCATCGTGACTGGGCGTTGCGCGCGTCGACCGCCCAGACGATACTAAGGTTTTATCAGGATAGAACACCTACGGTAGAGCCTAAAGCGGCATCATCAGATAGTTGGGCGTGTCCCCTGTCCCTGAGGCAAACGCTGGTCCGATCGCCATGACAGAGCTATGGACAAAAACGGCGCTTCAAGTTGGACCGGCAGTGCGTTACTATGATGAGCGTGGGATAGAATATATTAATGTGGCGTGAACCACGAATCCGCCGCCATGTTTTCTGCGTACTACTGGATGCGGCGAAGTTGACCGGATACAGTATTCGTGCACTCCGCAAAAAGGGACTACTCGTCAGGTGTTCACCTAGTCTTACACCGAAACCACGCTAAGAACTTGGCATGAATGGGTGGTTCTAGAAGAGAAACCCGAATCAGGCTGAATGCTGAGCATGCTGTCTCATGCACCTTGGTTCGCCCGAGCGCCAGGCATTCCGTAGGTCATCAGTGCATCTGGCACTGCGCCCATCGGCCTCCTCTTCACTCGAGAGATTGGCTCACACTCACTGCCCCACCTCTCTGGCTCGAACTTGAAGTCACTCAACGGCCAGCTCCGCAAGGTCAGTCATCCGATCATCAACTGTCAAAGCGATCACGGTCAGAAAGGAACGCGACCCGATGCGGTGCA
>WNGR01014095.1_pt1 | contig 21231 bp, 19 predicted proteins | sample 5407581 | NCBI WGS metagenome assembly WNGR01 (sample SAMN13153383, study PRJNA577476) | soil metagenome | isolation source: 80 cm soil or saprolite under Garry oak tree replicate 2 | place: USA:California | collected 2016-06-15
TGCCGTTCGCATGCGTGCCGATCTGCACGATATCGCGGCCGATTTTGCGGCCGATCAGCTCGTCGCGTTGTCCGCTTGACGGATTGATGTAGGTGACGCGCCACGCTTCGATCGACGGGTCCCATACGCGCAGCGTCGTACCGTACATGTCGAGGCCGCCGTCGCTTCGCACGCCGCGATCCGCGCGGCGCGGCATGATCCAGACATCCTGCACGGCGCGCCCTTCGAGCGCCCAGCCGAAGTGAATCTCGCCCGTCAGATGCCGCTCGCGCACGTCGACGCGATAGTGCAGCACGTCCATGTCCCAACTACCGATGAGCCAGCCGTAGAGGTCGTCGGCGGCATCGATGTCAGCCGCGCGACCGGGCGCGGCGAGTGCTGCATGAAACCCGGCAGCGGGACCGTGATCCAATGCATTCATTGCGGGTTGCTCCGTATGCTGAACCTGGTTAAAAAGGGTGGCCAACGCGTCGCGCCGCGCTTGCCGCCGTTGTGATAAAACGAGCATACGGACCTGCCGAGGTGACATCTTGGGAAAAATTGCCGTCGATCTCGAAGCCGCGCTTGCACGCCGCGACAGGCTCGGCGCGTCCGGCAACACGCAGATGCGCGCGCTTGCCGCGGGCGACGGCTGGTCGGTGATGGACGTGCTGTGCACCTTCGGTCCGCGTGACAGGCCGTTCGAGGAGCGGCACGCGGGCGTTTGCATCGCGATCGTGGCGGCGGGCGCGTTCGGCTACCGGTCGGCGGCGGGGCGCGAGCTGCTCACGCCGGGTTCGCTGCTGCTCGGCAATGCGGGCGAGTGCTTCGAATGCGGGCATCGGCATGCGCCCGGCGACCGTTGCGTGTCGTTTCAATATCAGCCTGCGTACTTCGAGCGGATTGCCGCCGACGCGGGTTTTTCTCGTTCCGATACGTCGTTTCGGCATGGCCGCATGCCGCCGTTGCGCGCGTTTTCCGGCCTGATCGCGCGGGCGTGCGCCGGGGCGACGGACCGCGCATCGTGCACGGCATGGGACGAACTCGCCGTCGAACTGGCCGGGGCCACGCTGCGCGCGACGCAAGCGGATGCGAAGCGGCGTGCCATTGCGACGAGCGCGTCCGCATGGTCGCGCGTCACGCAGGCCGTGCGCCTGATCGACGAAACGCCCGATGCGCCGCATACGCTTTCGAGTCTCGCGCAGATGTGCGAGCTGTCCGACTTCTACTTTCTGCGCACGTTCGGGCGCGTCACGGGCGTGACGCCGCATCAATACGTGCTGCGCGCGCGCCTACGCCATGCGGCGCTGCGTCTTGCCGACGAGGACACGAAGATCGTCGATATCGCGCTCGATAGCGGCTTTAACGACGTGTCCAACTTCAATCACGCGTTTCGCGTCGAATTCGGCATGAGCCCGCGTGCGTGGCGCATGCAGCGCGGCGCGTGCGCGAACCTCGCCGTGCGTCGTCACACGGTGCGCGAGGCATGAGCCGGCGAGCGCACCGCTTGCGCGCGGCGGCCGTGTTGCCGCTGATCGTCTGCGCATACGGCGCGGGCGCCGTGCACGCGCAGGAGCGCGTCGCAGCCGACGACATTCCGCCATCGACGATCGAGCGCGACGTGCATCTGTTCGTCGTACAGAAGGACGGCTCGATCGAGGAACACGACGATACGGTGCTGCGCGCGAACACGACGAGCGGTGTCGATGATATTGCGCAACGCTACGTGTGGTTCAACAAGGATATCGAGCAGGTGCAGCTGCTCGCGGCGGAAACGATCGATCCCAACGGCGTCGCGCATCCGGTAGGACCGGACGGCATTCGCGACGTGCAGGAGCCGCGTTCGGCGGGCGCGCCGACCTTCCAGGACGGCGTGCTGCGCACGGTGATCTTTCCGGGCGTTGAGCCGGGCTCGCGCGTGCATCTGGCGTTTCGCAAGACGCGCGCGCTGCCGTTGCAAGGCGGCACGTTCGCTTATTTCGTCGAGCCGACGCGCGGCCCCGTCGACATGCAGCAACTGATCTTCGAGTTGCCCGCCGACGTCCCGCTGTATGCCGACGCGCGCGGCTACGTCGCGTTGCCGCCCGTGACGGAGAACGGCCGCACGCGTTACACGTTCGAGTATCGGCATGGGCCGTATGCGCCCATCGAGTCGGGCGCCGTCGGCTACGCGACGTGGGGCGACCGTCTGATGGTGTCGACCACGCGCGACTTCGCGTCGTTCGCCGGGCGCTATCGAACGGCGGCGCTGGACCCGACGTGGCGCGATCCTGCGATTGCGCAGCTTGCGCAGGCGCTGACGGCGCGCACCGACGATCCGCGCGTGAAGGCGCAGATTCTCTACGACTGGGTGCGCCTGAACATTCGCTATGTCGCGCTGTTTCTTGGCGAGACGGCGGCCATGCCGCACAAGGCGAGCGATATCCTGCGCAACCGCTATGGCGACTGCAAGGACCACGTCGCGCTGTATGGCGCGATGCTCGCGGCCGTCGGCATCGACAGTCAGGCTGTGCTGCTGAACCTCGGGCCGGTCTATACGCTGCCCGATGTGCCTGGCTATGGCGCAAGCGCGATCAATCATGCGATCACGTGGATTCCTTCACTGCGCATGTATGCGGATACGACGGCGGGTGGTATCGGCTTCGGTTATCTGCCGCCGGGCGCGATGGATCGGCCCGTGCTGCTGGTCGACGATGGCGTGCTCGCGCGCACGCCGGCGACGCAGGAACGCGGGCGCAATGTGCGGCTCGAGATCGATATCGACCGGACGGGTACGGCGGCGTTCACGTATCGCGTCGAGGATGTGGGGGTGTCGGCGGAACTGGAGCGCAATGTGTTTCGGCGCGCGACGCGGCAGCGCTGGCAACTGATTGCCGCTGATCGCTTGCGGCAGACGGGGTTGCATGGGATTGCACGGATGCAGCCTGGCGAAGTGACGCCGACCATGGGGCCGTTTGCGACTTCCATGCAAGGTTCGCTGGAGCACTTCACCTGGCCTGATGGCACGACGGCATTGCCTGCGTTGACGAGTTTGTCGGGGGGGATCGCGACGCAAGTGCAGGCCTGGCTCGCCGAGCCGGAACGGACGCAGCCGTGGGTCTGTATTGGCGGCGATTTTGATGAGGTTGCGCAGATTGCGTTGCCTGATAGTGTTCGCGTTACTGATATGCCGCAGGATGTTGTGGTGCGCGACCGGTTTTTTGATTATGAATCGCGGTATGTGTTTGATTCCGCTACCCGGGTTGTGCAGATTTCGCGGCGTTTGAGTGCCCGGTTTGGGCGCCAGGTGTGTAGTGCTGAAGAGTTTGCCCTGGCGCGGGCGTCGCTCGTTAAGATCGAGAGGGATGCGTTGGCGCAGATTGTTGTTAGAGCACGGTAGGTTTTTTTTGTTGTCTGCGACGCTTGGGGTGGTGTTTTTGCCTTTGCGCTGGCATCCGCGTTATGTCTTTGGTCTGCATGCGTTGCCCCTGTGCGGGGCGGCACCTACTTTTCTTTGCCGCCGCAAAGAAAAGTAGGCAAAAGAAAGCGGCTAACACCGCCAGTGCTAGTTTTTGCCTGAGGGCCCCTACAGGGTCTTACGCTTCACACGGCAGCATTTCTGTTCACGCGAGTTGCCAACGCTTCGGATGAGCGCCTCACCCGCTTCAAACACCCGTACATGGGCTCACGGCAGCGAACGGTATGTGCCGCCCAGGTGGCAAACTGTGTGTAGGTTGTCGCGTCGTATAGCTTGGTGCTCTTACAGGGTGGAACGCGTGCGCTATCGGTCCGGAGTGATCCGTGTCCAGTACTACGGCCTACACACAGTTTGCCACCTGGGCGGCAGTGGAATATCTGGCATGGCATGCGGCGACGCGGGCGCGCGAAGCGGGTGAGGCGCAGTGCAAGAGCGCTGGCAGCAAACATGAGTCACGTGATTGCCATGTGAAGCGTAAGACCCTTCGGGGGCCCTCAGGCAAGAAGAAATGTTGGCGGGGTTAGCCGCTTTCTTTTGGCTACTTTTCTTTGCGGCGGCAAAGAAAAGTAGGTGCCGCCCCGCACAGGGGCGACGCTTGAAGGGCGAAGGCATAGCGCGGATGCCAGCGAAAAAGCAAGAACACCGATAGGCAACGTCCGCGCCGCGAAAGCACAACCTGCGAATGCCAGCAAAGCGCCATGCAAACCAAAACACAGCGCCTGCTGGCAAAACCAAACCCAAACCCTAAACCTTAAACCCCTAAACCTTAAACCCCACTCTTCGTAACGACAGGCACCCAAACCCCATTCTTAACCTGATACAGAGTAGAAGCAGCACTCTTCAACGCCCCCGTGGCATCAAACGAAATCGTCCCCGTCACCCCTTCAAAACTGATCGACTTCAGCGCGGAGCGATAAACCTTCGGATCCGTCGACTTCGCCGTCTCCATCGCCTTGATCACGGCCCACGCCGCGTCATACCCGAACGGCGCATACGACAGAATGTCATCGCCAAACCGCTTCTTGAACTTCGCCGAGAAGTCCTTGCCACCCGGCAGTTGCGCGAGCGGACGGCCATACTCCCACGCCATCGCGCCTTCGGCCGCATCGCCAGCAAGCTTGATGAACTCAGGGTCTTCAACACCGCCGCCACCCAGCAGTTGCGCCGTCATCCCAAGCTGCTTCATCTTCTTCGCAATCGCAGCCGCCTGCGTATCGAGCCCGCCGAAGAAAATCAGATCGGCATTGGTCGACTTGATCTTCGTGAGCTGCGTGCTCAAGTCGACAGCCGTGTTGCTCGTGAACTCGCGCGCCACGATGTTGCCGCCCGCCGCCTTCACCGCCTTCTCGAACTCGTCCGCTTCACCCTGGCCGAATGCCGTGCGGTCATCGATGATCGCAATGCGCTTGGCCTTGGTGGTTTTCACCGCGTACGTGCCCGCGTTGCCGGCGTTTTGCGCGTCCGTCGAGATCACCATGAACGTGTTCGCAAACCCACGATTCGTGATGGTCGGGTTCGTCGCGGCAGGGTCGATCATCGGAATGCCCGCCTGCTCATAAATCTGCGAAGCAGGGATCGTCGTGCCCGAATTGAAATGGCCGACGATGCCCGACACGTTTTGATCCACCAGTTTCTGCGCGGCCTGCACGCCGATGCGCGGGTCGGCCTGATCGTCCTCGGACACGAGATCGAAGTGAGCGACCTTGTCGCCAATCTTGATCTTCTGCGCGTTGGCTTCCTCGAGGGCAAGCCGCACGCCGTTCTGCAGGTCTTTGCCGTAGCCGGCGTTGGCGCCCGTCATCGGCGCGGCGAAACCGATTTTCACGGGCAGTTCGTCGGCGGCGAAGCTGGCGAGCGGCGCGATGGACAGCACGGCGCCCAACATCACGGCAAACGGGTTCAGCGTCTTGCAAAAGCTCATGGTTTCTCCTTACATCGGCAGACAGGGATGGGAAAAACAGCCGGCTTGCAGTGCGCGCCGCGCGTGATTCGAAAGCGCGGCGCTGCCGGTCGGATTGCGCGATGCAGTGTGTCGACAGGTCTCCTTCAATGCGTATGCAAACAATGCACGGACTAAAAACACGGACGAGATTACGGACGATGCAGTGTGCAAGGCAATGCTGGAAAACACCAAAGCCAAAACCATTGCGCGCCGTCTGTCGACGGACCGGGAATGTCGCGCAACCCGCGTGCTGCAGCCGATCCGTGGCGCGAATATAGAAAGCCAATATGCGTGCGTCTTGGCAGTTCGCGGCATGTTGGATGCGCATTTCAGCACAGCGCCGCCGCTCGTTTTTAAGCGTCGGCTGCGAAGATGAAGCGGGATGTCGAGCAGGAGAGCGCGGAGGAGGGCCGCGTGATGCGCTTGCCGTGCCGCCTGATCGGGCACGTTTGAATCGCGCAGCGCCTGATGCCGAAAGCGCTGCGCGCAGGTGTGTGCGTAGGTGTGTTCTAGCGCGGGGCGTTCACTGCTCGCCCTGCATGCGCAACAGTTCTTCGCGCAGACGCAGCAGCGGTTCCTTCACGTCGTCTTCGGCCCACGTATCGAGGTCGTCGATCGCGCGGTGACAACCGTCGAGCACCACGTCGAGATCGACGGGCACGCCATTGGCCAGCGCGAACTGGATGGTTTCCGCGAACTGCTGGCACTCGTCTTCGCCGTACGAGATGTCGAGATTGTCGGCGATCACCTGGGCGATGTTGCTGCGCGCCTTGTCGTCGGGCGTGACCATATCGACGATGCCACGCGCGACGGCGGGCGAATAGTACAGCGCAATATCGAGCCATTGCGCGGCATCGAAATCCGCTTCGCCGAATTGCGCTTCGAAGAATTCGATCGCTTCCTGCTCGTGCGTCTCGTCTGCGTCGACGCTGATGCACAACTCTTCAAACTGCTCTTCACGTTCGCTGCGGATAGTGCCGTCCATCGATGCCTCTCTTGCCAGTCAACCAGTGCCAATAAAAAATGCCGCGCGTTTTTACGCGCGGCACGCATTATAGGACGTCAGGCTGACGCAGGCGTGTCTCGTGCCCGTTGCCTTAAGTCTGCTGCCTAAGCCGACTCCACCACCCACGCATCGAACCATTCCCGCGGACGGGCGATTTCATCCTGCGCGGCGATGATCTCCAGCTCGTAACGCCCGGCGTCCCACGTCGCGTGCACGACGGCGTTCACGGCGGCGACCGTATGCTCGAAGGCGCTACGCACCGAATCGCCGAGCAGCGTGCGCGCGACGAACACCGCGCTCGTCAGATCGCCGACACCGACCGGCTGCCGCGCGAACGGATAGAGCGGCCGTTGTCCCATCCACGCTTCACGCTGCGTGACGACGAGCATGTTGAAGCGGTCCGCGAGGCTGTTGCGATCGAGCAGATGCTTGACGAGCATCATCTTCGGCCCGCGCTCCATCACCTCCCGGCACGCCGCGACGGCTTCCTCTACGGTCTCGATCTCGCGTCCCACGAGCCGTTGCAGCTCGCTATGGTTCGGGCACATCACGTCGGACACCTCGGGCATCGTCCGGACCAGAAACTCCTGGATGCCCGGCTCGACGCGACAGCCCGACGACGTGCCCATCACCGGATCGCAGAAATAGCGTGCATGCGGGTTCGCCGATTTCACGGCGCGCACGATCTCGATCACCGACTGCGCCTGCTCAGGCGTGCCGAGATAGCCCGACAGCACGGCGTCGCAGCGCGGCAGCACGCCGATCGCGCCAATCCCTTCGACGAGCGCGAGCATCTGCGACGCATCGATCGCACTGCCTTCCCAATGACCGTACTGCGTATGGTTCGAGAACTGCACCGTGTTGAGCGGCCACACATTGACGCCAAGACGCCGCATCGGGAACACCGAGGCGCTGTTGCCCGCGTGCCCGAATACGACGTGCGACTGGATGCTCAGAACGTTTTTCATGTCGAACCGATACGGCGCGGGAAGGGCGCCGGAAGAAAGAATGCGCAACGGATGAGCAGCTTCGATGCACCGCTTTGGCGCGGCGAACAACGAACGACGATGCGCGACAGCGCATCGCCGACAGGGCGCGTCACGCTCTGTTCATCACAAGATACATGAGTTTTCGCGCGCCGGAATCGATCCGGCCCCGTCGTGTTGCGCCGAACCATCAATGCGCAAGCCGATGTTGCGCAAGATCATGCGGCGCGCTTATCCGCTCACACCAGCTCGCGGTACAGCGCGAGATAGCGTTCTGCCGACGCGCCCCAGCCGAAGTCCTGGCGCATCGCGCGGCGCTGCGTGGCTTTCCAGTCGGTGCGCCGCGCGTACAGCGCGAATGCGCGTCGGATTGCGGCCGTGAGCGCTTCCGGCTCGAAGCGCTCGAACACGAAGCCTGTTGCCTGATCGTCGGCGATGTTTTCCAGCGACGCGTCGACGACCGTATCAGCAAGGCCGCCCACGCGATGCACGAGCGGCAGCGACCCATACGCGAGCGCATAGAGCTGCGTCAGGCCGCATGGCTCGAAACGCGACGGCACGGCAATCACGTCGCTGCCCGCGACAATCTGATGCGCAAGCGTCTCGTCGAAACCGAGTTCGACAGCGACGCTTTCGGGATGCGCCTGCGCGACGAGCTGCAAGCCGTTTTCGAGCGCCGGGTCGCCCGTGCCGAACACCACCAGTTGGCCGCCGCGCTTGATGATTTCGGGCAGCGCCGCGAGCAGCAGATCGAGGCCTTTCTGTTCAGTCAGCCGGCTCACGACGCCGAACAGCAGCGCGTCGCTTTTCGGCGCGAGATGGAAGCGCTCCTGCAGCGCCGTCTTGCACGCGCGCTTGCCGGCAAGGCGCGTGTCCGTATAGTGCGCGGGAACAGGCCCGCCTTCAGGAACGACATCTGTCCGTAGAACTCGACGCCGCTCATATTGAAGAAGTCGGCGGGCAGTCCGAGCTGGCCGAACTGATGCGACGGGAAGACGCCCTGATACGCGAGGTTATGGACGGTGAACACCGTGCGCGCGGCGGGCTTGCCGTGCTCGCGTTCGGCTGCTTTCAGATAGGCTGACGCGAGCCCCGCGTGCCAGTCGTGCGCGTGGACGATCTGCGGCGCCCATGCGGGATCGAGATGCTGCGCGATCTGCGCTGCCGTCCAGCCGAGCATCGCGAAGCGTTGGGCGTTGTCGCCGTACGGCACGTGTTCGGCGTCGAGATACGGATTGCCCACGCGGTCATACAGCGTCTGCGCGCGGATCACGTAGACGACGAGGCCGTTCGCGGGCAGCGTGCCGCGCTCAAGTGTGACGTTCGACGCGCCGAAGCGATCGCCGATCCGCGCGACGGGCTGCAGGTCCGACAGCCCGGCTACCACAGCGGGAAAGCCGGGCAGCAGCACGCGCGCGTCGGCGCCCAGCTCGATCAGCGCGGGCGGCAGCGCGCCCGCGACATCGGCGAGGCCGCCCGTTTTCAGAAGGGGATACAGCTCGCTTGCGACATGCAGCGCGCGGATCGTCATGGGCTTCAGTCCTGTTCGCTAGGGTTGCGGTGGATTGCGCAGTGTCGTTTCGGTGCGACGCACGGTGTCGATCCGCGCCGTGCAGCGCGCGCATAACGGAGCTTAACGGAGCGCGACGGAGATCGACGGCACGCGGCGGCACCCGCTGGAGCGCCGCGCACTGCGTCGTGCTTCGTCGCGTGCCGCCTGCGGTCGCCGTGCCTGCCGTGTCCGCCCGCCGGACGCTACCTTGCAGCCGCCGACTGCCGCTTGAGCGCCTCGGCCGTCACCAGCACGACGCCGCTGTCGGTCCGATAGAAGCGTTCGCCGTCGCTCACCGGGTCTTCGCCGATCACGGTGCCGTCGGGAATCTGGCAGCCGCGGTCGATTACGACCTTGCGCAGGCGGCAGCTCGCGCCGATCGACACCTGCGGCAACAAGACTGCCTCAGCGATGTTACAGAACGAACTCACGACCACATTCGACGACAGCACCGAGCGCGAAATCTGCGAGCCGGAGATCACGCAGCCGCCGCACACGACCAGGTTGGTGCCCGAGCCTTGCAGCCCGTTCAGGTCGCGCACGAACTTGGCGGGCGGCAGCTGTTCCTGGTGCGTCCAGATCGGCCAGTTGCGGTCGTAGAGGTCGAGCGTGGGAATCGTCGACGCCAGATCGAGATTCGCGGCCCAGTACGCGTCGATCGTGCCGACGTCGCGCCAGTACGGCTCGACGCTCGGGTCCGACGACACGCACGACATGCTGAACGGATGCGCGATCGCCGTCCCCGTCGTCACGACGCGCGGAATGATGTCCTTGCCGAAATCGTGGTCCGTCGCGACGCTGCTGATGTTCTCCTCGAGCAGCGAGTACAGGTAGTCGGCGCTGAACACGTAGATGCCCATGCTGGCGAGCGCGATGTCAGGCCGGCCGGGCATCGCGGGCGGGTCGGCGGGCTTTTCGACGAAGCCCGTCACGCGGCGCTGCTCGTCGACGTGCATCACGCCGAATGCCGTCGCTTCCATGCGCGGCACCTCGATGCAGCCGACCGTGCAATCGGCGCCCGATTCGACGTGATCCATCACCATCCGCGTGTAGTCCATCTTGTAGATGTGATCGCCCGCCAGCACGACGACGTATTTCGGGCCGATCGAACGGATGATGTCGAGGTTCTGGAACACGGCGTCGGCCGTGCCGCGATACCAGTGCGCGCCTTCGACGCGCTGTTGCGCCGGCCACAGGTCGATGAACTCGTTGAACTCGCCGCGCAGGAAGCCCCAGCCGCGCTGCACGTGCCGCAGCAGCGAGTGCGCCTTGTACTGCGTGACGACGGCGATGCGGCGGATGCCCGAGTTCAGGCAGTTGGACAGCGCGAAATCGATGATCCGGTATTTGCCGCCGAAGTGCACGGCGGGCTTCACGCGCTTGTTCGTCAGCGGCCCGAGGCGCGTGCCGCGTCCGCCCGCGAGGACGATGGCGAGTGTCGTGTGTTGAAGATCGTTGAGGCTTGCCGGCGAATCCATGTGCGTCTCCGTTTATTGGTGAGCCCTGGTGGAAGCTTTTCTTTGCCCCGGCGTTGCTGTGTTTTTCTGTCTTTTATCTGACGCTGTGCGTTGTTGTTGTGGTCTTGGTCTTTTGCGCGATGGCTTCTGGCCCTGGCTGTCGGCTGGCGTCCGCAATGCACGTTCCCGCCGGCCAGCGATTAGTCTGGACCATGCGCCTGCCGCGCGCAACATGCCGCGTTCGCCATGCCACATTCGTGCGTGGTCCGGCGGGAGAGGCCGTGCGCGGGCCGGTAGAAAAGGCGGCCTCGCGATGCCTGGCCGTCAGCCGTTCGGGCAAATTATGCCGGACGGACCACGCGCAGAACCCGCGCGGGACTCGAAACGGCTGTTTGAAGCGCGGGCGCGGCTGCTTCATGCGAGGCCGTTGCACGCGCCGCTGCAAGCGGGCCGCGACGCGGGCATCATGACGGGCCTGTGTTTCCCTTGCTCCTGTCCTTGCCTTTTTCCGCCACCCTATGACACTCCGTTCATCCCTCGTTGCCGTTTCCCTGTCCGCCTGCATCGCCATGCTGGGCCTCGATGCGTGCGCCGCCGATGCCGTCAATGCCGCCGCCGCGCCTGCGTCGAGCGCGGCCGCCGACGACGGTCCCGCGTACGGCCCCGAGCTGCAGGGCTTCAACTATCCCGCGCCCGTGCGGCAGTTCGAGTTCACCTCGCAAGGCGAGGCGCTGCATATGGCTTACATGGATATCGCGCCCGAGCATCCGAACGGCCGCACCGTCGTGCTGCTGCACGGCAAGAATTTTTGCGGCGCGACATGGGAAAGCACGATCGAGCGGCTGTCGACCGGCGGGTTATCGCGTGATCGCGCCCGACCAGATCGGCTTTTGCAAGTCGAGCAAGCCGCAGCGCTACCAGTTCAGCTTTCAGCAGCTTGCGCGCAACACGCATGCGCTGCTCGAATCGATTGGCGTGAAGAACGCGACTATCGTCGGACATTCGACGGGCGGCATGCTGGCCATCCGCTACGCGCTGATGTACCCGGCGCAGACGCAGCAACTGGTGCTCGTCAATCCCATCGGGCTGGAGGACTGGAAGGCGAAGGGCGTGCCGTCGCTATCCGTCGACCAGTGGTACGAGCGCGAACTGAAGACCACGGCCGACGGCATCCGCCGCTACGAGCAGGCGACCTACTACTCGGGCCAGTGGCGCAGCGATTTCGAGCCGTGGGTGCAGATGCTCGCGGGGATGTACCGCGGGCCGGGCAAGAAGGAAGTCGCGTGGGGTTCGGCGCTGCTGTACGACATGATCTATACGCAGCCCGTCGTGTATGAACTCGGGCAGGTGAGCATGCCGACGCTGCTGCTGATCGGGCAGAAGGATACGACGGCGATCGGCAAGGACGCCGCGCCTCCTGAGGTACGCGCGAAGATCGGTCATTACCCGGAGCTGGGGAAGGCGGCAGCGAAGGCGATTCCGCACGCGACGCTCGTCGAATTCGCCGAACTCGGCCACGCGCCGCAGATGCAGGACCCAGCGGCATTTCACAAGGCGTTGCTGGACGGGTTGGCGGCGGTGCCGACGAATCGGTGAGCGTTCAAACGGCTTTCTGTCCCGCCAGCGTATTCACCGCAAAAACCAGCGCTGCACGGCATGTTGTTGTGCTACGTTGTCTTCGAGCGTGCGACCGGCTCGCGGTCTGCCTGGCTGGGAGTAAATCAATGGAAAAAATGTACTCGTACAAAGGCTTTGAGGTCACCGTGAAGCTTGAGTCTGTGCGGGCTGTGTCAAGCGAATTCACATATGGGCCCCCGGTGGGGTACGTTGCAGTAGTGAGTATCTGCACGGTGGACCCGAGAAGACCGGTAGGCGCGCCGATTGGGCTCGTCGCGGAAGGAAATCAAGTCTTCGGCACGGAAGATGACGGCTTGACGGCAGGATTCAACGCAGCAAAACGAGTGATAGACGAGAGAGGTGCCCCTTGACGGGTGTTCTCATCTGCGGCGAGTCGTACAGCTGGATGAATCATCTGTTGCCGGAAACCATTGATCGCGCGAATGTGCGCTCGAAGCGAAGGCAGCGGAGCGCCTTCGCTTCAAACGGACGCGGGTGTGCGTGCCGGCGTGGTACCGGCTACCGCCGGGCTCAAGCGTCGCCTAGCTCCTCGCGCACTTGCGCGCCGATTTCGAACGAACGCAGCCGCGCCGCGTGATCGTAGATTTGCGCGGTGAGCATCAATTCGTTTGCGCCCGTCTGCTGGATGATCGAGCGCAGGCCGTCGCGCACCGTCTCGCGATCGCCGATCACCGAGCACGCGAGCGAGTGCTGCACGCTGCTCAACTCCATCTCCGACACGGCGAGGTGATCGACGGGCGGCTGCAACTGGCCCGGCGTGCCGCGCCGCAGATTGATGAACTGCTGCTGCAGCGACGTGAAGAGGCGGCGCGCTTCGTCATTGGTATCGGCGGCGAACAGGTTCACGCCGACCATCGCGTAAGGCTTGTCGAGCGTCTCCGACGGACGGAACTGCGCGCGATACACGTGCAGCGCCTGCATCATGTAATCCGGCGCGAAGTGCGACGCGAACGCGAACGGCAGACCGAGCGCGGCCGCCAGTTGAGCGCTGAACAGGCTCGAGCCGAGCAGCCACAATGGCACCTTCAGGCCCGCGCCCGGCACGGCGCGCACGCGCTGCCCCGGCACGGGATCGGCGAAGTAGCGCTGCAGCTCGACGACGTCGTCAGGGAACGAATCGGCGCTGCCGTTCAGATCGCGGCGCAGCGCGCGCGCGGTGGTCTGGTCGGTGCCGGGCGCGCGGCCCAGGCCCAGATCGACGCGCCCTGGAAACAGCGACGCCAGCGTGCCGAACTGCTCGGCGATCACGAGCGGCGCGTGATTCGGCAGCATCACGCCGCCTGAGCCGACGCGGATCGTCTTCGTGCCGCCCGCGACATGCGCGATCACGACCGACGTCGCCGCGCTCGGAGATCGAGCGAATTGCGGAACGCATCGGCCGCGCTCGCGCCAGCCGTGATGGGAGAAAGGTCGAGGACGGAAAAGGGGATCATGGAATCGATGTGCGGCCAACTATCGTCTTTTGCAAGGACGAAGCGCGGGTCCGCGTGGCGTGCGGGAAAACGGGATTGTGCCAAAGCGCTCCCGTTCCTGCTGGCGGGCTGATCATGTCCCTGCCGGCAGCAGGGTCGGCGTGTGCGCGAATCGGAGGCCGCGCGGCCAGCGATGCAGAAAACCCCTGAAAACAGGGCTCGAAATGCATTTCCGGCCGCTTCGAGAAGGTTCGATGCGTGTGCCGTCGCACGGAATCACGCGCGCGCGGGCGTTAATGTGTCATCGTCGCCGCCAACGACGTGGATCTGCGCAATGCATGCTCGCGTGACGAGGCGGCGGCCTCCACGGACCTCGACGCCGGTCGGCCCCTCACGTCACGCGTAGGTCGGCTACGCAGCGCACACCCGGACGAACCGGGTCGGCCGGGTCAGCCGGGTGCAGGCAGGATGCCCGGCGCGTCGGCGCGGCGACTTCACACGCATCACGCAGTCACGAGGCTGGCGTGCCGACGCTAATCGTTGGCCGCCGCACGCGAGATCGCATGCGATTCGTCAGCCGATTCGGTGTAAACGCGCTCTCGCGCATTTTCGAACCTGACGCTAGATTGTCAGCACTTGCCGGATAGTCGAGGGGCCAGCGGCCGCTGTCGTTTGCGGTCGTCATAGCAGTGAAAATTGCGTCACGGCCAGAAGCACGTGTGGCTTCTGGCCGAAACGCTTTCGATGTTGCTGCATGCGCCACCACGGTCCCATTCGCAAGCCTTCTTCGTGGGTTCATCGCAGATCCCACTTGTCGCGCACGAGAAATCTCGCGTAGCAATTCTTTAACTTTCCATACACATCTGCGTAGCCATCGTTCGCGATCCGGCTGTCGACCGGGTTATGCTCTGTCTCGTTCACATCATTTGTGTCTAGCAAGTTATCGAAGATGGTTAATCGCACCTCGTTGCGCAACATGATGCTTTCCGTGGCCATGGCAGGCGCGCTGTCCGCGCTCGCCGGCTGCGACGACCAGCAGAGCGAGCAAGCCGTGCAAAAGCTCAAGGAATTTTTCAACGCCGTCAAACCGGATGCGCTGCTTCTGAAAGGACTCACGCCCGGCATCACGACGGAAGCGCAGATCCGCGACCAGATGGGCAAGCCCGAAACCGAGCGCGAGTTCACCGACGGCTCGAAGCGGTTCGAATATCCGCGCGGTCCACAAGGCCTCAACACGTACATGGTCGACATCGGCCCGGACGGCACGTTGCAGTCGATCACGCAGGTGCTGACGGCCGCGAACTTCGCGAAGATCCGCGCCGGCATGACGGAAGACGAAGTGCGCCGCCTGCTCGGCAAGCCCGGCGAAGTGGCCGTTTATCCGCTCAAACCCGAGACGGTATGGAGCTGGAAGTGGCGCGAAGGCGGCGTCACCGAAGAGGGCTTTTTCAACGTGCACTTCGACGTCAATCACGTCGTCTACACGACCTCGCGCTCGGACGTGATGCGCGGGCACTGACGGAGGGCGGATAAGCCAGGGCGAGCAGGGCGACCGCAAGCGAAGGCTGGAAAGAGGGCTGAAAACGATAGCCGAACGCCACGGTCCAAACAGAAAACGCCTGCAAACAAGGGAGAAAACAACAATGGCCACACGTAGGCGATACAAGCGCATCGGCCTCGTGCTCGGCGGCGGGGCCGCGCGCGGCTGGGCGCACATCGGGGCGATCCGGGCGCTGCACGACGCGGGCATCAAGCCGGACCTCGTGGCGGGCACGTCGATCGGCGCGCTGGTCGGCGCCGTCTATGCGAACGGCGATCTCGACTGGCTAGAAGAGTGGGTGCCGGGGCTCACGTGGCAGTCGGTCGTGCGTCTGCTCGATCTGCGCTTTTCGGGCGGGCTGCTCGGCGGCAGGAAAGTCATCCAGGTGTTTGCGAACCGCTTCAACGGACGCGAGATCAGCCAGTTGCAGATGCCGTTCGCCGCCGTCGCGACGGAACTCGATTCGGGCCGCGAGACGTGGCTGCAGGACGGCGGCGTGGTGGATGCCGTGCGCGCGTCGATTGCGATTCCAGGCATTTTCACGCCGGTGCTGCATGAGGGCGTGTGGCTCGTCGACGGCGGGCTGTCGAACCCCGTGCCCGTATCGGCGGCGCGCGGCATGCGGGCCGACTGCGTGATCGCCGTGGACCTGAACAACGACATTCTCAATGGCCGCGACTTCGGCGGCGCGGTGGTCGATCTGCCGCCCATGCCGACGGAAGAATCGATCGAGGCCGTCATCGAGCGAGCCGTCGAAGAATCCGAGCCGCTGCCGCTCGATCCCGACGCGCCGCCGCCCGCGATCGCGACGCCGGCGCCGCCTGTTTTGCTACGGCGCAACGGCAAGCCGTTTCCGAACTGGCTGCAGCCTTCGCCCGAACAGCATTCGCGTGATGTGCGCGTGGCGCCTGCGCCGAGCGCGCGCGTGCCGTCGATGCTCAGTTCGATCGCGCAAAGCATCGACATCATGCAGGTGCGGATCACGCGCAGCCGCCTCGCGGGCGAACCGGCCGACATCCTGATCCAGCCGCGCCTCGCGGGTATGGGCATCTTCGACTTTCACCGTGCGGAGCCCGCGATTGCGGAAGGGCGCGCGGCCGTCGAGGCGATGCTGCCCGCAATCCGCGCATGTCTCGGCATCGATTGATACGTGACCCGATACGTGCTCAGTCCTCGGACCGCTTCGCCGCGATGATGCGGCACACGCGTTTGCCGGAACTGGCGCTCGTCGTGTCGTCGGCGAACAGGATCACGCAGCTGGTCAGCTCGTCCGTGACGAGCGACGGCTCGAACGCCGAGTAAAGCCGTCCATCCGGCTGGCGCGCGTCCACGCCCTCCGTCACGCGCCACGACAGATACAGCATGCCGTTGGGCCGCAGGATGCGCACGAGGTTGTCGACTGCATCGGTGATGGCGTCGACGGGCAGATGCATCAGCACGGTTTCGCAGACCACGTTGTCGAACTGCTCGTCGATCTCGGCGAGCGACGGCAGCGTTGCGGTGCGAAACGCAATCTGCGGATAGAGCCGCCGCGCTTCTTCGAGCAAACCCGCCGACGCATCGAACCCAGTCACGCGATACCCATGATCCGCGAGCCATGCGGCGTCGCGCCCGTTGCCGCAGCCGATATCGGCCGTCTTGCCCGTCGGCAGCAGATGGTTTTCCCACAGCGCATACATGTCGTCGGGCGGCGGCTGATCGAGCCATTCGCGCGAGTAGCGGGCGGCGTCGTGGGTGTAGGCGTCGAGCGTCGTGGAATCGGGGCGAAGTGTCATGCGGCGATCCTTGTCGCGGAAGCGTCGGGTGTCGAAGGAAGAAGCCAGTCTAACGCGGGTGCGTCGGGACGGCTTCCACGGGAAGCGCCTGGCAGTATCGGATGCGGCTGTCTTTCAGGGAAAGCCCCAATCGGCGCGGGTTTGCGAGCATGCGGGCGGCTTCGCGCGTCTATCGAAAAAGCGACCGCAAACTTGCTAATTCGCGGCACACGCAATGCGCGCACCATCCGCTTACAAACAGATAGCGCCCGCTATACCGGGCGTCCAACGCCCGCCATGCAGCGCCTTCGCGGATGTTGCGATGCACAACAAGCGTATGTCCCGGTTTGAGCAATTTATTTTTGCTTGCGAGTATCCGCGCCATGCCGCAGTTCGTTGTGGCTGTCCGGATAACCTCAAAGGAGACACGCGTGTTCTTATATGGCTTTGGCCCGGTGCTCCTCGAAGGCACGATCAAGACGATCGAGCTGTCGGTTCTTTCTCTGGCGACGGCCGTCGTGCTGGGGCTGGTCGGCGCGGCGGCGAAGCTGTCGTTGAGCCGGCCGATGCGCGCGATCGCGACGGGCTACACGACGCTGATCCGTTCGGTGCCCGACCTGGTACTCATGCTGCTGCTGTTCTACAGCATCCAGATCGCCGTCAACAACCTGACCGACGCGTTGAACCTGCCGCAATTCGACATCGACCCGTTCGTCGCGGGCGTGCTGACGCTCGGCTTCATCTACGGCGCGTATTTCACCGAGACCTTTCGCGGCGCGTTTCTCGCCGTGCCGCGCGGCCAGCTCGAAGCGGGCGCGGCATACGGTATGAGCGGCGCGCGCGTATTCGCCCGCATCATGTTCCCGCAGATGATGCGCTTCGCGCTGCCGGGCATCGGCAACAACTGGCAGGTGCTCGTGAAGGCGACGGCGCTGGTGTCGATCATCGGACTCGCCGATGTCGTCAAGGCCGCGCAGGACGCCGGCAAGAGCACGTTCAACATGTTCTTCTTCATCCTCGTTGCCGCGGCGATCTATCTGGCCATCACGACCGTGTCGAACCTCGTGCTGATCTGGCTGGAGAAGCGCTATTCGATCGGCGTTCGACACGCCGAACTCTAATTCGCGCCACGCGCAGGAGACGATCATGATCGACATTCTCAACCAGTTCTGGCGCGCGTTCCTCTACTGGGACGGGCAACGTATCTCGGGTCTTGCCGTCACATTGTGGCTGCTGGTCGCATCGATCGGCATCGGTTTCGTGACGTCGATTCCGCTAGCTGTGGCGCGGGTATCGAGAAAGCGCTGGCTGTCGACGCCCGTGCGCCTCTACACCTACGTGTTTCGCGGCACGCCGCTCTATGTGCAGTTGCTGCTGATCTACACGGGCATTTACAGCCTCGAGTTCGTGCGCTCGCATGCGCTGCTCGATTCGTTCTTCCGCAGCGGGTTTCACTGCGCGATTCTCGCGTTCGCGTTGAACACCTGCGCGTACACGACGGAGATCTTCGCGGGCGCGATCCGCGCGACCTCGCACGGCGAGGTCGAAGCCGCGCGCGCCTATGGCATGAGCTGGTTCACGATGTACCGGCGGATTGTGATACCGTCCGCGCTGCGCCGCGCGCTGCCGTTGTACAGTAACGAAGTGATCCTGATGCTGCACGCGACCACCGTCGCCTTCACGGCGACTGTGCCCGACGTGCTGAAGGTCGCACGCGACGCGAACTCCGCGACGTACCGCTCGTTCGAGGCTTTCGGGCTCGCGGCGCTGATTTATCTTGCTGTATCGTTCGCGCTGGTTGCGTTGTTCCGGCGCGCCGAGCGCCACTGGCTTGCGTATCTGGCCGTGCGGCGTTGACCGGCCGAGAGCCCGTAATACGTAAGCACCGTTTCACCCGTCTTCACTCTGGGAGAGCACCTTGCTCCACACGACTCAAACGGAAGCCTGCAAGCTCGCCGTGCAGGACATCCACAAGCGCTATGGCGATAACGAAGTGCTGAAGGGCGTCTCGCTGAATGCCAACAAGGGCGACGTGATCAGCATCATCGGTGCGAGCGGGTCGGGCAAGAGTACGTTCCTGCGCTGCATCAATTTTCTCGAGCGGCCAAACGCCGGGCAGATCGTCGTTGATGGCGAGGCGGTGCGCACGAAGGTCGATCGTCACGGCAACTTCGAGGTCGCGGATCACAAGCAGCTGCAGCGCATCCGCACGAAGCTCGCGATGGTGTTCCAGCACTTCAACTTGTGGGCGCACATGAACGTGCTGGAAAACGTGGTCGAAGCACCGCTTCACGTGCTCGGCCTGTCGCGCAAGGAAGCCGAAGAGCGCGCGCGCGAGTATCTGGAGAAGGTCGGTCTCGCACCGCGTCTGGAGAAGCAATATCCGTCGCATCTGTCGGGCGGGCAGCAGCAGCGTGTGGCGATTGCGCGCGCGCTGGCGATGAACCCGGACGTGATGCTGTTCGATGAGCCGACTTCCGCGCTCGATCCCGAGCTGGTCGGCGAAGTGCTGAAGGTGATGCAGAAGCTCGCCGAAGAAGGCCGCACGATGATCGTCGTGACGCACGAAATGGGCTTTGCGCGCAACGTGTCGAACCATGTGATGTTCCTGCATCAGGGCCGCACGGAGGAAGAGGGCGTGCCGTCCGAGGTGCTGGCCACGCCGAAGAGCGAGCGGCTGAAGCAGTTCCTGTCGGGCAGTCTCAAGTAAGCGGGCGTCCCGCAGCACACGTTAATGCCACGTCCGTCGTCCAGTCCGGCACGCACGACTCAGGTCGCGATTGTCGCGTTGCCACCCGTTTCGATGTCGGGCGTGGGGCCTATCGTCGATGCGCTGAATCTTGCGAATGAGATTGATGGCCGCGCGCTGTATCGTTGGCAGGTGTGCTCGTGGGACGGCCGGCCGGTGCCGCTCGCGGGCGGCGCGCAGTGGCCTGCCGATGCCGCATTCGGCGATGCGATTTCATGCGACTGGCTGATTCTCGTTAGTGAGCGCTTTCAGCAGTTTGCGGATTACCGGATGTTTCTTGCCAGTCTGTCGCGGGTTGGGCAGCGTACGCCGCTTGTGACGGGTATTCACCACGGCGTGTGGTGGCTGGCGATGGCGGGGCAACTCTCCGGCTATCGCGTGAGTGTGAACTGGGAGACGTATCAGCAGTTCACGGAGCAATTCGAGCGGTCGATCGTCACGCAGCAGATCTTCGAGATCGATCGTGATCGCGCGACCTGCGCGGGCGGGCAGGCGACGGTTGATTTCATGCTGGCCATGATTGGGCGTGAGCATGGGCCTGAACTGGCTGATCGTATCGCCGATACGATGGGCGTGGGGACCTTGCGGTCCGGCGAGGAACGTCAGCGGATTCCGTTCGTGACGGCGCCGGGCGAGCGGCATCCTCGGTTGAATGATGCTTTGCTGTTGATGGAAGCGAATATTGAGGATCCGCTGACTTCGGATGAGATAGCTGGGCTTGTTGGCGTTTCGCGTCGGCAGTTGGAGCGGCTGTTTCGGCAGTATCTTGGGTCGATGCCGTCGAAGTATTACCTCGGTTTGCGCCTTGCGAAGGCGCGGACGCAGTTGCAGCGGACTAGTAAGTCTGTTGTGCAGATTAGCCTTGCATGTGGGTTTTCTTCTGCTGCGCATTTTTCTAATGCTTATCGGGAAAAATTTGGCGTTACGCCGCGTGAAGAGCGGAGGAATTTCATCGAGAAGCAGCATGGCAGCGGTGGCAGTGCGGCGATTAGCGAGCCGCGGCCCGCGGCGTTGATTGAGCCGCCGGATCAAGAGGTTTAGGTTTCTTTTTTGTCTTGCGACGCTGGGGTGGTTTGCTGGTGTTTGCGCTGGCATCCGCGCTACGGTGTTTGCTGCGCGAGCTTCGGCGCGGTGTGTTTTTCTTTGCGCTGGCATCCGCGTTTTGCGTTCGTGGCACGGCCGGTTTGGTTGTTCTAGCCTTTTCGCTGGCATCCGCGTTATGCCTTCGTGCTTCAAGCGTCGCCCCTGTGCGGGGCGGCACCTACTTTTCTTTGCCGCCGCAAAGAAAAGTAGGCAAAAGAAAGCGGCTCACACCGCCAACTCTTCTTCCTGCCTGAGAGCCGCCAACGGCCCCGTCCTTCACGCGGTAACGCAGTTGTTCACGTGCGTTGCCAACGCTCTCTCTGTACGCCTCACCCGCTTCATGCACCCGCGTCGCAGCACGCCGTGCCAGATAGTCCACCGCCGCCCAGGTGGCAAACTGTGTGTAGGCCGTAGCACTAGACACGCCTCACTTCGGACCCGATAGCGCGCGCATACCTCCATGTAAGAGCGCCAAGCTATACGACGCGACAACCTACACACAGTTTGCCACCTGGGCGGCACATACCATTCGCTGAAGCGAGCCCGTGCACGGGTATTCGAAGTGGGTGAGGCGCTCATTCGAAGCGTTGGCAATGCACGCAAGCAGGTGCGTTGCCGTGTGGAGCGTAGGACCGGTTGGGGGCCCTCAGGCAAGGACAAGGGCTGTCGGTGTGAG
>WNGR01014101.1_pt1 | contig 21227 bp, 12 predicted proteins | sample 5407581 | NCBI WGS metagenome assembly WNGR01 (sample SAMN13153383, study PRJNA577476) | soil metagenome | isolation source: 80 cm soil or saprolite under Garry oak tree replicate 2 | place: USA:California | collected 2016-06-15
GGGCACATCGGCGTGCGCAGCGCGCCCGGCGAAGGCGCCACCTTCACCTTCACCCTCCGCGCGGGGCCGCTCGCCGCGGCCGGGTGACCGATGGCAGCGGTTTGGGGCCAAAGCGCTCCTCGGCCGCGCCCATCCATCGGGTGACTCCCAGTGAGTGGGCGACCGCGCCCTATCGTGGGCGTGGTCGCCCGCTGGCGAGGAGCCACCTTTCTCGGAGTGAACCCGCAGTATTCATGAGAGGTGGAAAGATGCTGTTGACCGAGCTGTTCCCCGCGCTGACCACCCAAGGCCACAAGTCGAAGAAGTCACGCTCGCGGAAGACCCGCAGCCGCTCCAGGTCGCGGTCGCGGAAGAAGAAGTAGGGACGAGGCGCCCGGTGGGGTAGATCGTTCGGCCACCGGGCGCTGACCACATGAGCTCGCACTTCGCGTTCGCTCGCCCGGCCGGAGCGGCGCCCGCATTTCCTCTGTTGTGCCGCAGCCTATGGCCGGACCTGCGCCCCTATGCGGTGGGGCTGGGCGCCGCGCTCGCCGCGAGCGCGGTCTCACCCGCGCTCGAGGCCGCCGGCGTCTGGGTCTTCAAGCGAGTCATCGACGAGGTGCTGGTGCCGCACGCCCTGGCGCGCCTCCCGCCGCTCGCGGCGATGCTCACCGCGCTCGTCGCTGGTGACGCCGCCGCGGGGGCGGTGGAGCGACTCCTGGCGGCGTGGGCTACCGAGCGCTTCCTGGTGGCGCGCACGCGCGTCTTCCGGCACCTGCTCGCCCTGCCGCTCGCCGCGCTCGAGCGCCGTCCCGCCGGCGATCTCATGGCCCGCCTCGACTCCGACTCGGCCGTGATCGCGAGCTTCCTGCGAGCGGGCGCCTGCGGGGCGCTGGCCGACGCGCTCCGCGTCGTCGTCTTCGCCGGCGCGCTCCTCTGGCTCGACCTGCCGCTCGGGATCGCCGCGCTCTGCGTCGTCCCCTTGTTCGCCGTGGCCGTGCGGCGCTTCTCGAGGCGCATCCGGGAGGCGGCGCGCGACGAGCGCCGACACATCGGAGGAGCGAGCGCCGTGGCGCAGGAGGGACTCTCGGCGGTGGCGCTGGTCCAGTCCTTCGACAGGGAGGACGTGGTCTCGGGCCGGTTCGCATCCGAGGCCGAGGCCGGGCTGCGAGCCCACCTGGCGGGGACCCGGCTGCGCGCGATGCTCTCGCCGGTGCTCGATCTGGTCGATCTGGCGGGAGGGCTGGCCGTCGTGGCGCTCGGGACGTGGGCGCTCTCGCTCGACCGCCTGACGCTGGGCGGGCTGCTCGCCTTCATCGCCTACCTCAACAAGCTCTATGGCCCCGTACGCGCGCTCGGGAGCTTCGCCAGCCAGATCTGGCCGGCTGCCGCCGCGGCCGAGCGGATCCACGAGCTGCTGATGGAGCGCCCGGCGAGCACGGGGACGGCGGCGAGCGGCCGGCATCGATTCAGGGGCGCGATCACCTTCCAGGGCGTGCGCTTCAGGCAGCCGGGGGCGCCTGCCGATACGCTGCGGGGACTCTCGTTCCACCTGGAGCCGGGACGCGTCCTGGCGCTCGTCGGCCGGAGCGGCGCGGGAAAGACGACCGTCGCCCGCCTCATCCTCCGGTTGTACGAGCCCACCGAGGGCGCCATCCTCCTCGACGGGGTCGACGTCAGGGACTTGCCCGTTGCAGAGGTGCGCGCCGCCCTGGCGCTGGTGCCTCAGGAGACGGTGCTCTTTCACGCGACGGTGCGGGAGAACATCGCGTTCGGCCGGCTGGACGCCGACGACGATGCGGTGCGACGGGCCGCCGCCGAAGCGGGCGCCCACAGATTCATCCGGGACCTCCCGGCGGGCTACGACACGGTGATCGGCGAGCGCGGGATGAGGCTCTCCGGCGGCCAGCGGCAGCGGATCGCGCTCGCGCGCGCCCTCGTCCGCGAGGCGCCGATCCTGATCCTCGACGAGCCCACAGCGGGCCTCGACGCGCTCTCCGCCCGGCGCGTGCTCTCCGCGGCGCTGCGGGCGTCGTCGAAGCGCTGCGTCCTCGTCATCACCCATGACCTGAACACCATCCGCGCCGCAGACGAGATCCTGGTGCTGGAGGCGGGAGCGGTCGTCGCGCGTGGCCGTCACGGGGACCTCGCGGCTCGCCCGGGCCTCTACGCATCGCTCCGCCAGGCCGCGCAGGTCCGGGCGAGCGGGGAGGGGTGATGGAGCTCGCGCCGGGATACCGTGGCCTCCGGCTCTTGCGCCGCAACGGGCGCATCGCCGTGTACGACGCCTGGAGCGAAGCGCGCGGCTGCCGCTGCGTGGTGAAGATGGTCGACCGCCGCGGCGATGCGCACGACCGCCAGGAGCTCGCGAAGGAAGGCCGGCTGCTCCTGTCCTTGACTCACCCCCACATCGTGCGCGCGTACGAGCTCTTGCGGCGGCCGCGCACCGCGCTCGTCATGGAGACGTTACCGGGAGAGACGCTCGGTCACGCGATCCGCGCGCGTGGCAGGCTCGACGCGCGCGACGTCGCCCAGCTCGGCGTGCAGCTCTGCTCGGCGCTGCAGTACCTGCACGGCCAGGGGGTCCTCCATCTCGACCTCAAGCCCTCGAACATCGTGTGCTGCGCCGGGCTCGCGCGGCTCATCGACCTCGGGTTGGCCCGCCGGCCCGGGCGCGGCTTACCTCTCCCCCGAGCAAGCCCGTGGGGGTTGGCTCTCGGAAGCGAGCGACGTCTTCGGGCTGGGCGCGGCGCTCTACCATGCCGCGAGCGGCCGGGCCCCGTTTCGCGGGGACGGCCGGCGCGGCTATCAGCAGCTCCGCATGCGGGCGAGGGTGAACGACGCAGCGCCGTCCGTGCCGGTCCTGCTCGCGGAGGTCATCGATCGCTGCCTCGACCCGGACCAGGCGGGCCGCCCCGGCATCGCAGAGCTCTGCGCGCTCCTGCGCTCAGCGGGAGACGAGGAACGACGCCTTCACGAGGAAGAGGTCGGTCGACGGGCCGTGTCCGAGGAGGCTGGGCTCGAGCCGCGGAGTCCCCGGCGGCGTCACGAGGTCGTCGCTCGTGCGCGTGTACACGAGGTAGAGCGCCGACCCGGCGCGATACTCCCAGCGCAGCACCAGGTTCGCGCGCAGGTTCGCCTCGGTGAAGTCGGGTCGATCCTGGGGCGGCCCTGACGGCTGGAGGTCTCGGAGCGCCACCGAACCCCCGGCGGCAGCCGTGGCGGAGTAAATCCTGCCGTAGCGCTCGTAGGCGAGGAAGAGCTGAAGATAGGCCTGGAACGTCAGGCGCGGGGTGAAGGCGAAGAGCTGGGTGAGCTTCAGGGAGAGCGTGCGAGCCGCGAGGTCGCCGAACAGGATGGTGGGGTCGTCCTGCTCGACGAATCGCCCCGGGATCCGGGCGTCCTCCAGCTCGGCCGTGAGGGACGCGTCGGCCCGCGGGTGTGGCCGGGCCGCCACGCCCGCACGCACGCGCCAGCCCAGCGTGCGCGGGAGCGGCGGGGATGCGACCGTGCCGAGCAGCCGTCCGCCGACCTCGAACGAGACGGCCCGGTGCAGATCGCTGCCGAACGAGCAACCCGCGTCGTACGCGGCGGGCCGCTCGTAAGCGATGCGCGCCTCGACGATCTCCCGCAGGTCCTGGCGCTTCAGGTCGTAGCCGCCGCTGCACGCGATCTCGTAAAAGCCGCGCAGGACGAGCAGCGCGTCCGCGCGGATCGACCTGCCGAGGTCGAGGTCCCGTCCCTCCGTCGAGCGCTGGAGGCTGCCCGTGATCCCGAACGAGGCCTCGTGCAGCGGGCCGAACCCCGCCTTGCGCACGAATCGAAGCTCGGCCTTGGCCGTCTGCTCGTTCTGGTCGGGCTGGTAGCCGGTGGCGTTGAGGTCGAGCCGCGGAGTGGCGAGCTCGTACGAGGCGGCGGCACGGATCGGCTCGCCACCGAGCTTGCCCGCCGTGAAGTACGCCCCCAGGCCCATGTCGCCCGGGCGCACGACCGTGCCGTCCGGGAGCAGGCGCGAAGGAGGACCACCGATCACGCGGCTGCCTACGACCTGTCCGACGATACCGTACGTCGCGTCGGGGGAGCGCAGGGCGAAGAGCGCAGCCCCCGAGGAGCCTCCGATGGAGGAGCACTGCGCCGGCGGTGAAGCGAGCGCCGCGTCGGCCTCGCTACAGCGGGGCACGATGGGGCTCGCGATCGCCCCCTGGAGACCCACGAAGGAGCTGTGGGCCGTCCCGAGTCGAAGCGCGCCGGCGAAGAAGTTCTCGGGCGCCGGCGCCACGGCCGGGAAGGATCCTTCCGGGCCGAGGTGCAGCGGCTGCTCGGGGTGGAACCGCACGGCCCGGCTGTCCGAGGGAGCGCGCGTCGATGCAGCCGCCACGAAGGCGTCGAGGAGGCCGATGTCCAGACCGGGCGCGATCTGCCCGCTCAGCTTTCCCGCCGCGAGGATGGGCGCCTCGAGGCCCATGCGCCGGGTGTAGACGAGCTGCTGCGGGACCTCGCCGCTCGCGCCCCCCACCGGCTGGAACAGGTCGAGGTCGCGCTGGAAGAAGGGGCGCTTCTCGGAGAAGAACGGCTCGAAACGGGTGAGGTTCAGGATGACCGGATCTGCCTCCACCTGGCTGAAGTCCGGGTTCACCGTGGCTTCCAGGCCGGTGGCGCTCGTGAGCGGCAGCGACAGGTCGAGGCCCACGTCGGCGGAGGGGTAGCTCCGACGCGGCCCCGGCTCGCCCTCTCCGGCGGCGGGCTGCGTGACCAGGCGTCCCACGACGAACGGAACGAGCTGGAGGTGGCGACTACGGGCGATCGGGCCCAGGACCAGGGTGGGAAATCGTGAGACGAACGCTCCCGCGCCGAGCGGGATGAGCGCCGAGGCGATGATCTCGTGCGTGAGACCGACCTTGCGCTGGAGGTAGACGCCGAACACCGGCGCCCCATCGGGAGCGAAGCGCAGCGCCGCGAACGGGATCGCGAGCTCTGCGGTCCAGAGGGCGCGACGGCTGCGTCCCAGACCGCGTCCCAGTCGAACGTCTCCTGTACGTCGTCGTAGTGCAGCCGATCCTCGAGGATCCCGCCTGCGCTGATGGTGAAGCGATAGGCCGTGCGCCCGTCGTGCGCGGCGTCGATCGCGATGGAGACGCTGTCGCTCCCGGATGGGATGTAGTCACGCCGGCCGAGCGGTCGCGCGACGTCCTCGGGCCGCTCGTCCTTGCAGCGGAACGCGACGTAGAGCCGTTCGTCGTCATAGAGGATGCGGACCTCCGTTCGCCGCAGCGGGGTGGCGCCCTCCCGCGGGTAGATCTCGGTGAACGCATCGAATGGGGGGGCCGCGCCCCAGGCCGCTTCGTCTGGACGGCCGTCCACCTGGATCGCGCCGGTGGCGCGCGCAGCCAGGAGCGCAGCCTCGCTCGCGGCGGCGGGCTCCACGAAACCGGCTGTCCACGTCACGGCCGAGGCCGTGAGCAGGAAGGCGAGGCGAGATGGTCCGCGTGGTCCGTGCGCCGCCAAGAGATCCTCGCGACAGGGTCGTCATCGAGGTAGGCACCCGGCGACTCGGTGGCTGTCTCATGGTGGGGGCAACCTGCGCGAGGGGTGCCCTCAGGATCCCCGCGAGAGCGCCCCGGCGAGCCGCGCCAGGCGCGACACGCGACCCGAGCGCGCGGTATCGCGCCACAGGCGTGAATTCACTGAGCCTGCATTGAACCCATGCTCTGGCGCGCCCGGTGCACGGGGACGCGACATGAGCGTCGACTTCACGTTGGGTAAGAGAATCACGATCGCCTCGGTCATCGCCGCCGCCATCACGCTTCTCGTCGTGGCTGTCGCCTGGTTTGCGATCAACGGCATCGGCAAGCAGTTCAATGACGTGTCGGCGGTCGATTTCCCGGCCGCGCTCACCCTGAGCGAGCTGGAGAGCGGCGTCATGACCGCCGGGCGGGGCGCGAACGGTCTCGTCTCCGATGGTCTCATGGCTGACGCACAGACTCGCGAGGCCGTGCTCGGGCTCGTCGCTGACGGGCTCGCCAAGGTCGAGAAGGCCGAGGCAGCCTACGAGAGGCTGCCGGTGGACGAGGAGGCGAAGAAGCTGTGGCGGGACCTGCGTGGAACGCTCGATCCGTATCGAGAGGGGATCCGTAGACTGGAGGAGATCGCGCGGCGCCAGATCGCCGCCGGTGGCGCCTACGCGGTCACACCCGATCTCCTCCAGGCCTGGAAGACGCAGCGCGCGGCCTACGTCGCGTCCGTGAAGCCTTTCCAAGCTGCCCTGGAAGCCGTGCGCGCCATGGTCGCGCAGCAGGCCCAGGACGTCGTCCGGGCGCAGCGCGACGCCAGCATCGCCATGGCTGGGGCGGGTGCCCTCGCCATCGCGATCCTTGCCTCGTCCACGCTCCTCCTCGCACGCGCAGTGCGGCGGACCGTCGGCGGGCTCGCGGACGAGTCGTCACGGCTGACGGCCGCGGTTCGCGACGGTCGACTCGATACGCGTGCAGCGACGGCTGGCGTGTGTCCCGAATTCCGTCACATCGTCGCGGGAATGAACGAGATCGTGGAAGCCTTCGTGAAGCCCATCCGCGCGACCGCCGAGTGCGTCGAACGCATCTCGAAGGGCGATGTCCCGGAGGAGATCACCGAGCCCTACCAGGGAGACTTCGACCTCATCAAACAGAGCCTCAACCGCTGCATCGGCGCGGTGTCAGGGCTCATCCAGGACACGAACGGCCTCGTGGTGGGAGCGGTGGCCGGCAAGCTCGACGCGCGCGCCGACGCCGCTCGGCACGAAGGCGACTTCCGGAAGATCGTGGACGGGGTGAACAAGACGCTCGATGCGGTGCTGGCGCCCATCCAGGAGGCTGCCGCCGTGCTCGACCACCTCGCAAAGCGCGACCTGCGCGCCCGCATGACGGGCGATTACCGTGGCCAGCACGCCCGCATCAAGGAGTCGCTCAACGCCACCGCCGGCGCGCTGCACGACGCGATGGAGCAAGTCGCCACCGGCGCGGAGCAGGTCACCTCCGCCTCCGGGCAGATCGCTTCGACCAGCCAATCGGTGGCCCAGGGCGCGAGCGAGCAGGCGGCCGCGCTCGAGGAGACCTCCGCCGCGCTCGAGTCAATGGCCTGCATGACGAAGCACGCCTCGGACAACGCTCAGCAGGCGAGCGCGCTCGCCACGACGGCACGTGCCGCGGCCACCGACGGAGCGGCCACCATGGAGCAGATGAGCGGGGCCATGGGGAAGATCAAAGTGTCCGCGGAGAGCACCTCGCAGATCATCAAGGACATCAACGAGATCGCGTTTCAGACGAACCTGCTCGCGTTGAACGCCGCCGTGGAGGCTGCCCGCGCTGGCGAGGCGGGCCGCGGCTTCGCAGTCGTGGCCGAGGAGGTGCGCTCGCTGGCGCTCCGCTCCAAGGAGGCGGCCAACAAGACGGAGGCGCTCATCCGCGAGTCGGTGAAGCAGGCCAGTGAGGGCGAGACCACCTCGCGTCAGGTCTCCGGGAAGTTGGGAGAGATCGTGGGCGCGATCGGGAGGGTCACGGAGATCGTGGCCGAGATCGCGGCCTCGGCGAAGGAACAGGCGGCCGGCATCGACCAGGTCACCCAGGCGATCGGCCAGATGGACCAGGTCACCCAGCAGAACGCGGCCAGCTCCGAGGAGGCCTCATCCTCGGCAGAGGAGCTCTCCGGGCAGGCCGAGGAGCTCGCCGCGATGGTGGGCACCTTCCAGCTCGATCGCCCTGTGAAAGGCACGGGAGTGCGCGAGCCCCGCGGCCTGACCGCGTGTGATGGGGCCGCCCGGACTCGAACCGGGACTCCGCTCGCGCGGAAGCAGATTTTAAGTCTGCCGCGTTTGCCAGTTTCGCCACGGCCCCTCAACGCTGCTACTCGATAGTTTCCTCGCTCCACGGCAGGTCGGCTCTTCGTCTATCCCGAGCGTCGCATGACGCCGAGCAGCTCATCGAGCCTGAAGGGCTTGCGCAAGATGGCCCGGGCATCAATCGGCTTGTGCAGCCACTGAGCTGCTGTCACCACCACGACCGGGATCGCTGCCAGCGCCGCGTCGCGCGACTGCTCCTCGCGGAAGCTCCAGCCATCCATGACCGGCATCATGAGATCGAGCAGGATGACATCTGGCCGGAGCCCGGAGCGGAGCACCTTCAAGGCTTCGAGCCCGTTGGCGCTGCACGACACGGTGAGGCCCTCGTCGCTGAGCGCCTCGGCAATCACCGCGCGCAGCGCCTCGTCATCGTCAACGATGAGGACCGACTCGATCACGGAGTGACCCTCGGGAGCGTGACGGTGAACGTCGCACCTGCGCCGGGTGCGCTCTCGACAGCGATCTTGCCCCCGTGGGCCTCGGCCATCTGTCGCGCGATCCAGAGGCCGAGGCCGAGGCCGCTCGTGATGCTCACGCCTGCGGCGCGCTCGAACCGCTCGAAGATCCGCTCCTGGCTCTCTGGCGAGATGCCGATCCCACGATCGCGGACCACGAGCACCGCTGCATCGTCGCGCTCGTCCAGCATCACCTCGACGGGCTGACCGTTACCGTACTTGATGGCGTTGCTGACGAGGTTCGTGATGACCTGATCGAGCCGCATGCGATCCCAGCGACCCACGACGGCGCGGGTGCGAAGGCGCAGCTCCGTCCCAGCGCTCTCGGCGTGCGACTCGAACCGCTCGATTATCTCCTCGGTCAGATCCGCGAGATCGAACTCTGCCAGGTCGAGTACGAGCCGCCCGGCAGTGATGCGTGAGACGTCGAGGAGGGAGTGGGCGAGCGCTTCCATGCGGTCGATCTGCGACTCCATCCGGGACAGCTTCCCCTCGACGTGCTCGTCGGCCACTGGGGCCCTGCGTAGGCTCCGTCCCAACGTCTCGGCATGCAAGCGCAGCGTCGTGAGTGGCGTCCGCAGCTCGTGCGAAGCCATCGACAAGAAATCATCCTTGACGCGGCCTGCTTCCCGCAGCGCCTCAGCGGCCTTCTTCCGATCGGAGATGTCGAAGAAGACCACGGCGAAGCGGCCGGGCTCGGTCTGATAAGCGCTAACTTCGAACCACCGCCCGAGCGGTCCGAAAGAAGCCTCGAAATGCGCTGGCTCCCCGGTGAGGGCCACCTTCCCGTATCGCTCGAACCATGAGGGCTCCGCGTCGGGGAACAACTCGAGAGTGGTCCGGCCGATGATGTCCGCGGCTTTCAGCCCGGTGTGGCGCTCGAACGCGGGGTTGACCTCCAGGTAGCGAAGATCGCGCGGCTTGCCGGCCTCGTCACAGATGATCTCATTGAGCGAGAACCCTTCGCTCATCGTCTCGAAGAGCGTACGGAACCGCTTCTCGCTCTCGCGGACCGCGTGCTCCGCTCGGCGCTGCTCCGTCTGGTCCCGGAAGACGAGCACCACACCGGACATGCGCCCGGATGCGTCGCGGATCGGGGCAGCACTGTCAGCGATGGGCCGCTCGGTCCCATCTCGCGCAAGGAGGGCCGTGTGGTTCGCGAGTCCGACGACGACGCCATCACGAAGCACTCGGTCCACCGGGTTGGGGGCTGGTCGCCGGGTTTCCTCGTTGACGATCTCGAATACCTCATGGAGCGGCCTCCCCACGGCATCCTCGCCTTTCCAGCCCGTGATTTCTTCGGCCACGCTGTTGAAGACCGTCACCCGAGCCGCCAGGTCGGTCGCGATCACTCCATCCCCGATGCTGCGCAGCGTCACCGCGAGCCGCTCCTTCTCCGAGCCGAGTTGATCCTGTGCCCGCTTCCGCTCGGTGATGTCTTGGATGGTGGTGACGACGAACTTCTGACCTTGGATGCTCACCCGATCGACGTTGATCGAGAGGACGTGTTGTTTGCCGGAGATTGTCCTGCGGGTGACCTCGAAGTCGCGAACCGAGCCGTGCTGTTCCAGTTCCGCGCGCACGCGCGCCTGGGACTCCGTGTCCGAGATCCCCAAATCCACGCTGCTCTTGCCGACCACCGCCTCCCGCGTGTAATCGAACAGCTTCAGGAAAGCGTCGTTGACGCTCACGGTGATGCCTTCCGGCATCTTCGTCAGCGCGATGGCAAAGGGCGACTTGTCAAAGATGGCGGAGTACCTCTGCTCGCTCTCGCGCAGCGCCACCTCGGCGCGCTTGTGCTCAGTGATGTCGCGGTTCGTCTCCAGCACGTGGTAGTTGCCGGCTGCGCCGTCTCGGAATACCTGGAGCTTCGCGGAGACCGTGACGTGTTCTCCTGCCTTGGTCCGGTGTCGAAGCTCGCCCTCCCAGCGTCCCGTGCGCTCCAGCACCGCCTCGATGTCCCGCCATGGGCGTGGGAACACCGACCCAAGGAGCGCGTCCGCGGTACGCCCGACGGCCTCCAGCGCGCTGAAGCCGTACAGTTCCTCGGCCCCGCGATTCCAGCTCTCGATGCCACCTTCCGGGGACCAGACGAGGATAGCGTCGTGAGCGAGGTCGAGCAGATTCGCTCGCCATCTCGCGTGTTCCTCTTCGCGTCCTGTGGAGGGCGACATGGCCAGAGACTCCCAGGAGCGGAGTAGACGACCTGCCGGGGGTGGACCGCCCAAGTAGGCGACGCAGGCTAGCACGCCAGCCACCCCGTTCGGGCATAGGTGCCCGCTGGGGGATCTCCGCGGCCGCCGGGCGGAGCGTATGCGCGCGGCGCCGGGCGAGCAAGCTCGCTCCGGCGCCGCGGTCTTCACGGAACGTGGCGGCTCACCGCACCCGGGAGCTCCGGGCGCGGCGGCCGCGGTGTTTCACGGCGTACAGCTGCCGGCGGTGCAGGCGAGAGCGCTCGCACAGTCCGTCGCCGCGTTGCAGAGCGAGCCCTGCGCGCCGGGCTGGCACGCGCCGGAGACGCAGTCGTTCGAGAGGCACTGAGTGGCGTCCGTGCAGGCCGCACCGGCGCCGCCCGCGCTGCCGGCGGCGCAGCGGCCGTCGATACCGCAGGTGCCGCTCACGCAGTCCACGTCGACCCGGCAAGGCACGCCGGCGCCCCCAGCCTGGCAGAGCAGCGCGGTGCACACGCCCGAGAGGCAGTCGGTCGGGGCGAGGCAGTCGGCTTCGAGGCTGCCCAGGCCGCAGTGCTTGGTCGCGTCGCAGGTGCCCGACATGCACTGGGAGCCGCTGGTGCAGACCATGCCGACTGACCCGGTGGCCGGCGGGGGAGGCGCAGGCGCAGGCGCGGGGTCCGTGGTGCCGGCGTCGGGGACGGGGACCGTGGTCCCGGCGTCGGGGACGGGGACGGGGTCCGTGGTGCCGGCGTCAGTTACGACGGGATCCGTGGTGCCCGCGTCAGGAACGACGGGTGGAGGCGTGCTGGCGCAGGAGACCTGGGTCATGCCGTGCTTGTTGACCAGGATGACCGGCGAAAGGTACCAGCTGCCGGACACATAGAAGAGCGACCGGTTGCCGTCGAAGTCGAGGGTCACGTCGGTGATGGCGCATGCGGCGACCTGCCACGGCCCGACGATCATGATGCCCGACTCGGTGCCGCCGGGGACCGCGAGCGCCAGCTTCTTGCCGGACTTCACCACGTAGTTCCCGCTCCGCGCCACGACGAGGCGGAGCTGGGTGACGGTCCCGGCTGGCATCGCGCGCAGCCCGAGCTGAGCCTCCTTGTCCTGGAGCTGGAGGAGGTTCACGTCGGTCGGCGTGCTGCTGAGCGTTATCCAGCCGCCGGGGCGCACGTGGGCCACCACGCGCTCCACCCGGACCCAGATCTCGTCCGGGCTCTTGCTGGCCCGCTGACAGAGCGAGACCGACAGCGCGGCCTGACCGCTCGCGAGCTGCGTCCCGTCGGGCAGCCGTCCCCCGGCGGTGCTGCCTTGCTGCGAGCCTCCACACGCAACGGCCACCACGCCTACGGCGATGATCGTCCCCAGCGCGGCGTACATCCCACGATGTGAGTGCATGAGCGCCCTCCTCTCACCAATAGTGTACCAGCCTCAGGCGACACCGGGCGGCCGAAAGCGTCCACCCATCCCGTCAGGGTTCACTCACAGACGACACCGCTGTCGCAGGTGAGGAGACCGCTCGCCGACACCTCGCACCATGGCGCCGGCCGGACCGGCCTCCTGCACGTCCTCCACGGAATCGCACGATCGCGCGCTGGAACAGGCGTTCGATGAGCAGGCCGCGCACTTCCGGAGGCCCCCGTGCAGAACCATCCAGCCGCGCCGCCGGGCTGTTCGCCGTCGCCGCGCTGCCGGCCGGGGCGCGCGTACGGCGGCATGGGTCAGGGCCCGGTGCTCGGGCGCGGTGCCATCCGCGAGACTGGGTGCGAGCTGACCGGAGGCGATTTCGTCAGGCGTCGATGCGGACGCTCGCCACCGCCACCACGATCTCGCGCAGGAAGAGCAGCAGCGCGGCGGTGAAGGCGAGATGGCGGCCACGAAGAGCAGCGCCGTCAGCCAGGATACGTTCGCCCCCAGGATGGAGCCCAGGAAGAGCGACGAGATGATGGTGCACACGAGCAGCGCGGCCGTGACGCCGCAGGTGATGGCCATGTTGACGAGGTGCCGCCGCCGGGCGAGCAGGTGCAGCTCGGCGTGCAGCGCGCCCTGCTGCGCCGGCTCGATCTTGCCCGCCCGCTCGCCGAGCACCCGCGCGCGATCGACGATGCGGCCGAGGCGCGTGCTGAGGACAGCGAGAAAGGTGCCGAGCGCGGTGAGGAGGAACACCGGCGCGACCGAGAGCTGGATGGTATGGGCGACGGTGGTGAGCGGGGTCTCGAGCATCATCGGGCGTAGCGCTCCTCGAAGTGGGCGCGCAGCGGCGGGTGGCGGCGCAGGAGGTCGAGCGCGAGGTCGGCGTGGCCCGGCACGTAGCCGTTTCCGACCACGAGCAGCGCGTCCCTGCCCACCCCCTCGGCGCCGAGCGCGGCGGCGGTGAAGCTCGTCGCCATGGAGAAGAAGAGGACCGTGCCGCCGTCGCGGACGCACAGGATGGAGGTCATTTCGGTGCCGGCGACGCTGGCGCAGTTCACGACGAGGTCGAAGGGTCCGCCCGTGGCCGTGACGCGCGCGAGCGACCCTACGGCGTCAGTGGCGTCGAGCGCGTGGGTGCGGTCGCACAGGCCGAGCGCCTCCACCGTGGCGAGGGCCGCCTCCGAGCGGTCCGCGGCGACGAGCTCGCCCCGGCCGCCCAGCCGCTCCCGCGCCTCGGCGCAGACGAGCAGGCCCGACTTCCCCGCCCCGATCACGAGCACGCGCTGGCCCGGGCGGACGTGCCGTGCCACCAAGGCAGGCGCGCCACAGACGTCGAGGGCCGCCAGCGCCACCTGCTCCGGGAGGTCGTCCGGTAGCCGCGCCCACAGTCCGGTCGCGAACAGGTAGGCGCGCGCCTCGCACTCGATCCGGTCGACCTCCGGCCGGACGGCGGTGATGCGGCGCAGCGCGATCGGGGTGAGGGTGAGCGAGACGAGCGTCGCGAGGCGGTCGCCGGGCCGGAGCGCGCCGGCGGCGGGGTGGCGCGGCCCGACCTCCGCCACCCGCCCGATGAGCATGCCGCCCGAGCCGGTGACCGGGTTGTGGAGCTTCCCGCGCGCGCGGACGATGCGCTCCACCTCGGCGGCGAGCCGGACCGGGTCGCGGCCCACCGCGCCCTCCAGCTGGCGGAAGCTGGCCGCGTCGACGTTGAGCGCCTCGACCTCGATGGCGAGCTCGTCCTCGCCGAGCGGCAGGGTGGGGTCGAGCACGTCGGCGCGCTGCGGGAGCACGCCCTTCGGGGCGACCACGCGCCGCAGGCCGTAGGGATCCATACCGGCGCGAGGATAGCTCGAACGCGGCCGATCAGGGACGTTCAGGGACGTTCCGGGAGAGCGCCCGCCATGGCGAAGACGGCCTGCGCCGCGCGCGCGAGCGCCTCCGCCTCCTCCTGCCGCTGGGGGCCCCCGCCGGCGCGCAGCGCCCGGGCGGCGAGATCGGTGGCGCGCGCCGCCTCGAGCTCGGCGCCCAGCGCTTCCCACGCGGCGGCTGCCTCGCGCAGCGCCGCTGCCCCTGTCACGGCCTCCCCGCGCGCGACGAGCACCCGCCCGCGGGTGGCGCTCGCGATGGCGCCCAGGGCGCGTCCGCCCCGCCGCGCCGCGAGCGCGTCGAGCTCGGCGGCGTGCGCGGTCGCGTCCTCCACCTGCCCGCGCGCGAGCACCACCTTCACCAGCTCCGGCCGGAAGAGCGCGTGGCACACCGCGCACTCGCCGTGGCGGGCGAGGAGCTCGCTCGTCACCCGCAGCGCGTCCTCGGCCGCGTAGACGGCACCGGCGACGAGTCGGTTCTGGGCGAGCGTGGCGTGCAGGCGGGCCAGCGCGTGGTTGCGGAGCACGGCGCGCTCGGCGAGCACGATGCCCTCGCCGAGCAGCTCCAGGCCCTCGTCGAGGCGGCCGCGGGCGGTGAGGAGCGCGCCCAGCCGGTCGAGCGCGAAGGCCTCGCCGAAGGCGGAGCCGCCGTACTGGAAGTGAGCGCGCGCCTCGCGCAGGGTGGTCTCGGCGACGTCGAGCTGCCCTGCCGAGAGCGCCAGCGTGCCCTCGAGGACGCCGGCCATGGCGACCGTGATGGGCGCCTGCCGTCCCGCCGCGAGGGCGCGCAGCGCGCCGGCATCCGCCGAGAGCTCGCCGACGGTCCTGCCGCCGAGGAGGTCGTTCTCCCACAGCACGAGGTGCACCTCGAACGGCTGCTCGGGCCCGGGCTCGGCCACCTCGGTCGAGGAGCCGGTCGCCTCGTCGCCCGCGCGCCCGGCCGCGACGATAGCCAGATCCTGCCCGCGGAGGGCCAGCACGCCGTCCCCCACCTGAAGCGCCTCGTCCGCGCAGCGCCGCGCCAGCTCGAGCGCCTCCTGGTTGTGCCCCTCGTGCCAGGCGAGCTGGGCGAGCAGGTGGAGCGTCTCGGCGCGCTCATCCCCGGAGCCGAGCATCGCGTCGGCCAGCCCGGCATCGAGCTGGGCGCGCGCCTCGGTCCGGCGCCCGCCGACGAGCAGCCCCAGCGCCGCGCCTCGCCGAGCACGCGCGCGCTGCTCCGGCCCGGGCCGCCAGCCCGCAGCGTCGCCGAGCCCGGCCGCGCGCTCGAAGGTGCGCGCCGCGCCGGGCAGCTCGGCCAGCGCGAGCTGCACCTGCCCGAGCGCCTCGTGCAGCTCGAGCCGGCGCGGGCCGCTGGCGCCTGCACCGCCCGCAGCCGCGAAGGCCCGCTCGTAGAACGCGCTCGCCTCGCGCAGCCCGGCTCGCGCCGCGGCGCGGTGGCCGGCGGTGAGCAGGTGCGCGAAGGCGCGCTCCGGCTGATCGCCGGCGGCGCGATGATGGGCGAGCTCCTCGGCCGCGTCCTCGATCCCGCCCGGCGTGACGGCGGCCCGAGCCTCCACCGCGTCGGCGATGGCGCGGTGGAGCGCCGCCCGCCGCGCCACCGTCAGCGCCTCGTAGATCGCCTCGCGCACGAGCGAGTGGTGGAAGTGGTGCCCGGCGCCGTCCTCCTGGACGATGCGCGCCTCGAGCACCTGCTCCAGCGCGGCCAGCGCGTCATGCGTGGTGAGCCCGCTGGCGGGCTTCACCAGCTCGAACTCGAAGCGCGGCCCCGCCACCGCCGCGGCCTCGAGCAGCGCCACCACCCGCGGCCCGAGCCGCGCGACGCGCTCGCGCACCGCCGCCGCCGGATCCTCGGGCACCTTCACCTGGCCCGACTCCTTGAAGGCGCGCGCCAGCTCCTCCGTGTAGAAGGGGCTCCCGTCGGTGGTCCGGTAGAACTGCGTGGCGAGCGCTTCGCCCGGCGCGGTCCCGAGCAGGTCCGCCAGCTGCTCGCGCGAGCCGGCGAGGTCGAGCCGCTGCACCCGCACCCCGCGCGCCAGCCGCTCGCAGTCGAGGTGGGAGAGCAAGAGCTGCACCGGCGCGCCCGAGCGGACGCCGTCCTCCCGGCAGGTGGCGACCAGCATGAGGCGGAGCGCCCGCGCCGAGCGGGCGAGCTCGTGGAAGAGGTTCGCGGAGGCCTCGTCCGCGCGGTGCAGCTCGTCGACGAGGAGGTAGAGGGGGCGGCCGCCGGCGAGGGCGGCGAGCTGCTCGCGAATGGCCGCGATGAGATGGGCCTGCGCCGCCTCGTGCGTGCGGGCTCGGCCGGATGGCTCGGCGAATGGGTCGCGGGCGCCCGTCCCGCCCGCCCGCAGGTAGTCCGCGAACAGGTCGGCGAAGGCGGCGTAGGGCGCGGGGCGGCTCGAGTCGAACATGCCCGACAGCACCACGGCCCCGCTCTCCTGCGCGATGCGCGCCCCCTCCACCGCCAGGCGGCTCTTGCCGACGCCGCGCTCGCCGAGGAGGACGAGCGTTCCGGCGCCCTGCTCGACGAGCGACTCGAACAGCAAGAGCGAGGAGGTGCGGCCGCGCAGGGGCGGTGGCTCGGGTGAGCCGAGCAGCCGGCGCGCGATGCGGCGGTAGCCGTCATAGGCGAGGCGCCCGTGCGCCGGGCCGATGTCGCCGCGCAGCATGCGCTCGCGCAGCTCGCGCAGCTCCGGCGCGGGGGGGCCGAGGCCGGCCAGGCGGAGCGCGGCCTCGGCGGCGTCGAACTGGCGGAGCGCGTCGGCGCGGCGTCCGGCCTCGGCGAGGAGCCGCATGAGCAGGAGCTGCGGTTCCTCGGCGACCGGCTCGACGTCGAGCAGGCGCCGCAGGAGCGGGATGGCGCGCCGCGCGTCGCCGGCGGCGGCGGACGCGCGCGCGAGTGGCAGGGCCGCACTGGCGAAGCGCGCCCGCAATTCCGCCCGTGGCGCGGCCAGCCAGGCGGAGTCGTGGTCGTCGGGACAGAGGTCGCCGCGGTAGAGGCCCACCGCATCCTCGAGCGCTGGCAGCTCCTCGTCCGCCGCTGCCGAGGCCGCGAAGGCGGCGGCGTCGACCCAGACCTCCGGCCGCAGCCGGACCTGGCCGTGCTCGAGGTCGACGAAGCGCCCGCCGAGGATCTGGCGCAGGTCGTAGAGGGCGCGGTGCAGGTTGTTGGCGCCGCTCGAAGGGTCCTTGTCGGGCCAGAGCGTCTCGATGACGCGCTCGCGGGAGAGGACGCGGCCCGCGGTGAGCGCGGTCAGCTTGAGGAGGTCGGCCGGACGGCGGCGACGCCACGAGGAGTGCGGGATGGGCGCATCTCCGCGCACCACCTCGAACCGGCCCAGCAGGAACACCTTCAGCGGCGCAACCGCCCGATCCGGCAGCGGGGCGCGCCTGGTTTCCGCCCCGACCATCACATCCCCCTGAGGGCGACGGTAACAGAAATGTTTGCGTGCCCAGCCCAGGAAAGGTGAGGCGAAATGCCGCGCGCGAGGCGCCGGGAGAGGGGCGAGGCGCGCTCGCCTCGACTAACTTTGGACATGCACTACCGCGTCTCCATGCCCGAGCCGCACGGGCACCTCTTCCACGTCGTCCTGACCGTCGACCGCCCCGCGGATGGGCTCGTCCTGGCGCTCCCGGTCTGGACCCCGGGTAGCTATCTCGTCCGCGAGTACGTCCGCCACCTGGAGGGCCTGACGGCCGAGGACGGCTCCGGCCGCGCCCTCGAGGTGGAGCGACTCGACAAGCGCCGCTTCCGCGTGGCCGTCCACGCCGCCGCGCAGGTGACGGTGCGCTATCGCGTCTTCGCGCACGAGCTCACCGTGCGCACCTGCCACCTCGATGGCACCCACGGCTACTTCAACGGCGCGGCGGTGCTGCTGTACGCCGAGGGGCGGGAGCGCGAGCCGCACCTGCTCGAGGTGGTGCCGCCGCCCGGCTGGCGCGTCGCGACCGCGCTCACGCCGGCCGAGGGCGGCGCGGATCCGTTCGCACCGCCCACTTCCCCCCTCTCCGCTGTCAGGGGAGAGGGGTCGGATTCGCCACAGGAACGCTGGATCTTCGCCGCCCGCGACTACGACGAGCTGGTGGACTCGCCCGTGGAGGTGGGCCGGCACGAGCTCGTGCGCTTCGAGGCGGCCGGGAAGCGGCACGCCATCGCGCTGTGGGGACGCGCCACCGGCGGGCTGGAGCTCGAGCGGCTCGCCCGCGACGCGCGCCGGATCGTGGAGCACTTCGCGGAGCGCATGGTCGGCCTCCCGTACGCGCGCTACCTCTTCATCGTCCACCTGCACCCGACCCTGCGCGGCGGCCTCGAGCACGGAGCCTCGACGACGCTCCTCGTGAAGCGCAGCGGCTTCTTCCCGAAGGATGCCTACGACGACACCCTGGCGCTCTTCGCGCACGAGTTCTTCCACGTCTGGAACGTGAAAGGCCTGCGGCCCGCCACCTTCGTGCCGTACGACTACGGCCGCGAGCAGTACACGCGGCTCCTCTGGTGGTTCGAGGGCACGACGAGCTACTACGACGAGCTGGCGCTGGTGCGGGCCGGGCTCGGCGAGCCAAAGCGCTACTTGAAGCACCTGGGCGAGGAGCTGACGTCGCTGTACCGCCAGCCGGGCGCCGGCAAGATGAGCCTCGAGGAGGCGAGCTTCACCGCCTGGGTGAAGTACTACCGGCCCGACGAGAACACCGTGAACAGCGCCGTCTCGTACTACCAGAAGGGCGAGCTGGTTGCGCTCGCGCTGGACCTGGCGCTGCGGCGCGCCGGCAGCTCGCTCGACGCGCTCCTGCGGACGCTCGTGGAGCGGCACGCCGCGCGCGGGCTGCCCGAGGACGGCGTCGAGCGGGCGGTCGCGGAGAAGCTGGGCGAAGGCGCGACGAGCGCCTTCTTCGACCGGCACGTACGCGGGACGGCTCCGCTCGAGCTCGACCTGGACCAGCTGGGGCTCGCCGTGAAGCGGCGCCGCGCCCAGGGCTTCGACGACAAGGGCGGGACGCCGCCTCCGCCAGGCGAGCCATGCCCGCCGCCCGGCTGGCTCGGAATCTCGCTCGGGAGCGGGCCCAAGCTGACCGTGTCGAGCGTGCGCGAGGGGAGCCCGGCCTGGCGGGCGGGCCTGTACGCCGAGGACGAGCTCTTGGCGGAGGGCGGCTTCCGGCTCGACCGCGCCGCGCTCTGGGACCGGCTCTGCGAGCGCGGACCGGCGGGCCGGCTGCGACTCACGGTGTTCCGGCGCGACGAGCTCGTGGAGGTGGAGGTGCCGCTCGCCGAGGCGCCCGAGGACGCGCTGTGGCTCGAGCCCGTGGCGGCTCCGACCGCCCCGCAGCGGGCGGCCTTCGAGGCGTGGTGCGGCGCACCCTTCCCGGCCCGTCCAGCGTGAGCTAGGTATTGGACCCGACATGACCTTCGACCCCGACCTGCAGGCTGCCCGCCGTCACGAGATCGCCCGCCGGATGAAGGAGGGAGGGGCCGGTGTCATGCTGCTCCCGGCCGCGGACGAGAAGATCCGGAACAATGACGCCGAGTACCTGTTCCGGCAGGACTCGGACTTCGCCTACGCCACCGGCTTCGACGAGCCGCAGGGCTGCGCGCTCCTGTTCGCGGACGGCCGCTACGTGCTCTTCGTCCGCCCCCGGGATCGCGAGAAGGAGATCTGGACCGGCTTCCGCGCCGGCGTGGAGGGCGCGCGCGCCGTGTACGGCGCCACCGAGGCCTTCGCCGTGAGTGAGCTCGACCACCGGTTGGCGGGCTACCTCGACGGCGCCGGGACGCTCTGGTACCGGCTCGGCCAGGACGCGGCCTGGGACGCGCGGCTCGGGCGCGTGCTGTGCGATCTGCGGGCCCGGGCGCGCACCGGGGTGCGGGCGCCGGACCGCGTGGTGGACCACGCGCTCGTGCTGCACGAGATGCGGCTGGTGAAGTCGGAGCCGGAAGTGCGGGCGCTCAGGAAGGCGGCCGAGATCACCGCCGAGGCCCACATGGCCGCCATGCGCGACGGCCAGCCCGGCCGGCGCGAGTTCCAGGTGCAGGCCGAGATCGAGTACGCCTTCCGCCGCCGCGGCGGGACCGGGCCCGGCTACGGCACCATCGTGGCGAGCGGCGCGAACAGCACCGTGCTCCATTACCGAGCCGGCGACGCTGAGCTGAAGGACGGCCAGGTGTGCCTGGTCGACGCCGGGGGAGAGTGGGGCTTCTACACCGCCGACGTGACGCGCACGTTCCCCGTCTCCGGCAGCTTCACGAAGGCGCAGCGCGAGGCCTACGAGGTGGTGCTCGAGTCGCAGGTCGAGGCGATCCGCGCGGTGAAGCCCGGCGCGACGCTCGACGAGCTCCACGACGCCGTGGTGCGGCGGCTCACCGAGGGCATGCTGAAGCTCGGCCTGCTCCAGGGCAGCGCCGGCGACCGCATCGCGGACAAGTCGTACCGCAAGTACTTCATGCACCGGACCAGCCACTGGCTCGGGATGGACGTGCACGACGCCGGCGCCTACTTCCTCGACGGCAAGCCCCGCCCCCTCGTGCCCGGCATGGTGCTGACGGTGGAGCCCGGCCTCTACATCCCCGCCGACGACCCCGCCGCCCCCGAGGCGCTGCGCGGCGTCGGGATCCGCATCGAGGACGACATCCTCGTGACCGCCGATGGGCACCTGAACCTCACCGAGGGAACCCCCAAGGCCGCGGACGAGGTGGAGGCGTGCTGCGTGAGGTGAGCGCGCCGTCCCCTTCCTCCCTCCAACCGCCGCGCGGTGCAGGGTCCGGGAGAGTGGCGGCTACGGTGGCTCCGCGCTGCTTGACACCCCCGCCCCGCAACAGTAGAACCGCGGCCTTACGCGAGCTTGGGTGTCCCGAACGCCACAGCGCGCGGCAGTCCAGCACAGCTTCTCGGGGAGTGGCTCAGCCTGGTAGAGCACTTGGTTCGGGACCAAGGGGTCGCAGGTTCGAATCCTGTCTCCCCGACCATGCGGAGAGTCTCTCGAGTCCGTAGGGCGGGGGCTTGTCCCCCGCCGTAGGTCGACCGGGACCAACGCCTCAAGCGATCCGAGCGGGAAGTGCGAGAGCCCCTCGCGCATGTCTTCGATGCTGAGGTGACCGTAGGTCGAGGCGGTGAGGCGCACATCCTTGTGCCGGAGGATCCGCTGCACCGTGACGAGCGGGACGCCCATCTTCAAGAGCAGGGTGGCCGTCGTGTGCCGCAGGTCGTGGAAGCGGACGTGCCGTGGCAACGGCTTCGCCCAGAGGCGCATGTTGCACCTGGGGCAGCGGCCGGGATCATGGCCTGACTCCTCCTTCGAGTAACCGCATCCCTTCCGGCGACACCGATGGTCGTAGCCGGTGACGACGCCGGCGCGGCCGAGCGCGCGGCGAAGGACCTCGTCGAGCGCGACGTCGGGTCGGAACATGCTCCCATCCGCGCGGGGGAACACGAGCGCCGAAGACGACTCGCGGATCGCCGCCTCGAGGAAGGGCCGAAGT
>WNGR01002266.1_pt1 | contig 21226 bp, 25 predicted proteins | sample 5407581 | NCBI WGS metagenome assembly WNGR01 (sample SAMN13153383, study PRJNA577476) | soil metagenome | isolation source: 80 cm soil or saprolite under Garry oak tree replicate 2 | place: USA:California | collected 2016-06-15
GTTGGACCATGGTGCGCCTGCACACTCCTTCACATTCCTAGTGCCATGCTGGCATCTCAGTGTCCTCTATGGCCATTTCGGAGCAATTCCTCTGATCCCAGCCGATGTCAGCTGGCCCATGAAATATGGAAGATTCTCCGATGTCGGCCGACGTCGGCTGCCCATGAGTTATGGGAGATTCTCCCTGTCAGCTGGCCCATCAATGATGTAAGCTATCGCAGATCATTATGTGGGTATGTTCTCCTTCTGCTCCAACACCTCTGTCACCATACGCTCCCCACATGGTACCTCGATCTTCAGCCTTTTGAAGAGGCACTTGTTGGACCAGTGCATGTAACTCCTGCACCAGTTGCACTTCTTCAGCCCCTTGTGCTGGGGACAGCACCTCCACTTGTGGTTGGGGCTGTTGCACTGCCAGCATAGGCTGGAGTGTGGGGTGTCGTTGAGTTGTGGCATCTCAAGGGGCCCCCTTGGCCTAAGTCCAAGGGGCGCGTCCGATGGCAAATGCATCGGTCCCGAGATCATGCCAGCATAAGCGTTAGCGAGGGTTTGGTAGAGGCCTGCCCTCTCCATCTGATCTTGGATGGACCCAATCGTCTACTCCACATCAAACTGCGTGCCTCGGAGACAAGTCTCCTGCCAATCGAGATCGTCGAGCTGCTTCTCAATCTTCACTTGCAGCTCGAGCTTCTTGCAGAGACGCGACACCTCCATGTCAATGCACAGATCTTCAAGGCGTCGTAGCATCTCGTCGATGGTGTAGGCGCGTGGGTTCTCGCTTGAGAATTGGAGAATCTGCGAACTGGTGAGCAGGATGGGAAGGTGTGTCAGGTTGGGAGTGGAGAGGTAAACGGGGGCGGCGTAGAGGGGTTGGTCTCGTCCCATCGTCCCGACAACCTCCTGACCTTGGTTGCGGTAATAGATAAATGGTGCCACTACTTGTGTGGCGTGGTATGAGTCATTGGTTTGGATGAGGAGGGGGTAATAGTGGAGGGAAGAGGGACGGTTGGGGAAGAAGGGGAGTCTGGGGTCGTTGTCTGTGGGCTGCTCTGCCATTCTGGAGTAGTCGATGGGTTCTTCGACTTCCTCCATGGCGGTGGCCATCACCTGTTCGGTGAACTTGAGGAATTGATCCTCAGCCATTTCCCTTATCATGTCGGCGGACGGGATCATGACTGGTGGTGGGGTGGCGGTCGTTTCCTCAACCACTGTTCTGGAGCTCGTTGGGGATGAGATACAAGTCCTATGAGCTTCGTCGGCGAGGACGGCGTTACAGTATGCCCCTCGTTTGCCTACGCTCTCATATTCGTCGATGAAGTGGGAAGTCATGGTTGAGTAGAGAGGATGTGGAGTGAAGGAAAGGAGGATGGGGCTTTTTCGTCCTTTGAGTCCTCCTTTTATGTATTTCAAGAGCCTTCTGCATTGGGGTATCAGTGATAGAAGTCGGCGATAAGTTCTGGGGTGTGTTTCAGGTGCTCCACGGGTTCCCAGGTGCTGTGATAACTCACTGTCACTCAACAGTAGAGGCACAACGGGGGTCAGAAGACTGCGGGCTTGGAGGACTCGGCGGGGAGTGGAGAAGACTCGGAGGGGAACTACTTGGCGCTTCGACAGAACTTGGGTACAACTGAGGATGAGTGGCGCTCAGACAGGAGGGGCACTTGCCACTGACAGGCTGGATGAAGGGGCAAGTAGGAGGATGTCACAAGGTGGACAGTCTGAGGGACTGTCCGTTGTATTGCGCTAGCTTATATACCTAAGGGAATGGTCCATGCATAAGGTTTAGGGCAGGCTTAGGGCCACCTGTTGGGTGCTGCGGAATACTGCGGAAAGGAACATTCCAGAGACATCTAAGAATAGTGTCCAATGAGAATAACATGGAAGAGTGGTACAATTCAATCGACCAATCAGAGTAACACAAGGAAGTGGTACAACTCTGTCGTCCAATCAGAATAACACAGGGGAAGTGGCATGATCCTCATCAGCCAATCAGAATAACACAAGGGAATGGTACGACTGCCCTGCAGTTGATTGCACCATTGTGGTGTGACTGCTCCACAGTCCAATAGGATAAATCCATGGGATGGTACGACTTGACTCTGCATGTGGCCCAGCACGTGACTTGATAAACACTAGGAAACCATGTGACCCATCACGTGATCGTCGGAGTACGGAATTCAAACTCCGCTTTCGGATTTCCTCTTTAGGAAGGTGATTACATAAGGCTGGCCTGACACAGACCAGTCTTAGATGCCTGAGTCATGACCCGAGTTTATAGGTTCATGACAGGTGCTGTCACTTGTGGGAAATCCCTTCCACTTGATTAGGTAGTGGAGTTTGTGCCCTCGGCCTTATCGGCGTACTTGTTGGACTTCTTCAACTTCGTATTCCTCTTCTCCATCGATAAGATCCGATGCCAGTCGGGTATAGTTTGGTCTGTGTAGCACCATCTCCTTATAGGGTGTCAGGAGGTTTGCATGGATCACCGGGTGTATCTTCCATTGGGGTGGCAGTTCTAGTTCATATGAGACATCTGATAGGACCCTTTTGATGGGGAATGGTCTGTATCGTTTTGGGGCTAGCTTTGATGTGGGGTAGTGGGTGCGTAGATTAACCCCTTTGAGCCAGACCAATGCTCCTGTCTTGTAGGACGTAAACTTGGTCTTGCCTCTTTTGGCCATCAGGCGTTGTGCGTGTTTGATGCATTCCTGTGCCTTGTCCCTGGCATCTTTTATCTCGTGTAGTCTTTGGTCTACTGCTGGTGCCTTCGTCATTCTTTCTTCCCATGTCGTCCTTGGCTCATTTCCCATGAGTAACTTGAATGGCGAGCTCTTTGTGGTTGTGTTGGGCCAGGAGTTGTGTGCGAACTGGGCTATGGGCATGAGGTCTGCCCAGTTGTCTTGTTGCATGTTACTCCAATGTCGTAAGTACTGCTCAAGCCATTGGTTGCTCCTTTCAGACTGTCCATCCATTTGGGGGTGGTATGCTGACGATATGTTTTGTTTGATTCCCAGTGTTTCGCAGAGAGTTCTCATGAATGTTGATATGAACTGTGTTCCTCTGTCGGTAATGAGTCATCTGGGGATGCCGTAATGGGGGTATACATGTTGGAGGTATAGTTTGGCGAGTCCTTCTGACATGATAGTCTCGTTGCAGGGAATAAATATTGCAGCTTTGGTGCAGTCATGGTCTGTGACTGTAAGTATGGAGTCGTAGCCATTTGATGGAGGTAGTTTCGTGATGAAGTCCATTGCAACCACCTCAAATAGTTGTGCTTCAGGATCGGTTGTTATTGGAAAAAGGTGTGGTTTCTGGTGGTGAGTGTTGATTTTGTCTGCCTAACATACAGCACATCCTTTGACGTATTCTTCGGTGTCATGTCTGGCAGTTGGCCACCAATAGTCCTTCTTCAGTAGATGGTAGGTGTTGGCGATTCCTGGGTGGCCTCGATAGGGAGGGTCATGAAAACTGGAAATTACCCCCCGCTTAAGGTTGTTGCCACCGGCGACAACTAACGCCAAGTCCTTCCACCATGTGTTGTGTTCGTATCATAGTTGATGTGAGTTGGCCCATTGCCGAATTGTTCTTTCATGGGCCATATTGCTTGCGTTGACTTTTGAGCATATGTCAACTTCTTCTATTGGTTCTTCGTTGGCAATTCTGACGAAGACATCGTGGGGGAGGACGATGACATCTTTGTTGTCTCCTTCCCCTGTATTGTAGTCACTTCTTCTTGACAGGGCATCCGCTCTAGCATTTTTTGTCCTGGCTATGTGTTTTAGCACGAAGTTGTACTCGGCCAGCTCTTGAAACTCTCTTGCCACCCTTCGGCTGATCTTTCATGGCTCCTTCCAATATAGCAGATTTGCGTGATCGGTATGAATAATGACTTGGTGGGGTGCTCCTGCAAGGTATGTTTGCCAATGTCGCAGGGATTTGACTATGGCGAGGAGTTCTCAGTTGTATATGTCATAGTTCCGTTCCGCTTCTGATAGTGTTTCCAAGAAGTATGCCACTGGATGCCATCATTGTAGTTCGTCTTGTTGGCTAAGGGTTGCCCCAATTGTGAAGCTGGATGCATCCACTTCCATTTCAAATGGGTTTTCCAGTGTTGGCATGAGGAGTACTGGTTTGCTGCATACGAGCTTCTTCAGCATTTCAAATGCTTGTTGTCTTTTGGGAGTCCACTCCCAGGCTATGTCCTTCTTCGTCAGCTTATTGAGGGGTTTGGCTATTTTTGAGAACCCTTTGATGAAGTGTCAATAAAAGTTGATAAAGCCTGTAAACCCTTGGAGTTCCATGAGGGTTTTCGGGGGTTTCCATCCATCCACTCCTGCCACTTTAACTGGGTCCATCTGGATTCTTCCATGCCCAATGATAAGCCCCAGGTATTCGACTTCTAGTGCTTCGAAGGTACACTTCTCTGGTTTGAGATAGAGGTCGTGTTCTTCTAGTCTGGCAAGTACTTGGTGTACTAGTCATCGGTGGTGGTTCAGGTCATTGGGGGTTGCTATCAGGATGTCATCCATGTAGATAATAACTTCACCCGCTGTCACGAGATCATGGAATATGGTGTCCATCATGGTTTGGAAAGTGCTTGGGGAGTTTGTTAGTCCGAAAAACATGACGCATGGTTCATAGAGGCCTAAGTTGGTTTTGAAGGCCCCCTTCCATTCATCGCCTTCCTTTATTTGGACATTATTGTATCCCCAGCGAATATCCAACTTGGTGAACAGTTGTGCATTCCGTATTTGGTCGATAAGTTCGGGAATTAGTGGTAGTGGGTATTGGTTTTTGATTGTGAGACTATTAAGTCTCCTGTAATCTTGGACTGGGCGTAGTTCTCCGCTCTTCTTTTTGATGAAGAAGAATGGTGAAGAGTATGGGGATTTGGAGGGACGGATGTAGCCTTTGGCAAGTTGTTCCTTGATGAACTTGGCGAGCAACTCTTTCTCTCCTTGGGTCATGGGGTAGATTTTACAGTCGATTGTCTTGGGTGCCTCCAGGAGTAATTCAGTTGCATGGTCCCATGTTCTCTGAGGCAGAAATTGGTGCAACATTTCTTTGCTGAATACCTTTTGATATTTTTGGTATTCCTTCGGAACCATTTCTTCATAGGTTCGTGTCATTTTGTCTGTGGCCAACTGGGCCAATTTGGATGCCACAGTGGTCTTTTGGAGAGTCACTTTTTCAGACTCCAGCTCCGAACTCACTTCCTGGCCTCCTTCAAAAGGTTCTAGGGCCTGGGCGTGGACGTTCTGGATTGCCACATATGGCATGTAATCCGGGTCTTCATTTTCAATCTCCCATTCTTCTTCCATAATCGCACTTGATACTTGTACTCCTCTTGGGTTTAGAGAGGATATAATGACGGGTTGGAAGTTTTTGTCTAGGGTGGCGTCTCTCCAATGTATCAGGGGTTCGAATGCGGTGAGCCATGGATACCCTAGAATTACTTCGTCTTTTCCCAAATTGGTTATGAGAAACTTCAGGAGTTTGGTATCGGCGCCTGTGCGAACTTGTAGATCCATGAAATGGGTGATTTCTCCATCCTGATTGTGCATTCCATCTACGTTCCAGATCCTGAGTGGGGTTTTTAAGGGAAGATAGGAAATCTGGAGTTGTCGGAGCAAATTTTTGCATATGAAATTGTCGGTTGCTCCCAAGTCGATGAGGACTTCTCATTCAGCCATCGCGTGTGTAGATTCAAACAGAACTGATATTCGCATGGATTTGTATCTGCTGTTATACATGCTAATTCGAAGTGCTTTAGCCCAGGCTGTCGGGTTCAAGCATTGAGAAAATCCTGTTTATTTGCAAACAATTCGTTGGCAAATGCATTGCGCACTTCTTCAGGTTCATTGTGGAGGGTGGCTAGGTAAGCCTGTGCTCGTTGTTGGTTGGAGAGTGGAGTGGGGGAGTTGATAGCTACTGTGGCAGCGATGGTGGAAGTGGAGCCTTCATTTTGTTGGGGGCAGTTTCGTGAGATATATCCCTGTTTATTGCATTGATAGCACCGTCCTTCCAACCGTTGCTTCTCTTTGTCCCCTGTGGTTCCCGTAGTGGTGGCCCAGGCCCAGGTTCTCCCTATGTCCATGGCGTTTGGGTTTCTATTGAGCGCATTCCTCCATTGCATCTGCGTATGTCCTTGAGTCTTATGTCCTCCTTTGAGCCTGTCACAAAGTTGGATGTATTCTTCTTGATGGAGTCGTGCCGAATTGGTCCAATCGTTCCAGTCGACGGGATGGTCAAACTTGATGCAGTTGACCATCAGTTTTGGTGGTAAGCCGTCGGCAAACATTCCCAGTGTTACGTTCTTGTCAAGAGTGTAGCCTGCTTTTCTTGCTAGGCTCTGGAATTGGGAGATGTATGTGTCGATGTCGTCTCCCTTCATTTTAAAGTCTCGAAGATGGTGCTGGGCTTTGACCTTCTTGGCAGTATCAGTGTAGGCTTGTCGAAACCTGACTTTGACTGTCCTCCACAGATTTTCTTTGGCGTGAGCGACTCCTGTCTGTACTTGGTCCATCAACCATTGTGCTTGTTCGTCGACCCAATTGTCGACTAGAGGCCCCCTTATGTAGGATAGGAAGGTCATTGCTCGTTGGAATGGAACTGCCAGTTGTTCTACCATGGGGTTCATTCCTTGGTATAGTGTGAATGCAAGTAAAAAGGCTCGGCTTTTTTCTTGGTTTCTGTCGAATTCGGCTGGTGGATTTCCTCCCAGCTTTCCATGAAGAGGTGCAGCTCTGCCTGCAGGTGGCGCTCCTGCAGGTAGCCCTCCGCTGCCACCTCCTCCACCTCCTCCACCTCCACCTCCACCTCCACCTCCACCTCCACCTCCAGTGGGGATGGTGGTGGTGCCACTTGGAATTGTGCTGGTAGGTTGCGTAATGGTGGTTGTTGCAGTGGACATGGTGGTAATAGGTGGTTGGGTGATGGTTGTGGTAGTTGTAGGATCGGCGGATGGTATCATTGTGAGAGAGGTGGTTCCTGTGTTCTGTGATCCTTCTGCGGGAGAGTCCTCTGGTTGGTCTACATCAATCAGAGTTGTGGGTGACCTTGTAGGTCCAACTCCTAATCCTAGTGGCACTGGTTTGATAGTGTACCACTTGTTAGCTTCATCAACTGCGATGTATACCCAGAGGTGGTCTTCTTCAATATAATGTATAGGCCGGTATTCACTGAGCCTATGTGAGAAGATGTAGTACCCTTCTGTTTCCCTTCCTGGATCTCGTCTCCAAACTGCGACTCCTTTGATGTTTTGTGATAAGGTGTCGTCTTCGATTCTATCAATGTATGATGGCTGAAACTTGGTTCTGGCTCTACTAGTTAGCGCCACATTGGAGGAGACTCGATATAATGTAACGCCACAGCCAGCGTTATCGTGCAACATGCGCGATAGTTCATTCAGGGGTGAAGTCTTATCAGGACTTCAGTTCAGTGATGAATAAGATTGTGGGAGCTGGGCTCAACCAGATATAGCAGATGGTCTCTAACAGGGATGCAGAACGTATGTTGTCTGCAAGTGAGAGGCAAAGCAAAGGCCCTCTATCGCACCTTTTGGGAGGGCAAAAGGTGACTGTCCTAGAGACTGTGAATCGAGTGCTGTGATTGAAAGAGATATCGAGTCTACTGTACAAGCTAAGTAGACTATGGTTTATATAGTACTAGCTGATGTTTGTCAGAGACAAACATATGATGCGATCCTAGAAATGAGTCATCATATCGTACATGTGATAGTCAGTCTGAATAAGTGTGCATCATAGTGACGTCATAATGATGTCATATGGAACGATCAGTCAGCAAGTCAGTCAGCAATCATAAGTAGTATGAGTCATGGGGAAGGCGGCACATAATGGAATGGAGTGGAATGAAGTGGAAAAAGAAAGAACGTGTCCAAGATTCGTAACAGCATGGACCCCATAAAAATCGCCGGAATTAACAAATGGCCCACGCCCAAGAATGTAACGGAAGTATGAAGGGCAGTAGGATTCTTCAATTTCTACCAACCCTTTATTAAAGGATTCGCCCATATCGCATGACCATTACATCAATTAACATGCAAAAACCAAGAATGGCAATGGGGTAAAGAGGAACAAGACGCATTCGACCAACTGAAGGCAAGAGTTACAGCAGAACCCATGCTGGCTCACGCAAATCTCCAAGATCAATTCGAATTAGAAGTAGATGCATCAGGATATGCGGTAGGCGCCATACTACTACAATGTAAAGAAGACAGTAAAAGGCACCCAATAGGATACTACTTGGCCACACTCAATGAAGCGCAAAGAAATTATGACATCTATGATCTCGAGCTTCTTGCAATTGTCATGGCTCTCAAGAATTGGCGTCCATTACTGGCAGGATCCCCACACAAAATTATCATCTATTCCGACCACCTCAACCTACAATACTGGAAGACACCCCAACGGATATCGCGATGAGTTGCCAGGGAAGTGCTAGAGTTATCCGAATACGACTTCAAGATAAGACATATTCCAGGAAAACAGAATGGTCGTGCAGACGCACTATCCAGATGACCAGACTGCAACATGGGAGAAGATGACAACGCCAATGTAGTGGTCCTACCAGAATGAGTATTTGTAAGGGCATCGGAAGTACAGAAGGCTCTGCCACTACACCAAATAGTATCTCTAGAAGAGATGGCACCACAAGACCCAATATATAGGCAAGACGAGGACCTCCTCAAACCATGGATCAATGTGCACCACTTGAAAAAGATAGAAGGCACGTGGTACAAGGATGGACGACGCATAGTAACGGGGGGTTTAATACACCATCAAACCTTGATAAACGCTCACCACAACTCTCCAGTGTATGGACATCCAGGAATCAACAAGACGAATCAACTGCTAAGCAGACGACACTGGTGGCTGAACATGCGAAAGGACGTCATGGAATACATCAAGGGATGTGCGGAATGTCAAAGAAATAAAATTAACACACGACCTACAAGAGCGCCACTACAACCCATATTCCCGCAACCAGAAGCTATGCCGTTCAAAACTGTTGCACTAGATTTCATTACTAAACTACCGAAATCTCAGGGGTACGACTCCATACTCATGGTCACAGATCACAATTGCAGCAAAGCAGCAATATTCATACCATGCAAGGAAGCGGCAACAGTGGAAGAAATGGCAGGATTGATCATGCAACACGTATTCCCTTGCTTTGGACTACCTCGAAAGTTCATAAGCGACAGAGACCCCAAATTCGCATCTAGGTTCACCTAAGGACTGTGTAAGGCAATGGGAACAAACCAAAACATATCCACGGCTTATCACCCCAGGATGGACGGACAATCCAAAAGGACCAATCAGTGGCTAGAACAATATCTAAGGTTCTGGATCAACGAATGCCAAGACAATTGGCATCACTATCTCCCACTGGCAGAATTCATGCACAACAACTGGCCTAATGAGACTACAGGGGAGTCCCCTTTCTTCGTACTATATGGGTATAACCCAAGAGCTGATTGGATTGATAAACCATCTCCTATCCCACAAGTGGTGTTGCATGTGGAACAGTTTAAAGAGGCTAGAAGAAGAGCCCAAGCGCTCATGATCAAGGCCCAACAGTCATGGATCAAACACAAGGATATGCCCAAATACAAGGAAGGAGACCTAGTATGGTTAGATGGACGCCACTTAAGAACCAATCAACCTGCAATAAAGCTTGCACCCAAGTGACATGGACCCTTTCCCATCACTCAGGTGATGTCGCCTGTCAACTATAAGCTGAAACTTCCCACACAGTGGAGCATTCACGATGTATTCCACATCGATCTCCTCATGCCCTATCATGAGACCAAACTCCATGGAGCTAATTATTCTAGACCGCCTCCAGACCTGGTCGACAATCAAGAAGAATATGAAGTCGAGAAGATTCTAGACTCTCGGCATCATGGCAAGAAACGCACCCTCCAATATTTGGTCAAATGGAAGGGATATCCCGACTCAGACAACGAATGGGTGGGTCACAAGGACGTACACGCCCCTGAAGTGATCAGGGAGTTCAAAAATTCAAGGACTGCTCCTGACATGCATATAAGGACAGGAATAACGGGCGAGTACCCTATCCTTCCTCTCACCTCGAAAGCCAAGACCATTCACTCCCCTCTTATGTCTGATGCTGTCAACTCCTACTATCTTGGATCACCGGAGCATATCTTCAGGGCCGAGCTTAACTCCCAACTCATCACCCTCACTGAGGCACAGGAACTATGTGCCAAGAAGTATGTCCAACTGCAAGTTACCGATGAGAACGAACTCGCTGCTCCCCTCACAGAGGAAGAGTTGGCTTGAGTACAAGAGGTCTTCCCAGACCTCCAGACGATGTCAGTGTCCCCGTGTCCACTATCACCCATACTGCAATGCATGTCAGACCCTGATGGGATGGGAGCCACACCAACTCACCAAGCCGACACTGAAGCGCTTGATAATGAGCTTTGGGAGGCTGAAGGAGTACTGCGAGTCCCTCCCCACGTGGGAGGAGTTGAAAGCTCAATCACCAAAGAAGATCAGTACACAGTGGAAGGAGGAGCAATTTGCAAGAGCCATGTACAAGAGAAACGCCATGAAGGTAGCTTGGGAAGCACTGTGCTGGCAAGTACACCAGCAACGAGGGGACCGTGGAGTCGCACTACCAGTCTTAGAGACTGGTACCCAGATGAGCACCCCTTCATAAAGAACTATCACGACTCTGACCTCACCACCAATGGGTATCCGCTGTACAAGAAGTCATACATGCCTGCCATGATGCAGAGGTGTGACCCCATCAGGTTCAATCCCAACACGGGGGCCCAATACATCGATTATCTCATACGCCTGCCTCACAAGGCGACGACGCAGCAGGCTCACTACATGCAAGCCATCATGGCCCCTAACCCGTTGGTGGTGGCACTCCGCAAGGACACCAACAAGGTGTTCAGCAAGCCCCTATACGCCTCACTGGTTTACTGGTTCGACGGTAAACTGGTCTACACCACTGGGGAGTTGGACTACCTTAAGGCGGACGCCCAAGGACAAGAGATGACGGACTGAATGATCGACCGGGTAGGCGACCTATCACTGAAGGCGGAGGTTCACAGATTCCACATGGTGACAGCGGAGTTGGAAAGGATGGAAGCCATCCTGGTGGAGAACGAAGAAGCTTGGGGACAATTGGCATCAGCTAAGTTGGGAGCCATTCGAAGGTTGGAGATGGCTGACGCAGTTGAATGGATTAACGCGATGAATAGTGGGTTTGTGGATGATGTACTTCGCGTCAACGAGGAGATCTTGCATGGGTGCAAGGGCTGAAAAGGGGGTGCTGTTACATTCACGCACAAAGACACTTACTCATAGGTTATGACTACATGGGTAAGTGGTAATTAGTCATGGACTCTTCATCAGTCAGCACTGGAATCACATGTACGATACTATGACTCAATACTAGGATATGGGTAGTAGGTTTCAGGTTCAAGAGGCGCTTTAAAGCCCTCTCATTGTAGTACTTAAGATGTAGTCATTGAAGACCAAGTTCTCCAGCTTGGTCTTCTTGAATCGCCACTAGCGTTCATCTCCTACCATACAAGAACTAAGGGCTCTATCCCTTTCTCTACTTGTGCTCAAGAAATGACCACTGTCTTGCATCCAAGTGTCATTGGACCTTGTGACCACAGGTATCACGTGACTATCTCAGAGTCCATGTATACGTATCATCGCTAAGTCGTCTCGCACACTGTCCCTAGCCTAAGTCAAGGCTGATGTTCTGTGGCAACGTAACATCTTTGCACCCTACTCACTCGAAAAACAAGGAGAACGAGACGTACCCCTCATATATCTCAAGGAAGCACAGTGGAGAACCGTCTGAGGAAGCACAGGGTATTTTGTCAATATCCCAACAAGACCATCACAGTATTACCCTGTTGAGTTCAACCATAACTTTGTGTGTTGGACCGAGATTACTTGGAATGCCCCTTATAACAGGTGGGACGTTGAAAGGCCAACAGGACCAGATTATAGGTGCGACATATTCAAAGATGAAGTACAAACAGGAGGACAAGTAGGACCGATCGACAGGCAACCCCCTCTAGCTCCAAGAACGCCTGCACCCTTCACTGAAGACAAAGAAGAAGAAAGTGAAAACTCTGACAATACAGTCGAATTGGGAGCACCAGGAAACACTACTGAAGAAGAAAGATTGGCTGACCTAGCTAAGTCTATTCACATTAACCCACCAGCTATGGCTACAGTAATGGAAACAAGGGGGATAACAATTGAAGAACCTACCTACCTCAGACGAGAAGTCACAGAGGAAATCAATCCACACACTGGGCATATGACAAGATGGGTAGCCAACACAGTCGATGATGAAGCAGCCTTAAGACAAGCCCAAGAACCCGACAGACCCAATCCACCTAGCTGTGGACCAGAAATACTCCCAGAACTACCACCCATTCGCCTCCCACAAGACGATAGACCTGCGAGAGGATTCCCAGGAGGAGGATTCCCTGGGGGAGGAGGATTCCCAGGTGGAGGAGTACCCGGAGGAGGAGGAGGATACCCAGGAGGCGGAGGAGGCCCACCAGGAGCTGGACCCCCTCCAGGAGGATGGGGACCCCCACCAATTCAAATACCACAACTGCAAGCAGGAAAATTGGTAGGAGAAACACCCTCCATCTATGACGGAGACAGGAAGAATACGCAACTATTCATCAACCAATGGGAGTTGTATTGGGGGGTAAACAATGACAACCCCCTCATGATCAATCCCTACCAACAGGCTATGTTTTTCCTCACCTATATTAAAGGAAGTCACGTTAACAAATGGGTCATAGCAGTAAACTGCTGGTTGACCAGACAGCTTCAAGGAGGAATTGCCAACACAGACAAGAGGCTTTGGAATGAAGTAGTGGCTTCATTCCTCTGACATTTCGCAGACAGCCTGGTGAAGGAAAAAGCACAAGGAAGCCTCAGAGACGGTATCAAAATGAAAGGAGAAGACATTGACTCCTATATAGCGGAATTCAAAGAAGCAGTCTGCATGGCGGAATATAGATTCGACATACCTCAAACTATTAAAACCTTCACGGAAGGACTACCCACAGGACTATACCAAAAGGTACTCAAATTTGACAGACCCCACTCATACAAACAGTGGAAGCAAGTGGCTATCAACCAACAACAAACATACATACACATGAAGGCAAGACTACAAGCACATCGAGGAGGAGGTGCCCTGAAACCTCAGCAAAGGGGATGGGCACCAACTCACCAACTTACAAATCCAAATGCCATGGATACCTCGGCTGGAAGAACAAGAGGAAGAATTGCAGGAAGTGAAGAAATAGACCCAAGAACGATGTGTGGAGGCTACATACCTCAAAGGGGATACAATCCACATGGAGGATTCCTCTAGGGAAGAGGGAGAGGACCGAATCGTCCTAGAAGGGATGTCAGCAAAGTTGAGTGTTACACCTGTCATCAAAAGGGACACTTCAGTCACAATTGCCCCCAGCATACTTGGAATAAAAACCAAAGCCAAGGAAGAGAGGCAGTAGTCAACGATTGAAGCATGATAGGGGAAGAACAAATCATCACAGTGCGAAGCTCGACACAGACCCCACAACAATCGGCAGATGCATGGCTTCACGGAGTAGCAAATGAACGCGAAGAGGTCCAAGACCTCATAATGAGGGATCTCCTTGGACAGGAGGATTTTCAAGGAGCCTAAACCCATCGGCCTGGGTGAGGGCAATTCATCAGCTTAATTCTGTAATAGTAACTACATGATTCCGCTCCATGCGAATTCCCATCTCTGTCAGAACTAGCTGCGCAATGGCCAATATGAAAGGACTTGTCGACTCAGGAGCAACCGACTGCTTCATGAGCCTGGCATTCATCAAAAGAATGAAATTAGGGATGTGACCCCTACAAAAGCCAAGGAAAATATGGAACATAGATAACACGGAAAACAAAGCTGGGTTGATTACACATTACATCAATCTGAATGTGGAAACAAAACACACCCACAGGGACATGCGATTTCTTGTCACTAACATTGGAAACAAAGACATCATCCTTGGATATCCATGGCTTTCCACGTTTGAACCCCAATTTGATTGGACCAACATGGTAATAAATGAGCAAGCATTACCCATTGTCATTTGATCAGTAAATCCACGAATACCAGGACAAGATCCAATTATTGGAAGGATAGTAACAGAAGACGCGAGGATCCGATGAACAGTACACTGTGACATACAAGCCACTACAGCAACGGATCTTGCCATCGCAGCCTAACAATACACCAAAAGCATCACCATACCACATGAGTACCAACAATTTACAAAAGTATTCAGCGAAGAAGAATTGAAACAATACCCACCCCATGTTACGTATCAGCACCAAGACACTTACTTACAGGTTGTGGCTATGTGAGTAAGCGGTAATTAGTCACGGACTTATGCATCAGTCAGCCAGAGTATCACGTGTATGATAGTATGACTCAACCCTAGGATAGCGATATCTGGTTTCAGGTTCAAGAGGCGCTTCAAAGCCCTCTTCATGTAGTACTTAAGATGTAGTCATTGAAGACCAAGACTCCAGCTTGGTCTTCTTGAATCGCCACTCATCTTCTCTTCTCTTGCGAGATCTAAGGGCTCTCTCCCTTTCTCTACTTGTGAACCATCAACAACCCGTGTCTCATGTCCAAGTGTCCCCAGACCTTGTGACCCATCATAGCACGTGATCAAGGAGGATCTGTGTCTATCATTGCTAAGTCGTGTTGCATCCCGTGTTAGGAGCCTAAGTCAAGGCTAATGTTCAGTGGCAATGTAACACCCCAACAGGTATGGGATCATGCCATCAAATTCAAAGAAGGATCCCCCAACGCAGTAGACTGTACAGTCTATCCACTCAATCAGACGGAAGATCAAGTGGTCTGAGACTTCATCAAAACCGAACTTGACAAAGGATATATATGGGTGTCCAAATCCCCCTATGCATCTCCCTTCTTCTTTATCAAGAAGAAGGATGGCAAGTTGCAACTGGTACAGGATTACCAAAAGATCAACGCCCTCATGGTGCACAACCAATATCCCCTACCTCTTATATCAGACCTCATACGAGATTTGAGCAACACCCACATTTATATGAAATTGGATGTACGATGGGGATACAACAACGTACAAATCTGTGGAGGCGACAAACCAAAGGCCACCTTCAAGACACGTTATGGACTCTTCAAGCCCACAGTTATGTATTTCAGCCTCACGAATTCACCAGCAACATTTCAAACAATGATGAACTTCATATATTGCAATGTCATCCTCAAACACAAACAACTTGGAACATCCATCCATGTCTATATGGACAACATCAGCATCACCACAAGGACCAATATGAAGGGACACATCGCCACCATTCAAGATGTTCTTCATGTGGCAAAGGAACATGACCTCTATTTCAAGCCCAAGAAATGCCTTTTCCATGTGCCATCCATGGATTACCTGGGGGTAATCCTTGAAAAGGGGGTGACACGCATGGACCCAGTAAAAATTGCAGGTGTCGATACATGGCCCACACCAACAAACGTCACCGAAGTACGAAAGGCAGTGGGCTTTTTCAATTTTTACCACCCCTTTATAAAGGGATTTGCACACATCACGTGCCCCCTGCACCAACTAACAAAAAAGGATCAAGAATGGTGTTGGGGTAAAGAAGAACAAGATGCCTTTAACAAGCTAAAAGCACTAGTAACTGCAGAACCAGTATTAGCCCATGCAAAACTAGATGAGCAGTTCGAACTGGAAGTAGATGCGTCAGGATACACGGTGGGTGCCGTATTATTACAGAGAAAGGAGGACGGCAAAAAGCACCCCATAGGGTACTATTCCACAACACTCAATGAAGTGCAATGGAACTACGACATCTACAATCTCGAGCTACTAGCTATTGTCATGGCCCTTAGGAATTGGCAACCCCTACTTGCAGGATCTCCTTACAAAATCATCATATACTCCAATCATCTCAACTTGCAATACTGGTGGTCACCACAAAAGATATCCTGAAGAGTTGCAAGAGAAGTATTAGAACTATCCAAGTACAACTTTGAAATAAGGCATGTACCAGGAAAACAAAATGGACAAGCTGACACCTTGTCACGACAGTCGGACTACAACACTGGAGAGGATGACAACACTAACGTGACAGTCCTACCAGATAGTCTTCACTAGAGCCATGACAACAGGAAAAGCTCCACCACTGCACAAGGTTGTATCAGCTGAGGAAATGGAACAAGAAGATCCCATGTATATGCAAGACAAAACCCTTGTAAAGCCATGGGTAGACACACATAGGCTGAAGAAGATTGACGGGACTTGGTACAAAGATGGACAACAAGTAGTAACAGGAGGGCTGAGTCATCGCCGAATGTTTATACACAGTCATCACAACTCACCAGTATATGGACACCTAGGAATTAACAAAACCTATCAGCTGACAAGCAGGAGGTACTGGTGGCCAAACATGCACAAGGATGTGATGGAGTATGTCAAAGGATGCACTGAATGCCAATGACACAAAATCAACACTCGACCTACCCGAGCACCCCTGCAGCCAATATATCCAAAGCCTGAAGCTATGCCCTTTGAGACTGTCGTGCTAGATTTCATCACTAAACTGCCAGTATCACAGGGATATGACTCCATACTCACAATCACCAACCACGACTGTAGCAAAGCAGCTATATTCATACCATGCAAAGAGGCTATGATGGCAGAAGAAACGGCTGGGCTAATTGTGCAACATGTGTTCCCATGCTTCAGACTCCCACAATGATTTATCAGCAATCGAGACCCAAAGTTTGTGTCAAGGTTCATCCGCAGCTTGTGTAAAGGCACAGGAACAGAACAAAATATATCCACAGTGTATCACCCATGAACAGATGGACAATCAGAACGCACCAATCAGTGGATAGAGCAATATCTTAGGTTCTGGGTCAACGAGCAGCAAGATAACTGGCACTCTTATCTCCCGCTAGCCAAATTCACACACAACAATTGGCCAAGCGAAACTACAGGAGAGTCCCCCTTTTTCATGCTGTATGGGTTCAATCCCCACACTGATTGGATCGATAAGCCATCACCCATTCCACAAGTGGCATTACAACTGGAACAGTTCAAAAGGGCAAGACAACGTGCCCAAGAATTGATGATCAAAGCACAAAGGTCATGGGTCAAGCACAAAGATATGCCCAAATACAAGGAAGGAGACCTCATGTGGCTAGAAGGATGCCACTTACACACCAATCAGCTGGCGATAAAGCTTGCGCCCAAATGACACGGCCCCTTTCCTATTGTTCAGGTGATGTCCCCTGTCAATTATCAATTAAAACTTCCCACACAGTGGAGCATTCATGACGTCTTTCACATCAATCTTCTCACACCATATCACAAGATGGCAACCCATGGACCAAACTATTCTAGACCCCCTCCAGACCTAGTCGATAAGGAGGAGGAATATGAGGTCGAGAAGATTCTAGACTTGTGGCAGTTTGGCAGAAGACACAAACTACAATATCTTATCAAATGGAAAGGATACCTGGACTTGGATAATGAGTGGGTCAACAAAAATGATGTACACACCAATGATGCAATAAGGGAGTTTAAAAATCAAAACCCTGCATCAGAAACACATATAAGCGCAAGCATCACCAGCGAGTCCCTCATCCCTTCTTCCTCATGCACACCACCCAAGCATACTTCCTTCTTACCCATGTCTGATGTCAATGTCTACTATCTTGGAACCCCAAGATGCATCTTTGCTGCCAAGCTTGACAGTGGGCTCATTACAGACACCGAAGCGTGAGAATTATGCACTAAGAAGTATGTCCACCCCACCATCACCAATGACAACACACTCGTTGCTCCCCTCACCCCAGAAGAATTGGAGCGAATCAAATTACAATTCCCAGATGTTGCAACAGCTGCAATGTCCGTGCATGCACAATCACCGATGGTGTGATGGTTGTCAGACCCTGATGGGATGGGAGCCACCCTGACCCATCAGACCAAAACTGAAGACCTTGATATGGAGCTTTGGACAGCTGAAGAAGGCAGTGAACACGCCCTACCAGTTCCCTTTCGGCTGCCAGGTCAAGCGACAGGAAGTACTAAAGACGGTATGCTTGGAGTGGAAGGAGGAGCAGTTCAGGAGAGCCATCGTGAAGCAAAACACACACGTTGCAGCCTGGGAAGCACTGCGCCACCAAGCACGCCAGCAATGCAAGGACCATGGAGTCACACCACAAGCATGATGGAGGAGGACCTTTACCCAGCTGAGCACCTCTTCATCAGGACGCTGAAGGACACTGACAACCCAAACAAGACCCCCTACACTGCCACCACAAGTGGCTATCCTCTGTATAAAGGGAGCTATGGCATCTCGTCATCCTCCAAGGGGCAAGCACCTCCAGGGTTTGTCCACAACCACAGGGATCAGTACATCCCCTACCCTATCTGAGGACCCCATGACGATAAAGTCCAACAGGCCCAATATGTGCAAACCATTATGGGCCCCAACCCCCTTGTCATCGGACTACGTGACAACACTGACAAGGTGTACAGCAAGCCACTGTATGCCACGCCCATCTACTCCTTTGATGGCAAGCTGGTGTACACAGTCCAGGATCTGGAAGTCCTCAAGTTGAACACGGAGAACCAGAACTGCTGGGATCGTATGATCCAGCGTCTGGGCAATCCCTCACTGACTGCGGAGATACATCAATTCCGCATGCTCATGGATGAGCTGGATCACATGGAGGAGGTCTTGGTCGCAAATGAGGACCAGTGGGGACACCTAGCTGCAGCTAAGTTGGGAGCCATTTGGAGGTTGGAGATGTCTGACACATTGGGGAGGATTAAAGCGCAGGATGATGGACTTGTTGACGACACGCTACGCACAGTGCAGGAGGTTCAGCTATGTGGGCATAGCAACCTGAAAAGGGGGTGATGTTATGTTCTCAGATTGGAGGTACCTGGAGACACTTACTCACTGGTTATGACTACATGAGTAAGCGGTAATTAGTCATGGACTTACATATCAGTCAGCGCATCAGTCAGCCTAGTATCACATGTACGATAGTATGACTCAACCCTAGGATAGTTGTACTAGGGTTCAGGTTTCATGAGGTGCTTCAAAGCCCTCTTGTTGTAGTACTTAAGATGTAGTTGTTGAAGACCAAGTTCTCTAGCTTGGTCTTCTTGAATTGCCACTAGCATTCCTCTTCTACTCTGCAAGATCTAAGGGCTCTCTCCCTTTCTATTGGTGAATCCAGTCGACCATTGTCTCACGTCCAAGTGTCACCAAAACCTTGTGACTCTGTGCACCATGTGACTCAGGGTCCATGTGTAGCTATCCCTTGGCTAAGTTGTATCGCACCCCACTTCTGAGCCTAAGTCAAGGCTGACATTCAGTGGCAATGTAACATTCAGTCCCATGCCACCTCCCACTGCTGGCCCTGTGGGTGCCAGGATCCCACCTCGTCCCATTGTTGACACACCTGTCACACCTGGGCTTGCTCGAAATGACCTTAGTATCATTGCCATCAATGCCCAGAACCATTGTTTCTGAGTTCTGAGGCTCTCTCCAGGACCGACAGCTCCTCCAACCCCATTCAACATCATCCTCCCCTCTGTGGCTGCATTCTGCGATGGGGTTGATGGGCCTCAAGCCTCTTATCCAATGTTCACCCCAGCAACCTGTGGGTGGCACACAATCTTCAAATGTGTCACCCAGCCCACTCTCTTGTGGGATTACTGGGGACCAGGGAGCCTTGGTGAGTATCCCAATGTCCTGACCCTGACAAAAGTGGTCCCAGTACCAGTTTTTTCATCAGGCACATCAAGGCGAGTGTGGCAAATGGCAGGACGGCACTGCAAGCCATCCGTGAGCTGGACGACCTGTGCAGCTCCCAAACACTTCCCCAGCTCCATTGTGAGCTCCAACCAAAAGGCAGGAGGAAGAAGCACAGCCCTCCAGCAAAAATGAACATCAACAGCATTGCAGCTGCAGGAAGCACCACTGACAATGGCCAATTGACAGCAGCATCCTTCCCTCCTGGGGACGACATCATGATGGGGGGTTGACTCCCTTTCTTTCACTCTACAAAACATGCCAACCACACCAACTTACCCCCCTTCTCCATAGTAGCTAGTGCCAGCAGACTTGTTTCATATTGCTTTCATATGGTTCTCATTGAAGTAGGCTACCATCTGTTAATGAATCATACATCTGTCATGCCATGGGATTGATGCCCTGATCTCGATATGTTTCGGCTTGTTTTGACTCATATTTGCACAGAAGAATCCATAAACAACAGTCATATAATTAGTTTGTACTTTAGTCTACGTCCCCTCAGTTTGCCTATTCTCGCATACTGAGGGGTAAGTCATCCCACCCACATTACCTTATAAGCTACTCACTAATACTATTACCATAGACTTCTTAGGAATTAAAAACATCAGTGTAATGTAGCATAGCCTATCCTAGTACATGCTCTGGTCACCACCATCGAGAGATTGCGTGCACTGGCAGCAAAAGAGTGGGCCAAGTGCACACAAGGCAGTGGGCAAGCAAGAGAGAGGCATGTGCCACCTCATCCAGGTTGGGGGGGACAATCTTGGGTGTCTTACACACTCCCAAGGGAATAGTATACTTTTGTCTATTACAGTACTATACATCCATGGGTGAGTAGCTACTGTAATCAACAGATGATACTTTTGCCTTGATTTTTGCAGTAGAAGATAGACCTTGCCATTTGGCGCACGGCAAGTTCCGAAGTGAAACGTCCGGACTGAACAATCCTCAGTTATACGCTCGCTACGCCGAGATCAGCTTCTGTTTCTCTTGTCTCACTAGTTCAGCCACAGTGTCATCCACTGACAGCTATCATAGCATGCCTTCCTGTCGGCGCGTAAGAGACTTCTCACGTGCCCTTTCCCGCACCTACCTTCCTATTATATCCGAACTTCGCGCTGTAGGTGTGGGAAAAGACACGTTAGGCGTAATTTAATCAAAGTCTTCTTACACGGCGCATCGACAAGGGAAGGTGTCTGGCATGCATGATACTAGTACTGTTTAAACCCAATCCTGCGCCCTTAATCGGGTCCCGGTAACTGCCCACCTTCCTCCATCATGACCACAGTAGGCCCCATTTA
>WNGR01008424.1_pt1 | contig 21223 bp, 18 predicted proteins | sample 5407581 | NCBI WGS metagenome assembly WNGR01 (sample SAMN13153383, study PRJNA577476) | soil metagenome | isolation source: 80 cm soil or saprolite under Garry oak tree replicate 2 | place: USA:California | collected 2016-06-15
ACCGGCAAGACGCTGCTCGCCAAAGCGGTCGCGGGCGAAGCTGGGCGTCCCTTCTTCTCGATGTCGGGCTCTGATTTCGTCGAGATGTTCGTCGGCGTCGGCGCCTCGCGCGTGCGCGACCTGTTCGAGCAGGGCAAGGCGCACGCGCCTTGCATCATCTTCATCGACGAAATCGACGCCGTCGGCCGCCACCGCGGGGCCGGGCTCGGTGGCGGGCACGACGAGCGCGAGCAGACGCTCAACCAGCTGCTCGTCGAGATGGACGGCTTCGAATCGAACGACGGCGTGATCCTCCTTGCCGCGACGAACCGTCCCGACATCCTCGATCCCGCGCTGCTGCGTCCGGGCCGCTTCGACCGCCAGATCGTGGTCGATATGCCGGACCTGAAAGGCCGCGAGCAGATCCTGCGCGTCCACGTCCGCAAGATTCCGATGGCCGGCGGCGTGAACCTCGAGCGCATCGCCCGCGGCACGCCCGGGCTCGCCGGCGCCGAGCTTGCGAACATCGTGAACGAAGCCGCGCTGCTCGCCGCGCGCCGCAACAAGTCGGCGGTCGACATGCAGGACTTCGAAGACGCCAAGGACAAGGTGATGCTCGGTCTCGAGCGGAAGAGCCGCGTGCTCTCCGACGAGGAGCGGCGCCTGGTCGCCTATCACGAGGCCGGCCACGCGCTCGTGGGACTCACAGTTCCCGACGCCGATCCGCTGCACAAGGTCACGATCATTCCACGCGGCCGGGCGCTGGGCCTCACGGCGTATCTGCCCGAGGAGGAGCTCCACAAATACACCAAGCGCTCCATCGAGTCGCGGCTCGCGATGGCGTACGGCGGCCGCGTCGCCGAGGAGCTGGTGTTCGGGCCGGAGAAGGTGACGACAGGCGCAGCGCAGGACATCCAGCAGGCCACCAACATCGCGCGCCGCATGGTGACGCAGTTCGGCATGAGCGCGGTGATCGGTCCGATCGCCGTGGGAGACCGGGAGCAGGAGATCTTCCTCGGCCGCGAAGTGGTGCAGCGCCGCGAAATCTCCGATCGCACGGCGCAGATCGTGGACGAGGAAGTGAAGAACATCCTCACGCGCGCCTATAGCGATGCGACGCGTATCGTAACCGAGCGGCGCGCCGCGCTCGATCGACTCGCGGCGGCACTGCTGGAGCGTGAGACGCTGGAGCGCGAACAGGTCGAGATGGTGATTGCCGGTCAGACGTTGCCGCCGTACATCCCGCCCCCGGCGCCGCCGGCGCGCACCGATGGCGAGGCCGAGAAGGAACGGGCGAGGGGCGAGCGCACGTCAGGTGGGATCCTGCGCAATCCGCCGCCTGAGCCTGCCGGGGCGTGAGCGCTCCGCAAGCCGCAGACCTCTCCAAACTCCGGATTAATCGCGTGCGCGCGGCCCGCCTCCAGGTGGTGCAGGCGTTGCGGTGAAAATCACCGCGCTCGCCGCGCACACACCGGAAGCGGTGCGCGCGGCGCTCGCGGCCCGGGGGTGGGAAGTGCAGCCGGCCTGGTTCGCCGCCACCGGCATCCAGCCGCTCGTCGTCCTGCTCGAAGACATCACCGCCGCCGAGCGCGAGGCCCTCGTGCATTGGGGCACGAAGTCCGGCGCCGACGTGCTGACCGGGGACTCGGGGCTCGGGGCTGGGCATTGGGCCCTCATCTCAGGCGCCGCGAGTCGCATCGCGCCGCTCGCGCGCTACGACCGCGCGCCCGCCGAGCTGGCGCGCCTCGCGCCGGCGCTCGGCCGCCTCCTGGCCGCGCGCGTCGAGCCGCCGCACACCTGGGCGATCCGCGGTGGGGAATTGTCGCTCGACAAGCCGCTCATCATCGGAATCGTGAATGTCACACCGGATTCTTTCTCCGATGGCGGGCACCTCGCCACCGCTGACGCCGCAATCGCGCACGCCGAAAAGCTGATGGCTGATGGCAGTCGGCTGATAGACATCGGCGGCGAGTCCACCCGTCCGGGAGCCGCGCCGGTGCCGGTGGACGAGGAGATCCGCCGGGTCGTGCCCGTGATCGCCGGGCTGATCAAGCGGGGCTTTGGCGCGATCTCAGTCGATACCCGCAAGGCGGAGGTCGCGCGGGCGGCGCTCGACGCCGGGGCCGCCGTCGTCAACGACGTCTCCGGGTTGCAGTTCGATCCCTCCCTGGCGCGGCTCTTGGCGGGCGCGGAGGTCGGCGTGATCCTCATGCACATGCGGGGGACACCGGCCACGATGGACGACCTGGCCACCTACCAGCATGTCGCCCCCGACGTCGCGGCGGAGTTGGCCGTCACCGCCGAAACGGCTGAGCGGGCGGGGATCGCGCGCGAGCGGATCGTCGTCGACCCGGGATTTGGCTTCGCCAAAACCGCCGCGCAGAATCTGCGGCTGCTCGACGAACTGGCAACGATCGTCGCCCTGGGCTATCCTGTAGCCGTCGGCCTGTCGCGGAAGCGGTTTTTGGGCGCAGTAACGGGCCGGCCCGTGGAAGACCGCGACCGCGCCACGGCGGTCGCTTGTGCCCTCGCGTGGGAGCGGGGCGCGCGGCTCTTCCGGGTTCACGCTGTCGGGATCACACGCGAAGCCCTTGCACTGGCGGGCGCTACGACCAATCCAACGTGAACGTCGACGCCTTCAAGTTCCTCTCGCCGCGGCTCTGGCCCGATCTGTTCGAGATCCTGCTGGTGTCGTTCGTCATCTACCGGTTCCTGCTGTTCCTCGTCGGGACCCGCGCGATGCAGATCGTGATCGGTCTCGTGATCCTGTCGGTGACCTACTTCGTGGCCGTGTTTGCCAAGTTCACGATGATCTATACGCTGCTGGGCGTGGTGTTCACGTACGGCGCGTTCGCCGCGATCGTCGTCTTCCAGCCGGAGCTGCGCAACGCGCTGGCCCGGCTCGGGCAATCCCGCTTCATGCGCGCCTTCTCGCGCAGCGACCGGCAATCGGTGGCAGAGGAGATTGCGGAGGCGCTGGACCGGCTGTCGCGCGCGGGCACGGGCGCGATCATCGCCGTCGAGGGCGACATCGGGCTGGAAGAGTTCATCACGACCGGCGTGCCGGTGGAAGCGAAGGTCTCGGCCGACCTGCTGACGACGATCTTCACGCCCTACTCCCCGCTGCACGACGGCGCGATCCTGATCCGCGGCGATCGCATCATCGGCGCGGGGTGCGTGCTGCCGCTCACCCAGTTCAAAGTCGCCGACAAATCCCTCGGCACTCGCCACCGCGCGGCGCTGGGACTGTCGGAAGAGACCGATGCGACGGTGCTGGTCGTCTCGGAGGAAACCTCGACGATCTCCGTCGCCAGCCACGGCCTCCTGTATCGCCACCTCACGCCGCAACAGGTCCGCGATCTGCTCTCCGGCGCCGTCTCGCACCTCGAGGGCGGCGAGCGCGTGACTCAGCCTGCCACCTAAGCCCCCGTACCGGGAGGCCGCCGCTGTCGCCTTCCTGGTCCTCATCGGATATGTGATCACCCTGGCCCCCACCGTCACGCTGTGGGACGCAGGGGAATTCATCACGGCCGCGAAAGTCCTCGGCATTCCGCATCCGCCGGGGACGCCGTTGTTCGTGTTACTGGGCAACGTCTGGGGCGGGGTCGTCCGCATCGGCGGCTACGCCTGGCGGCTCAATTTGATGAGCGCCTGTTTCTCCGCGGCGGGCGCCGGCTGCCTGTTTCTCGTCGCGCACCGGCTGCTGTCGGGCGAGGTCGGGTGGCTGCGCGTGGGCGGCGCCGCGGCGGCGGCGATCCTGTCGGCGTTCACGTTCACCGGATGGCAGAACAGCAACGAGACGGAAGTCTACACCGTGGCGACGTTCAGCATCGCCGCCATCTGCTGGCTCTGCATTCGCTGGCGCGATGTTCGCGGCACCGCGCGTGCGCCTCACGTGCTCCTGCTCATCGTCTACATCGCCGCGCTGTCGATCGGCAATCATCTCCTGGCGTTGCTCGTGGGACCGGCGGTGTCGGTGTGCATCGCCTACACGCTGCGTTGCGCGCCCGCGGCCGATCCGGGCGAGCGCAAGATGGAATGGGCCGAATGGGCGACGCTCACCGCTTTGTGGATCGTCCTGGTCGGCGTCGGGCTGGGCAACGCACCACTCCTCATCATCGGCGGCCTGTTGCTGCTAGGGGCGGCCGTGGCGTGCATGGTCGCCGGCTCCCGCGCGTTCCCCCTCCTGGCCGTCGGCATCGCCGCCGTCGGGATCTCGATCTACGCGTTTCTGTACATTCGCGCCGGCCTGCAGCCGCTGCTCAATGAGGCGGATCCCGAGCACTGGAAGCCGCTGCTCGCGGTCATCCGGCGCGAACAATTCGGGAGCCGCGGTCTCCTGGATAACCCCATGGTGCCGGGCGCCGGCCGCACGCTGAAGATCTTCGGGCAGCAGTTGCTGAACTTTTTCCAATACTGCTCGTGGCAGTGGGGTCGCTCGCTGCCGTTCGGCGTGATGGTGGGCGCCGCGCTGCTGTTCGTGACGCTGGGGGTTTTCGGATTTGCGTTCGCGCGCCGCCGCGATGCCGGGATCGCATACCTCCTGGCCACGCTGTGGCTCGTCACGGGGGCCGGCCTCGTCATGTACATGAACTTCAAGGCGGGATTCTCGCTGTTCTGGAATGAGTACACCACGATGGCGCAGCATGAGGTGCGCGAGCGCGACTATTTCTTCGTCGTCAGCTTCCAGGTCTGGGGCATGTGTGCCGCGTTTGGGCTGGTCCGCGGAGTGGCCAGAGTGGCACGGACCGGAACGATCGGCGTGTTGCGCGTGGCGCTTGCCGGGTCGGCGGTGATTACGGTCCTGCCATTCGTCGCCAATTTCCAGGCGGCTTCGCGCCGCGGTGCCGATGCGACGGCCGCGCGCGACATCGCCTACAACCTGCTGCAATCGGTCGAGCCGTACGGGGTGCTGTTCGGCTTCGGCGACAACGACACATTCCCGGTCTGGTATCTGCAGGAAGTCGAGGGGGTGCGGCAGGATGTCACGCTGATCAACCTCTCGCTCGCCAATCTCGATTGGTATCTGCGCCAGCTGGCGGCACGGCCCGTCCGCCCGTTCGATCCGGCGCGCGCGCCCGCGGTGTATCGCGCGCTGGCGCCGCCGCCGCCCACGGGCCCGGCGTTGCGGCTATCGGAACAGGACATCGCCGGGATGCTCCCGGTGCAGATCCGCGATGACGGTGTGTTCCGCGCGGGGGCGTTCGAGCTGCCGGTGCGGAAGGGTCAGGTGCTCCAGACGGCCGACCAGGTGATCCTCTACACGATCGCGGCGTATCTGCCCAACCGGCCGGTGAGCTTCGGGGTCTCCTCCGGCCGCGGGTCGTGGCTCGGCATGGATCCGCATCTCGTGTTTCAGGGACTCGCCTTCAAGGTCGTTCCCCGCGCCGACACGATGCGCGGCTTGGTGCGCGGCATTCAAGGCACGATGGTCGACTCCGCGCGGACCCGCGTGCTCGTCGATTCCGTCTTCACCTGGGGCAGGATGTTCGGGCCCGACTCGCTCGACCTCGAGCCCGCGGCGCAGCAGGTCGCGGTCTCGTTTTCGGTCCCCTTCCTGGAGCTGGCCAGCGCCGCGGCGAGCCGCGGCAATCAACCGCAGGCGCTGGACTATCTGCGCCGGGGCTATCATCTGAATCCCAGCCCTCAGCTTGCGGCGGTGATCCGCCGCATCGAAACCGAGGGGGTACAGAGCCTCTTTCGGCGTTAAGTTCATAGGCTATGGGTTTCGAGGCCCTGCCGGAGCGTTTGGCACAGGTGAGGGCCGTCCTGGCGCGACATGCGGCGCAACCCGTGACGATTGTCGCGGTGACGAAGGGGTTTGGGATGGATGCGGTCCGTGCGGCGTTGGGCGCCGGCATCGCCGACATCGGTGAGAACCGCGTCCAGGAAGCCGTGCAGAAGCAGGACGCGTTGCGCGATCTCCCGGGTATTCGCTGGCACCTGATCGGGCATCTGCAGCGGAACAAGGCTCGGGTCGTCGCGGGACGCTTCGATCTCGTCCATTCGCTCGACTCGCTCGAGTTGGCGCGCGAATTGGACCGCCGGTCGGCCACGGCGCAGCGCGTGCTGCTGCAGGTGAACGTGGCGGGCGAGTCGCAGAAGAGCGGCTGCGCGCCGGCGGAGGCAGCGGCGTTGGCGCGACAGATTGCCGCGTTCACGCAGCTGCGGCTGGAAGGCTTGATGACGCTGGCCCCACTGACGGATGACGAGGATGTGCAGCGCCGGACATTCCGGGGACTGCGCGTCCTGCGCGATAGGATCAAGGAGGAGGAAGGAGTATGGCTGCCGACCCTCTCGATGGGGATGTCCGGCGACTACGCTTCAGCGGCCCAAGAGGGAGCAACGGTGATCCGCTTGGGTACCGTACTGTTCGGCCCGAGGGAGACGCCGTGAACGACGATGCGTTCAACCTGACCCCGCTCGATGTGCGCAAGCAGGAATTCCGCAAGAGCCTGCGCGGCTACGACACGCTCGGCGTGGACGACTTCCGCGCGCGGGTCGCCGACGCCCTCGAGCGCGCGATTCGCGAGCGCCAGGTGCTCGAGGAGCGCGTCAGCGCGCTGACGGAGCAGCTGCGCGTCTTTCGCGAGCGCGAGAAAGCGATGAATGAGGCGCTCGTCGCCGCGCAACAGCTGCGGCAGGACAGCCGCGCCGCCGCGGAGCGCGAGGGGCAGGTCATCCTGCGCGAAGCGGAAGCCAATGCCAAGCGCCTGCTCGACGAAGCGAAGGCCGCCGAGAGCGCCGTGAAAGTGCGGATGGCCGAGACCGAGCGGCAGTTCCAGCAATACGTGGGTGGCTTCCGCGCGCTCCTCGAGCGCCAGCTCGCCGAGCTGCGCGCCCTCGACGGTCATCGCGGGTGACACCCGTCGCCGAAGCGGTGCGCGCCGTGAAGGCGCGCACCGCCGTCGTTCCGGACGTCGCGATCATTCTCGGAACGGGACTCGGGGCGTTGGCCGAGGCGCTGCAGGCCGACACCGTGCTCCCGTACGCCGATGTCCCCGGCTTCCCGCGTCCGACCGTCGAGACCCATGCGGGCCGGCTGTTGCTCGGGACGCTCGGCGGGCGCCGCGTCGCGATGATGCAGGGCCGCTTTCACCGCTACGAAGGGTACTCGCTCCAGCAGGTCGCGTTTCCCGTGCGCGTGCTGCGCGCCCTGGGCGCGAGGACGTTGATCGTCTCCAACGTTTCGGGTGGCATGCATCCGCTCTGGGCAACCGGCGACCTCGTGCTGCTGTCCGATCACATCAATCTGCTCGGCGATAACCCGCTGGCCGGCCCGAATGTCGACGCTGAGGGTCCGCGTTTTCCCGACATGTCCGCCGCGTACGATCCGGCGCTGCGCCAGCTCGCGCGTGAGGTCGCGATCGACCACAAGATCGTGTTGCGGGAAGGCGTGTACGTCGCGGTCCCCGGTCCCAACCTCGAGACCCGCGCCGAATACCGGATGCTCCGCGCGCTGGGCGCCGACCTCGTCGGGATGAGCACCGTGCCCGAGGTGATCACCGCGGTGCATCAAGGCATGCGGGTCCTGGGGCTCTCGATCATCACCGACACTTGTTTGCCGGACGCGCTCGAGCCGACGTCGGTCGAGAAGATCATCGCCGTCGCGCGCGGCGCCGAGCCCAAGCTCGCGGCCGTCGTGCGCGGCGTGCTGGAGCGGCTCTAGCCGATGCCGTATCCCCCGTCCGATTCGACGCAGTCGATCGACGAGCTCGAGAAGCAGCTGCTCGCGACGTGGAAGAACGAGCGGCTCTTCACGCGCGTGAGCGACGCGACCCGCTACGGACCGCCCTTCATCTTCTTTGAGGGGCCGCCCACCGCCAATGGCCGGCCGGGCATTCATCACGTCTTCTCGCGCACGCTCAAGGATCTGGTCTGCCGCTATCACGCCATGCTGGGACAGGGCGTGACGCGGATCGCGGGGTGGGACACCCACGGCCTTCCGGTGGAGATCGAGGTCGAGAAGTCGCTGAACATCAGCGGCAAGCGCCAGATCGAGGCGTACGGCGTCGAGCGCTTCAACAAGCTGTGCCGCGACAGCGTCTTCAAGTACAAGACCGACTGGGAGTCGCTATCGGACCGCATCGGCTACTGGCTCGACTACGAACACCCGTATGTCACCTACAGCAACGCCTACATCGAGACGGTGTGGTGGCTGCTCAAGCGGTTGTACGAGAAGACGCTGCTGTACCGCGGGCACAAGGTGCTGCCGTACTGCCCGCGCTGCGGTACCGCGCTCTCGTCGCACGAAGTGGCGCAAGGGTACGAGACGGTCCAGACGAACTCCGTCTATGTGACCTTCCCGATCGTCTCCCGTGACGGCGACACGCCGCGCGAGCTCGTCATCTGGACGACGACCCCGTGGACGCTGCTCTCGAACGTCGCCGTGGCGGTGCACCCCGACATCGAATACGGCGAGTATGCGCTCGCCGATCAGAGCGGCAACGTCGTGCACTATATCGCCGCCGCGGCGCGCGCCGGTGACGTGCACGTGCACGGTCGCCCCCTGAACCAGGGCACCCGCGTCGCCACGTACAGCGGCCGCGATCTGGTCGGCCGGAAGTACGTTCGCCCGCTGGACGTCGTGCCGCTCCCCCGCGAGGGCCAGCACAGTGTGGTCGTCGCCGGCAGCTTCGTGACGGTGGATGAGGGCACCGGCCTCGTGCACATGGCGCCCGCGTTCGGCGCGGACGACTACGCGTCGGGTCAGCAGAATGGCCTCGCGTTTGTGAACCCGGTCGCGCCCGATGGCACGTTCCGAGACATTCGCTGGCCGGAGCTCGAGGGCAAGCTCGTCACCGACAAGGAAACGAACCGGCTGATCATCGAGCGCCTGAAGCACGATGGCCGCTGGCTCGAGACCAGGCCGTACACCCACAGCTATCCGCACTGCTGGCGCTGCGATTCGCCCCTCATCTATTACGCCCGCAGCTCGTGGTTCGTCCGGACGACCGCGATGAAGACGCGGATGCTGGAGATCAACGCCGAGATCGACTGGCATCCGCCCGAAACCGGCGCGGGCCGGTTCGGCGAATGGCTCGAGAACAACGTCGACTGGGCGTTGTCGCGGGACCGCTACTGGGGGACGCCGCTCAACGTCTGGGAATGCGACCGGGACCGCGAGCACCGCGAAGTGATCGGGTCCTACGAGGAGCTCGCGCAGCGCTGGGGCAAAGCGCTGCCCGACGATTTCGATCCGCACAAGCCGTACATCGACGCGTACACGTGGCGTTGCCGCAACTGCGCCGGGGGGGGCGGCACGATGCGGCGCGTGAACGAGGTCATCGACGCTTGGTTCGACTCGGGCTCGATGCCGTACGCGCAGTGGCACTACCCGTTCGAGCATCAGGCCGACTTCAAGGCGCATTTCCCGGCCGACTACATCTGCGAGGGCGCGGTCCAGACGCGCGGCTGGTTCTACTCACTGCTCGCGATCGGCGTCACGGCGTTCGACGCGCCCGTCTACAAGCACGTGATCGTGAACGAGCACGTGCTCGACGTGCACGGGCAGAAGATGTCGAAGAGCCGCGGCAACGTCGTCGATCCCTGGCAGGTGATCGGCGCGCACGGCGCCGACGCGGTGCGGCTCTATCTGCTCGGCCAAAGTCAGGTCTGGCTGCCGAAGCGGTTCGATGAGCGCCAGATCCCGGAGGTCTCGGGCGGGTTTCTGAACACCCTGCGCTCGACCTACGACTTCTTCCGCCGGTACGCCCAGGACTGGAATCCGCCCGCCGAGGAGGACGCGACGCCGCCCACGGAGCGGCCGGCGGCGGATCGCTGGCTCCTGGCCCGGCTCGACGAGGTGGTCGCGAGCGTCCGGCAGTCGTGGTCCGCCTACGACGTCACGGCCGGCGTCCGGGCGATCATGGATTTCGTGGGCGAGGACCTGTCGCGCTGGTACGTCCGCCGCAACCGGCCGCGCTTCTGGGCGCCCGACCGGGCCACCGACCCCATCGCGCTCGAGACGCTGCACGAGGCCCTGGTCGCCGCCGTCCGGCTGCTGGCCCCGGCGGCGCCGTTCATCGCCGACTGGGTCCATCGGGCCCTGACGGGGACGTCCGTGCACCTGGCCCCGTTCCCGGTGGACCGGGGGCACCGGGAGCCCGAGCTCTTGTCCGCCATGAATACCGTCCGGCGGCTGGCTTCCCTGGCCCGAGCGGCACGGGAATCACGCAATCTGCGAGTGCGGCAGCCGCTGGCCCGGATGCAGCTGGCCGTTCCGGCCGCGGCCCAGGGCCCGGCCTTGTCAGACCTGTTAGATATTCTGGCTGCCGAAGTCAACGTAAAAGCGGTCCAGGTGGTGGCGTCCGACCACGATTTGGTGCGGCTGCGCGGCAAAGCGAATTTTCGGACGCTCGGCAAGCGCTACGGAAAAGAGACGCCGCGCGCCGCTGCCGCGGTGGCGGAGTTGAGTGCGGCGGACTTGCAGACACTGGAGCAGGGCGGGATGGTGCGGAGTGGGGAATGGGAGTTCCGGCCCGAGGACGTGACCGTCACACGTGAAGTCGCCAGCGAATGGCTCGTGCAGGCGGACGGGCCGTACGTCGTCGCCCTGGATCCCGCGTTGAGCGACGACCTGGTGCAGGAAGGATTGGCGCGCGAGGTGGTGAATCGCGTGCAGCGCCTCCGCAAAGAGGCAGGGTACGAATACACGACGCGCATCGAACTGAGCATCACGGGCGCCGAGGATGTGGTGGCCGCGACCCGCGCGTTTCAGGGATTCGTCGAAGGCGAAACATTGGCACGCCGCATGGTGTTGGGTGCGGGACTCGACGAACCCGATTTGCAGCGTGAAGTAGACATCGAGGGGCGCCGGACGACGATTGCGCTCCGGCGTCACGACGGAAGAAAGGGCGGAACCCGATAATGCCGACGAAGTCGACGAAGGTGAAGGCCAAAGCCGGCCTCAACAAGAAGAAGAGCGCGCCCGCGTCATCAAGGAGCTGGGCCACTACGGGGAGTCGTTCAATTCGAGCCTGCAGGCCTCGGATGGCGATCTCTCGAGCTACTCCTTCCACATGGCCGACCAGGGGACCGACGCGATGGAGCGCGAGAAGGCGTTTCTGTTCGCGTCGCAGGAAGGCCGCTACCTCTGGCACGTGAACGAGGCGCTGCGGCGGCTGTACAGCGCCCCGGAGCGCTTCGGCCGGTGCGAGCAATGCGGCGATCCGATCGGATTCGACCGACTCGACGCCCTCCCACATGCCCGCCTCTGCATCAAGTGCAAGGCCCGAGAGGAAGATGGTAAACGCCGCTGAGCGCCGGCTGTTCTGGGGGACGTTAGTCGCCGTCGTCGTGTCTGACTTCGCCACCAAGCTGATCGCCGAATCATTCCTGGCGCGGCGCCTGCCGCTGCAGGTGATCGGCGACACCGTGCAGTTCCGGCTCGTCTATAACGAAGGGGCGGCGTTCGGCCTGCACCTGGGCGACAACTCGCGCTGGATCTTCCTCGGCCTCGCGATCATCGCGCTGTTCGTGCTCGCCTCGCTGGTGCGCGGGACGCGGCCGGGCGACCGGTTCCGCCTCGTCGCGCTGGCGCTCGTCTGCGGCGGCGCCGTCGGCAACCTGATCGACCGCATTCGCAGCGCGCAGGGCGTCGTCGATTTCGTGGACGTCGGCATCGGCGCCTGGCGCTGGCCGACCTTCAACGTCGCCGATTCGGCCATTACGATCGGCGCGATCGCACTCGGACTCTCGCTGTGGCAGGAAGGCCGCGCGCAGCAACGGGCGAAGGAGGCGCGGGCGGCCGAGCCTTGAACCTCATTTTTTGTGTGATTGTTCAGTCTGAACGTCTCGACAAGTTTCTCGCTGACCAGCTCGCTCTCTCCCGCACACAGGCCGGACGCCTCATCGCCGATAAACGCGTGACCGCGCGCGGCAAAGCGCTGCGCGCCTCCGCCCTGCTGGAACGCGGGACGGAAGTCACGGTCGAGCTGCCCGAGGAACGAGCGCCACGCATTTACACGCCGTCCCACGCCTCTCTGAGTTTTGTTTTTGAGGACGAGCATCTCGCCGTGCTCGACAAACCGGCGGGACTCGTCGTGCATCCCGGTCCCGGTCACTGGAACGACACGCTGGTGAATGTGCTGGTTGGGCGGGGCACCGAGCTGTCCGGCGGGTCCACGGAGGGCCGGCCCGGCATCGTGCACCGCCTCGACCGCGACACCTCGGGGCTGCTGGTCGTCGCGAAGAGCGATCTCGCCCACCGCCGGCTCGCAGGCGCAATCGAGCGGCGCGCCGTCACCCGCGTGTACGCGGCGCTGGTGTGGGGCCACCTGCGCAAGAGCCCGGTGGACATCGACGCGCCGATCGCGCGCCATCCCAAGGAGCGCAAACGGATGACGGTCGCCGAAGGCGGCCGCCACGCCGTCACGCACGCGGCGCTCGTCGCGCGCTTCGCGCACGCCGACCTGCTCCGCGTGCGGCTCGGCACCGGCCGCACGCACCAGATTCGCGTGCACCTCGCCCACATCGGCTGCCCGATCGTCGGCGACCGCGAATACACGTTCGGCGGGAGTCGTCGCGTGACGCCGTCGGCACGCCCCCAAGCCGAACGCCTCGAGACGCTCGCGCCGCGGCAGGTGCTCCACGCCGCCGCGCTGTCGTTCGCGCATCCGGTGACGGGCGAACCGCTCGCGCTCAGGTCGGAATGGCCGGACGACTTGCGTCCCGCGCTGGCCGAAGCAGCGGCCGATGCAAATTTGCTTGCCGAGCGCAACCCCTTGCAGTATCTTGGCTTCTTCGCATCCGATGACTGACGGAAGCCTCGTTTCCGCACGATTGCTCGTGTTCCGCGTGGGAGCACTGGCGTGCGCGGCCGAGGTGGACCAAGTGCGGGAGATTCTCCCGCGCCTCCCAACGACGCGTATCCCGGGCGCGCCCCCGGTCGTGGCGGGGCTCGTGAATGTCCGCGGCACACTGGTGACGGTCGTGGAAGGGTGGCGTGCGCTGGGCCAGCCACAGCCGGGTCCCGCCGCACCCCCTTCCCTCGAGACCTCCCAGACACAAGCGCCTGACGCCGCGGGCTCGACGATCATCCTCGAATTGGGCCAACGCGAGGCGTCGGGAAACGGACGGACGCTGATCGGTTTCACGGTGGACGAGGTGTTGGACATGCTGACGACGGGCCCGGGAAGCGAGACGACGCTGGAGGATCGCAAGGGTCTGCCGGGCGTCGATCCCACGCTGGTGCGGGCCGTCGGCCGGCGCAATGGTGAGCTGTTCATCGTGCTGGATGTCGCGGCGCTGTTGGGCCCGATTCTGACTACTTAAGGAGCGAGCGGTGAGCCACACGGTTCTCGTCTGTGACGACGCGATCTTCATGCGCACGATGATCACCGACATCCTGGCCCAGGCCGGATTCGAGGTCGTCGGCGAGGCGGAGACCGGCACGCAGGCCGTCGAAAAGTACCGGCAGCTCAAGCCGGACCTGGTCACGATGGACATCGTGATGCCCGACATGGGCGGCATCGACGCCGTCCGCGAAATCGTGAAGCACGACCCCGACGCCAAGATCCTGATGTGCAGCGCCATGGGCCAGCAGGCGCTCGTCGTCGAAGCCATTCAGGCCGGCGCCAAGGACTTCGTCGTCAAGCCGTTCCAGCCTTCCCGCGTTCTCGAAGCCGTCCAGCGCGTTCTCGGCTAGCCATGGACCTGTCGCAGTACGCCGAGCTGTTCCTGGCCGAGAGCCGCGAGCACTTGAGCGCCTGCAACCAGCTGCTGCTCGATTGGGAGCGCAATCCCGCCTCCCCGGAACCGGTCGGCGGGCTGTTCCGCGCGGTCCATACGGTCAAGGGCATGGCGGCGACGATGGGCTACGGGCGCGTCGCCGATCTCGCGCACCGCATGGAGAACCTGCTCGATCAGCTGCGCCGCAGCGGCCGTAAGCCCGCCGACGACATCATTCAGCTGCTGTTCCGCGCCACCGACGCACTCGAGAAAGCGGTCGAGCTGGCCGTGACCGGCCACGAACGGGACGCCGATCTGACCGCGATTCTCGCCGACATCGATCGCGCCGGGCAACAGGCGAAACCCGCTCCGCAACCGAGCGCGCTGGCGCGTCACTTCACGCCTGAGCCGGCTGAGGCTCCCGAGTCCCCGGGCCTACCTGCTGCGCCTGCTGCGTCGATCGCATCCGGACGTGTCGTGAACGTGGTTATAAGGGCCGAGGCCCCGTTGAAGGGCGGTCGCGCCATGCTGATCGTCCGCAAGGTCCAGAGTCTCGGCGCGGTCCAGCGCGTGCAGCCGCCGGTCGCCGCCTTCGAGTCGGATGACTTCGATGGCAGCTTCGCGTTCGAGCTCGAGACGGGCGCCACCGTCTCCGCCATCGAAGCCGCCGTCCGCTCGGTCGGAGACGTCGAGCGCGTCAGCGTCGGTGGATCGGGTGATGACGCGCACCTCAGCCCGGCCGACAGCGTCGCCGGCGCCGGCCGCGGCCGTCATATCCGGGTGGATCTGCGCCGGCTCGACACGCTCATGGATCTGATCGGCGAGCTCGTCACCGAGCGCGGACGCCTGAACGATCTGGCCGCCCGCTGGGTGGGGCAGGATCCGGAGATCGACGAGATCGCGATCCAGATCTCGCGTCTCTCGGCGGACCTGCAGAACGAGATCATCCAGGCGCGGATGACCCCGGTGTGGCAGGTGTTCGACCGCTTTCCGCGTCTGGTGCGCGACGTGGCGCGCCAGCTCGGCAAGGAGGTCGCCTTCCGCGTCGAGGGGAAGGAGATCGAGCTCGATCGGGAAATCCTCGACGCGCTCGGCGATCCGCTGGTGCACCTGCTGCGCAACGCCGTCGACCACGGGATCGAGCCGCCGGCCGAGCGGAAACGGCACAAGAAGAATCCGGAAGGCGAAATCGTCCTCGCTGCAGTGCGCGAGCGCTCCAGCGTGGCGATCAGCATCTCGGACGACGGTCGCGGCATCGACCGGGCGCAGATCCTGGAGAAGGCGAAGCGCGAGGGCGTCGTCGGGCCGCACGTCGAGTCGCTGTCGGACGATCAACTGCTGCGCGTGCTGGCGCGGCCCGGATTCTCGACCGCGGAAGCCGTGACGAGCGTCTCGGGGCGTGGCGTCGGCATCGACGTCGCCATGACGCGCATCCGCGCGCTGGGCGGCTCGGTCGAGATCCGCACTGAGCCGGGGAAGGGCACCGCCTTCGTGCTGCGGCTGCCGGTGACGCTGGCGATCGTGCGCGCGCTGATCGCCGCCGTGGGGCAAGAGCGCTACGCGCTCCCCCTCACCTATGTCGCCGAGACGGTCGAGTTCGGGACGGTGCCATTGACGACGATGGAAGGGCGCGACGCGATCGTGCTGCGTGATCGGGTCGTTCCTCTTGTCGATCTCCGCAAACTCCTGGGGACAAATGGCGCCGCCCCTTCGCCGCCTCCTCGCCGCCCTGTCATTGTGTTGGAGATGGGCGAGCGGCGCGCCGGAATCGTGGTCGACGGGATGTTGAGCCAGCAGGAGATCGTCGTGAAGGGATTCGATGCGCCCCAGGGCACGCTACCGGTGTTCAGCGGCGCCACGATCATGGGCGATGGCGTTCCGGCGCTGATCCTCGACGCCGCCGGCTTGGTCTAAAGGAAAGGGCGAGTCATGGAAGACGTCCGGGATCTGAAAGCGTTGCAGCTCGACGCGCTCAAAGAGGTCGCCAACATCGGCGCGGGCCACGCGGCGACGGCGCTGTCGCAGCTGACGCATCGGCGCATCATGATCTCGGTGCCGGAGATCAACATCGCGCGCCTGGAAGAGGTGCCCGGGTTGATCGGCGATCCCCAGGAAGTCGTCGCCGCGGTCCTCATGCACATGCTCGGCGATCTCACCGGCCGCACGCTGCTGATGTTCCCCGAGCCCGTCGGCCGGCAGCTGTGCGACATGCTGCTGAAGCGCCCGCTCGGCACGACCACGGCCTTCGAGACGATCGAGCAGTCGTGCATCAAGGAGGCGGGCAACATTCTTTCGGGCGCCTACATGAACGCGCTGTCGGAGTTCATGGGGATGCTGCTGTTGCCGTCGGTGCCCAGCCTGGTGGTGGATCTTTCGGCGGCCGTCCTCACGACGACATACCTGAACTTCGGGCACGACCGGGACTTCGTGTTTTGTGTCGAGACGGAGTTCAGTATCGATGCCCAAGACGGGCTGCGCGGCCATTTCCTGCTCCTGCCCGACCTGGCGTCGCTCAAGGCGATTTTCGACGCCATTCGGTTGACTTGACGGTCTCTGAGCGTGACGTAGCGGTCCTCCGCTCCTTTGCCCGCCGGATCGATCCGTCGGACGCGGGAGCGCACAACAATCTCGGCGTCCTCTATTATCAGAAGGGCCTCGTCCCCGAGGCCATCGAGCAGTTCACCCGCGCGCTCGAGCTCGACTCGCGCATGCAGGTCGCGCAGCGCAATCTCGAGATCGCCTACCACAACACCGGTTTCTACGACCGCCGCGTCGCCGAGCTGCAGGAGCGGCTGCGCGGCGCGCCCGACGAGCGCGACGCCCGCTGGGAGCTGGGCCGCACCTACGCGATCCTCGGCGCCTACGAGGAGGCGGTGGCGGAATTCGAGCAGCTGCTCGCCCACAAGCCGAAAGACGTGGCGGCGATCATCCAGCTCGGGCTCGCCGAGAAGGCGCGCGGACGGCTGGAAGTCGCGACCGAGTGGTTCCTGCGGGCGGTCGAAGACGAGCCTGACTCCTCCGTCGTCCACTTCTATCTTGGCGAGGTCTACTACAACCGCGGGCTGAACGAGCCGGCGCTGACTGCCCTCGAGCGCGCCGTCTCGCTCAATCCCGACAACGCGAACGCCCATTATCTGATGGCGTTCGTGCTCGGCGACATGGGCCGGCATCAGGACGCGCGCGCCGCGTCGAAGCGCGCGATCCAGCTCAACCCGCCGCTCGCGCGGGCGCAGACCAATCTGTCGCTGGAGCGCTACCGCGCCGAACGCCAGTCCGCCGAGCACCGCCTCCGCGAGCAGCCGGCGCCCGAAGTCGCCGAAGGCAGCGAGCTCGCGCATTACAATCTCGGGCTCGCGTTCCGGCAGAAGGGCTACTACGCCGAGGCGTTGCGCGAATATCGGCTCGCGATCGAGCGCGGCGAGGATCGCCGGCTCGTGCGCCAGGCGATGGCGGAGGTCCATCTCCTCAAGCGCGACTTCACCGATGCGCTCGAGCTGTACGAGTCGTTGATCCATGAGGTCCCCGATTCGCCCAAGCTGTGGAACGAGCGAGGCGTCGTGCTGCACCAGGCGGGCCGGACGGCGGATGCACTGGTCTCCTACCGGCAGGCCACGGACGTCGATCCCCGCTACGCGCTCGCGTGGAACAATGTCGGCGTCGTGGTGGCGCACCAGGGCGACACCGAGGGCGCGGTTGAAGCGTTTCGGAAGGCGCTCCAGCTTTCGTCTCAATTCGTCGGCGCGCGGCTCAATCTCGCTCTGTTGCTGACACATCTGCGCCGCTTTCAGCTCGCCCTCGAAGCGTATCGCCAGGTGCTCGCGGGCCAGCCGAGCTCCGCGCCGGCGTGGAACGGCGTCGGGCTGGTGCTGGTGGAGCTGAAGCGCTTCCCCGATGCGCGCAACGCCTTCGTCCGCGCGGTCGAGGCCGATCCGCAAAACGCGGGCGCGCACTACAACCTGAGCTTCACCCTCTCGAACCTCGGCGACTACGACGGCGCGCTCCGGGCGACCAAGCGCGCGCTCGAGCTGGACCCCTACTACGTGTCCCAGAAGTTCGCCCTGGCGATCGACCTGCAATACGAAACCGTCGCGATCGGGATCGTCCCGGAAATCTCGGCGGACGTCGCGGCGGAGAACCTGGGCGGCGAATTCGCGTTCGATCAGCGGCTGCTCGACAACATCTTCCAGGAGCTGGAGCCGGCGGCCACCGCACCGCAGGCCGCCCCCGCCGGGCTCGCCAAAAAAGCGGACGATCCGCTCGCGCTGGCGCGCGATTACGTGAGCAAAGGGATGATGGATCTCGCCGTCGCGGAGGCGATGCGCGCCGTGCAGCGCGGCGCGGACCGCGGCCAGGCGGCGACGCTGGTGGGCGACATCTACGCGCGCCGCGGCCTGCATGGGGAAGCGCTGGAGCGCTACCGCGAGGCGCGCACGCTGGATACGACGAATGCCGCCGCCGCGCTGGGGGAGGTCAAGACCCTGCTCGCCGTGCACCGCGCCGCCGAAGCGCTGCCGCTCGCCGAAGCGCTGGTCGCCAAGGCGCCCGAAGACGTCGAAGTGCTGGTCGCGGTCGCCAAGGCACGCGCGGCGACGGGTGATGCCGGCGGCGCGCTCACGGCGCTCCGACAGGCGCAGACCCGCGCGCCCGCGCGCGCCGATCTGCACAAGCTGCAGGGCGACATCGGCCTGAAGGTCGGAGACCGGCAGGGCGCCCGCGCGGCCTATCGGGCGGCCCTCGATCTCGACGAAGGCTTCGTGCAGGTGTGGCTCGACCTCGGCCGGCTGCACGAGCAGGACGACGAGCGGGTGGAAGCGCAGCGCGCGTATGAAGCGGCGCTCGAGGCGCTGCCGACCTTCCACGAAGCGGCGCTCGCGCTCGCCGACCTGTTGCGGCGCAACGGCAGCCTGCGCGCCGCGGTGGTGCAGCTCGCCGAGATGCTCGAGCAGGATCCCTACGACATGGACGCGCTGCTGCTGCTCGGCCGCGCGCTGCTCGACGACAAGCGCAATGCCGAAGCGCTGGAAGCGTTCCGGCGCGCGCTGAAGTTCGATCCCGATCACACCGGCGCGCTGTTCTACCTCGGCGTGACGCTCGCGAAGCTGCAGCGGTACACCGAGGCGGTCGCCGCGTGGGACCGCGTCACGCGCATCGACCCCGGCGGGCCGTTCGCCCAACGCGCCCGCATGCACGCGCGCACCGCGGTCGACCTGCAGCACATCTTTTCCACGTCGGACGCGGCGTAGCACATGGCGATCGAAGGACCGCTTCGCGAGCTCGGCATCCACGACGTCTTCCAGCTGCTCGACCTCAGCCGGAAGACGGGCGCGCTGCGCGTCACGTCGGAGCTGCGCCACAACGAGGGCAAGATCTATTTCGACAACGGCGTCGTCGTGTCGGCGGAAATCCGCAGCAACCCGCACCCGCTCGGCGCGCTGCTGCTGCGCACCGGCAAGATCGCCGAGGCCGACCTCGAGCGCGCCCGCGACATGCAGCAGCGCCAGGGCGACAAGCGCCGGCTCGGAGAGATCCTCGTGGCGCTCGGCGTCATCACGCAGCGCGAGGTCGAGCGCCAGATCCACTTCCAGATCGAAGAGGTCGTCTTCGAGGTCATGAGCTGGAACGAAGGCTACTTCTCGTTCGTGGAAGAGGCGGAGAGCAAGGTGCCCACCGAGGTCACGGTCCGCATTCCGGTGGAGGCGCTGCTGATGGAAGGTGCGCGCCGCATCGACGAGTGGTCGCGGATCGAGAACCGCATTCCCCACGTCGGCGTCGTGCCCTCGCTCGCGCCGCCGCCCCAAGGCGGCGGCGGCGAGCTGGATCTCCTGCCGCCCGAGTGGGAAGTGCTCGCGCTCATCGACGGCGAGCGCTCCGTGCGCGGGCTCGCGACGGAGCTGGGCCGGTCCGACTTCGAAGTCGCCAAGACGCTGTTCGGCCTGGAGAGCGCCGGCGTGATCGTCCTCGTGGATCCCGGCACCGCCAAGCGCGGCCGTCCGAGCGTCGCCGGCGATCTCGCGGAGCAGGTCGCGAAGGCGGAGCGCGCGCTGGTCGCGCGCGACCTCGACGCCGCGCGCGCCGCGGCGGAGCAGGCCGGCAGCATGCAGCCGCACGACGCGACGATTCATCTGCTCCTCGGCCGCATTCATCTGGCGCAGGGGCATGCCTCGGCCGCGGCGGAGGAGCTGCGACGCGCGCTGCGGCTCGATCCGCTCCTCGCCGCGGCGCATCGCCAGCTCGGATTCGCCCTGGTGTCGATGGGCCGGTTCGGGGAGGCGGTGCAGAGCTGGGATCAATGGGAGCGCCTGGCGCGCACCCCGGAGGAGGAGGCCCAGAGGGCCGACGTGCAGCGGGCCCGTGAAGCCGCGCGAGTGTTCAGCCATGGCTGACGACATCCGCGCCCTGTCGGCGCAGCTCGCGCAGGATCCGCAGAGCCTCGTGTTCCTGCGGTTGGGCGAGGCCCTGCGCCGCAAGGGCCAGCTCGAGGGGGCGCTGCGCGTCGCGATGAACGGCCTCGAGCGCCATCCCCATCTTGCCGATGCCCACGATCTGTACGCGCGCATCCTGACCGACAAGCACGATTACGAGCGCGCATTCGACGAGTGGGATATGGCGGTGCGGATCGCGCCACACCATACCGGCGCTCTCAAAGGACTCGCCTTCCTCTATTTCAAGGTGGGCGATCTGGCGCAGGCGGAGGCGCATCTCGAGCAAGCACGGAAAGTCGAGCCGGACGATCCGAGCATCGACCAGGCCATCGCGATGATGCGCAAGGGCGTGACTCCCCCGACACCGGAACAACGCGCCGCCCCCTCGCCGCCCGCCGCCGCCGCTGCACCTGCCGCCGCCGTGTCGAGCAGTGGCTTCGATGAGGCACGCGTGTTCGCCGGCCTCGAAGGCGCCAACGAGGGGTTGCTGCTCATCGACGGCGCAGGCCGCGTGCTGGGTGGTGCGTTGCGAGATGGATCCGGCGCGGATGTCACCGACCGCGTCGCCGCGTACCTTGCCGGGGTGTCGCAGGAAGCGGCGCGGACCGCGAAACTGCTCGGGCTGGGCGCCTGGAACGGGCTCTCGGCGGAGGGACAGCACGGCAACGTGCACCTCGCGCATCCCACGCCCGACGCGCTGCTCCTCGTCGTGCGCGAGCGCGGCATGCCGCTCGGCCGCCTGGCGATTCTCGCGCAGCGGGCGACGACGATGGCGCGCCGCTGGCTGGAGAAGCAATGAGCAAGGCGCTCGATCTGATCACGCGCGTGCGCGGCGTGCGGGGCGCGATGCTCGTCTCGGCGGAGGACGGGCTCATCGTCGCCGAACAGCTCATGGAAGGCATCAAGGGCGGGGCCGTCGCCGCGCTCGCCGCGAGCCTCGCCGGCCGTCTGCGCCGGGCAATGGAAGCGGCGGGGACCGGGACGAGCGTCTTCTGGCACCTGCAGGCGGAGCAGGGGGCGCTGCTGGTGGTTCCGGGCGGGGACGCCGCCGGTGGGATCCTGGTGGTTGCGGTGGCGGAGCCGGACGTGAATATCGGCCTCGTGCGCCTCGAGCTGCTGCGCGCCGCGGAGACGGTCGTATGAGTCCCCAG
>WNGR01002268.1_pt1 | contig 21214 bp, 18 predicted proteins | sample 5407581 | NCBI WGS metagenome assembly WNGR01 (sample SAMN13153383, study PRJNA577476) | soil metagenome | isolation source: 80 cm soil or saprolite under Garry oak tree replicate 2 | place: USA:California | collected 2016-06-15
CGTCCGACCGTCCGACCGTCGTACGATCCCGCGCACGACATCGGCTCGTTGTTCTCTGACGTCCAGCTCTCTGGAATCTTCCCCGACTCCAAGGAGTTCGTCGACGCGCGTCCTCGATCCGCGCCGGCGACGATCGAGGCGCGCTACGATTCCGCACGCCGCATGCCGGGCTTCGTGCTGCGGGCGTTTGTGGACCAGAACTTCATCCTGCCGCAGCCGGCCGGAAACGGCTACCACAGCGTCGCGACGCAAAGCATGGTGACGCACATCAACGCGCGCTGGCCGGTGCTCACCAGATCTCCGGACTCGAGCGATCCACGTTCCTCGCTCATCCCGCTTCCACGTCCGTACGTCGTTCCGGGCGGCCGCTTCCGCGAGATCTATTACTGGGACTCCTACTTCACGATGCTCGGCCTGGTGCAGAGCGGGCGCACCGACCTCGTGAAGAACATGCTGGACAACTTCGCGCACCTGATCACGACGGTCGGGCACATCCCGAACGGCAATCGCACCTACTATCTGAGCCGGAGCCAGCCGCCTTACTTCGCCGCGATGGTGAGCCTGTACGCGACGGCGGCCGACACGTCGCAAGCATTGCCCTATCTCGACGCACTCGAAACAGAGTACGCGTTCTGGATGGATGGCGCCGATCGACTGAAACCGGGCGAGTTCTATCGGCGGGTCGTGCGGATGCCGGACGGTGTCATCCTGAATCGCTACTGGGACGACCTCGCGGAGCCACGGCCCGAATCGTACCGGCCCGACGTCGAGATCGGGCAGACTCTGCCCGAGTCACTGCGCGCGAATTTCTATCGCGAGGCACGGGCGACGGCGGAAAGCGGCTGGGATTTCTCGAGCCGCTGGATGCGCGATCCCAAGGATTTGCGGACGCTCGAGACGACACAGCTGATTCCCGTCGACCTCAACAGTCTCCTGTACCACGCCGAGCGCACGATCGCCGCACTGCGAGCTTTCCGGCATGCCGGCGGTGATGCGGAGGTCGCACGTCGCTTCAATCAGAAAGCGGAGCAGCGGCGGCAGGCGATCCTGTCGATGTACGAGAACGGCTTTTTCTACGACCGCCGCTGGCGCACGGGAGAGGCGGTGCGGGACCGGCTGACACTCGCCGCCGCTGCACCGCTCTATTTCGGGATCGCCACGCCCGATCAGGGACGGCACGTGGCGCTCCGTCTCGAGCAGGAATTCCTCGGTCCGGGGGGCTTCGTGACCACGAAGATCCCCACCGGACAGCAGTGGGACGCGCCCAACGGCTGGCCGCCACTCGAGTGGCTCGCGATCGAAGGAGTGCGGCGCTACGGCCGCGCCGACCTGGCCGATAAAGCCGCGAGCCGCTGGCTCGCGCTGATTCAGCGCACCTACAGCGCGACAGGGAGGATGATGGAGAAGTACGACGTCGTCAACACGAACAAGAAAGCGGGCGGAGGAGAGTACCCGACGCAGGATGGATTTGGCTGGACGAATGGAGTTGCGCTCGCGTTGTGTGCACAGCCCTCACAGGCTATGACATGCAACGACTAGGCCACAGACGCAGCAGCGGTGAACCGTCTTGAGTCAACGGGACAATCCTTGCTAGGGTGGTCCCGTTAACCATTGCCTGAAGCCCGCGGTGCGTCTGTGGACTAGCTTTTGCATGTCCCCGCTTTTTTTAGAAGGCTTGATCCCACCGTTGCGACAACCGAATCGCTGAGCTGATCAGTCCCACCATACTGTAAGTCTGCACGAAGTTGCCCCACTGCTCCCTTGTCTTGGGATCGATGTGCTCGGCGAGCAGGCCGTGGCGGTTGCGACAGGCCAGCACGTATTCGAACATGCGGCGCGCCTCATCGCGCTCGCCGATCGACGCCAGCGCGTTGATGTACCAGAACGTGCACACCAGAAATGCGTTCGCCGGCGTGCCGAAATCGTCGGGGGTCGTGTAGCGGAACACGAAGTCGCCCCGTTTCAGCTGCTTCCCGATGGCGCGCACCGTCGCGACGAAACGCGGATCGTCGTCCGCGACGAAGAACAGCTCGTTCAGCTGCAGCAGGCTGGCATCGAGGGCATCGCCGTCGAACGTGGCGACGAAGGTGCCCAGCTTCTCGTTCCACGCCCGGCGCGAAATCTCCTCGTGCAGCTCGCGGGCGCGCTGGCACCAGTAGCTGGCGCGGTCCTCGAGGCCGAGCTGCTTGGCGATGCGGCCCAACCGCTCGCACCCCACCCAGCACATCACGGCGGAGAACGTGTGCACGCGTGTGCTGCCCCGCAGCTCCCACAACCCCGCGTCCGGCTGATCGAAGGACCGGAACGCGCGCTCTCCCAGCGGCTCCAGCCGGCGGAACAGCGACTCATCGCCCTGCCGGATCAGCCGCCGGTCGTAGAACACGTGCGTGGCCGCGAGAATGGACGAGCCGTACACGTCGTGCTGCGATTGCTCCGCCGCCTGGTTGCCCACGCGCACCGGCCCGATGCCGCGGTAGCCCGCCAGCGACTCCACCACCCGTTCCGGCGGCAGCCGGTGACCCGTGACGGTGTACACCGGATCGAGCCGCCGGTCCGCGCCGTCGGCGACGACGTTGCGGATGAAGCCCAGGTACCGCTCCATCGTCTGCGTCGCGCCGAGGCGGTTCAAGGCATTCACGACGAAGTACGCGTCCCGCAGCCAGCAGAAGCGGTAGTCCCAGTTGCGGCTGCTGTCCGCCGCTTCGGGAATCGACGTCGTGACGGCGGCGATGATCGCGCCCGTGTCCTCGAAGACGTTGAGCTTCAGCGTGATCGCGGCGCGGATCACCGCGTCCTGCCACTCGAACGGAATGGCGAGCGAGCGCACCCAGTCGCGCCAATACGCCGTGGTCTCGGCCAGAAAGCGCGTACCCACATCGTCGGCGCTGTCCTGCAGCGTTTCGTCCGGCCCGAGCACCAGAGTCACGGCGTCGTCGAGGAACACGGGGTTCTCCTCGAGGATCGACGTGATGGGCGCGTCGCTCGTCAGCCGCAGGACGAGTCCGGTCCCGACGTAGCGGATGTGATTGCTGCCCGAGGTCGTGGCGGAGAGCGGCTGGCCGTAGTTCTGCGCCGGCCGCGCGCGCACGCGAATGCGCGGGTGCCCCGCGATGCGCCGGACGCGCCGCACCAGCATCATCGGGCAGAAGATCCGGCCGTGGTGCTCGAAGCGCGGCGCGAAATCGCTGATCTCGATCGCTGCGCCGGCGGAGTCCGTCATGCGCGTGATGAGGACCGGGGTGTTGTGCAGGTAGTGCTGCTCGGTCGTGACGCGGTCGAGCAGCTCGATCGTGAAGAAGCCGATGTCGTCGCGCTGTGCCCCCTCCGTCCGCGGCTTGAGCAGCGAGCAGAACATCGGATCGCCGTCGAAGCGGGGGAAGCAGGCCCAGGTGATCTCGCCCTCGGGATCGACGAGGGCGCCGATGGTCCCGTTGCCGATGAGGGCAAGGTCGAGAGAGGTCACGATGCCAGCCACTCCCGCACCGCGCGCACGTGCGGCAGGCGCCAGCGGGCGACCGTGCGGCCCGCCCCCACTTTGATCGAGTGGCCGCTCAGGCGGTTCACGGCCTCGAAGCCGTACTCGTCCGTGAGGTCGTCTCCGACGAAGACCGGCGTGCGCCCGCGAAAGGGCTCCTCGGCCATGAACTCCACCAAGGCGACGCCCTTGTCCTTCCCGGCGGGCTTCACTTCGACGATCCGCTTCCCGGGCTGGATGCAGAATTCGGCGCCGAGGGTGGGCGCCAGCGATCCGACGAGTCGGTGCGCGTACCCGCCGAGGCGCGGCGCGCGGCGGTAATGGAGGGCGAGCGACAGTCCCTTGTGTTCGAGCAGCAATCCGGCCCGGCCGGCGATCGCCTCCGCCAGGCGTGCGTGTGCCCAGTCCAGACGCGCGTGCGGAAAGTCGTGATGCGAGACGCGGCCGCGGGCGTCGCGCCGCTCGGTGCCGTGCTGGCCCGCCACCGGGAGACGGACGCCGTCGAGCAGGTCATCGATGTCGGCGAGCGCGCGGCCACTGATCAATGCCACGGCGCCTCCCGTCCTGTCGTGGAGGCGGGCGATCTGCGCGCGCAACGCGTCGTCGATACGGACGGCACCTGGCGGATCCGTGAAGTCGAGCAACGTCCCGTCGAGATCAAAGAAGTAAGCCCATGCATCGTGTGGCAGGGGGGGAGGTGCGTCGCGCCTCACAACGCGGCCCGGGCCACCGCGACCGCGCTGTGCGAGAGGCGTCCCCGCCGTCGCATGCCAGCGGCATCGCGCAGCATCCGGCCCGCCCAGCGGTACACGTTGAACTCCTTGATCAGCTCGCGCATGAGCCGCATCCGGGCGCGCTGCTCCTCTTTGGGCATCGTGAGCGCGAGCTGGAGCGCGGCGGCGCACTGGTCGGTGTCGTAGGGGTTTACGATGACCGCCTCGGGCAGCTCGCGCGCGGCTCCGGTAAACTGGCTCAGGATGAGCACGCCGGCGTTATCATCGCGCGCGGCGACGAACTCCTTCGCCACCAGGTTCATCCCATCGTGCAGGCTCGTCACGACGCACACATCGGCGCCGCGGTAGTACTCGTAGACGGACTCAGGCTCGTGGTGCTCGATTCTCAGGATGACGGCGGGGTGTGCCGCGTGCTTGAACCGCTCGTTGATGCGTGCCGCCAGCGCCTCGACCCGCGCCTGGTATTGCTGGTAGTGTTCGATGCGCGTGCGCGTCGGCGCCGCGAGCTGCACGAACGTGAACTTGCCCAGCCATTCGGGCTGCAGCTCGAACAGCCGCTCGATGGCACGCAGCCGCTCCTCCACGCCCTTGGTGTAGTCGAGTCGGTCCACTCCGATGCCGATGGCGTGCCCCTCGGGTAACCCGTGGCGCTGTCGCAGGGCGGCGCGGCATTGCTCGACGGACGCGGCCGTGGCGGCACGCGACGCCGGCCACTCGATCGAGATCGGGTAGCGTTTGACGGCCGTCAACTCGCCGCGGTAGGAGACGGTAAACATCTCGCGGTCGACGCGCGCCTCGATGAGGCGCTCGATCGTGTCCAGGAAATTGTTGCAATGGAACTGTGTGTGGAATCCGAGGATGCTGCTGCCCAGCAGGCCGTCGAGGACCTCTTCGCGCCACGGGCAGATTCCGAACGCCTCCGGGTTGGGCCACGGAATGTGCCAGAACGTGATGATGGTCGCCTCGGGCAGCGACTCGCGGATCAGGCGCGGCAGCAACGCGAAGTGATAGTCGTGCACCAGGACGATCGGGTCGTCCGAGCGGGCCTCGTCGGCCACCGCGCGCGCGAACAGGCGGTTGGCCGCGGCGTACTGCTCCCAGTCTGAGGTGCGGAATGTCGGGCGCACGTGCGCGATGTGACAGAGCGGCCACAGCCCCTCGTTGGCGAACCCGTAGTAGTAGCCCGCTTCCTGTTGCTCGGTCAGCCAGACGCGGCGCAGCTGATACGCGGGCGGCGCGGGGGGCGGCGGGACCGCGATGCGGTCGTGCGCGTCCACGACGTCGCGGTCGGCCGAGCCGCCGCCGTGCGCGATCCAGGTACCTGAGCACGCGCGCATGACGGGCTCGAGCGCGGTCACGAGGCCGCTCGCGGGGCGCCAAACCTTGATCTCGCCGTTCTGCCGCATGTGGATGTATGGCTCGCGGTTCGAGACCACGATCACCTCCTGCCCGCGCAGCTCTCCGCGCAGCAGGGTGCGCAGCGTGTCGGGCGTCCAGGCCACGTGGTCCTCATCGAGGCGTCGGGGCGCCGCCTCGAGGTCGCGGATCAGCGCTCGCAGGTCGCGCGCGATAGGGCGCAGCTCGGGGACGTACGGCTTGCCCGACGGTCGCAGCAGACCCTCGCCGCGCAGCAATGCGCGCAATCCCTGCACCCAGCCGCGCCAGGACAGCTGCGCGATCACCACGGTGATGAGCGCGACGGTGAGGCCGAGCCCGACAAAGAAGAGGAAGAGATAGTCGCGGGTCTCGCGGCTGCGGCGCGCGATGAAGCTCATGTCGTGCACCAGCACGAGCTTCCCGCCACCGACCAGCGGGCGCACCGAGATGAACACGGGACCGGTCGCGGTCTGCAGCAGATCGCCCGCCGGCTCGGTGAAGCGGCCCAAGTCGGAGCAGCGCACTTCCGCCGGCAATGTCGGGGTCGCGACAGGGTCGCCGGTCTCTGGGGGACAGAACGCGACGGCGAACAGGCGCTCGTCCTGCGTCAGGCGCGTGAAGAACTCCTGGATGCGGCTGCGGTCGCCGGTCCGAATCAGGGTATGGAGCGGATCGTCGACCGTAGTCGCAATCAGGTTGGCGCGCACCTCGAGGTCGCGGCTGAACCAGCGGAGCATGAGCCTGTCCACCAGCGGGAGGGCCGCGTAGGCGAAGATGCCGAGGGCGACCAGCAGCGGGACGACAAATCGCAGCGACAGTCGCATGGCACCTAGATACCCATGTGTCTCAATGAGTTCCGCCTGAGCCTCTAGCAACTCTCGCAGTTCGGAGCGACCGTTTCGGCCGGTGAGCATCGAGCTGAAACGGTCGCTTCGTTTGTTCGACGGCCTCGCCATGGTCGTCGGCATCATGGTGGGCTCGGGGATTTTTCGGACTCCGGGGGAGGTTGCGAACCAGCTCGGCCGCCCCGGGCTCACGTTCGTCGCGTGGGTGTTGGGTGGCGCGCTCGCGTTGCTCGGGGCGCTCGTGTTCGCCGAGCTGGCGACGCGGTATCCACGGGCGGGCGGCAAGTACGTGTACGCGCGCGAGGCATTCGGGCGCCGGGCGGGATTCGTCGTCGGGTGGGTGGAAGGGTTGGCGATCTACACCGCCGCGATCGCTGCCATCGGCGTCGCCGCGGCGGAGTTCAGCGCCCGGATCGCTGGATGGCCGGCCGAATGGACGCGCTGGATCGCGGTGGTGATCGTCGGATTGTTCATCTGCATCAATCTCCTGGGCATCAACTCCGGCCGCTGGGTTCAGAACGTCGTGACGGCGGCCAAGGTGCTGGCGCTCGGCGGCGTGGTCATCGCGGCGTTCGTCGCGGGACACGGTACCGGCTGGCACGGCGTCCTGCCGGGCGCACCTCAGGGTTGGCAGGTGGTCGCGGCACTGGCCGTCGCAGCACAGCCCGTGATGTGGTCGTACTACGGATCGGTGGACGCGGCGAAGATCGCGGAGGAGGTTGTGGAGCCCGAGCGTACCCTGCCGCGCATTTTCATCCTCGGCATCGCCGTCGTGACCGCCCTGTATCTCCTGCTCAATGCGGCGTTCCTGCACGTGTTGCCGTTCGAACAGGTGGCAGCGTCGAACCTCGTCGCGGGTGACGTGGCCATGGCCATCTTTGGCGCCAAGGGCGGCCTCATCATCGCGGTCCTCGCTCTGCTCGTCGTGCTCGCGTCCCTCAACGGCAACGTGTTCGTGACGCCCCGCGTGATCTTCGGTTTGTCACGGGACGGGCTGGGCCCCGCCGCGCTCATGCGCGTCAACCGCGGCGGCACGCCCTGGACGGCGATGGTGCTCGTGAGCGCCGTGTCGATGACGCTGGCGGCGACAGGCACATTCGCCCAGCTGCTTGCCCGGGCGATCGTGCTGATACTGGTGATCGATGGCCTGACCGTCGCATCACTGTTTAGACTGCGCGCGCGTGCGCCCTTCGCGCCGTTTCGCGTGCCGCTGTATCCAGTGCTGCCGGCGGCGTTCATTGCCGTGTACGCGGCGCTCTTTGTCGGGGCGGTGATCGCCCAACCGAAGGTTGTATTGTTCGGTGTCGTCGTGCTGTTGGTGACCTGGGGGCTTAGCTGGATCCCGGTCGATAGAGGATCACGTTTGCCTTCTCAAGCGTGATCAACCCGCCACCGATCATCTCGCTCAGATCCGGCAGCAGCGCTTGAATCACCTCGTCGGTTTCCACCACTTCGATAATCAGCGGCAGATCCACCGAGAGCCGGAGCACTTTGTCGGTGTGCATCTTGCTGGACGCCCCGAATCCGGCTACGCCGCGCAGCACGGTTGCGCCGGCGAGGCCTTTCGTGCGGAAGCGCTCGAGCAGCGCCTCGTACAGGGGCTTCCCGTGGTACTTGTCGCTTTCGCCGATAAAGACGCGCATCAGCGTGCGTTCGCCGCGGAATCGTTCGGTCATCGGAACCTCACAGGAGTTTGTCGCCGAGCGCCGTTCCAAAGACCACCGCGACGACGCAGCCCCCGATCGTTGCGCCCATGTAGAGGACGGCGCGAAGGTAATCGCCGTCGTGGAGCAGGGTGGCGCTCTCGTAGCTGAACGTGCTCATCGTGGTGAAGGCACCGCAAAAGCCGATGGTGAGACCCGCCCGCAGGTCGGGCGAGATCACCACCGCGCCGGTTGCGATCCGCAGGATGAACCCGAGGAGCAGGGACCCGACGATGTTGACAGTCAGAGTACCCAGTGGGAAGCCGCTCGCCATGCGGCCGTGAATCCAACCTTCGAGGCCGTAGCGCGACAATGTTCCGGCGACACCGCCCAGGACGATGTAGAGGATAGTCAAAGAAAAGACTCCTGCCGTTGGTGGTTTCGGGTAGGAGTCATCAGCCCGTAGGGCGGTTAAAGGCGAACTCCATCGCCTGTTGGAGAATATAGCTTCTTGACGCTCGCTTGCCGCCCTCCATATACAATCGCGCGGTCCGATCGCAGCTCCTTTACAAAGGAGGCCTATCCATGCTCGCGCGATTTTCCCGCTTTCTCACCTTCACCGCTGTGGCAGCACTCGCCGTTGCATCGTGCACGCGCGAAACGCCGCTGCAGCCGCTCCGTCCGGATGTCGTGGCGCAGGACACGGCATCGCCGGCCCCGCCCAACGACAACCGTGACAGCGCGCGATTCATCCCGTTCGTGCCCTTCTTCGACAGCACGGACGTCACGAACGCCACCGTCGAACCGGGCGAAGTCACGTCGTTCTGTCACGACACGATCGGGGCGCCGACGCGCACCGTCTGGTATGTCTATGTGTCGCAGGCCCCGGGTACCGTGCAACTCACCGCCCAACTGCGCGGTCCAGCCCCAGGGATCCTTTCGACGTACTTCGTCAGCGCCGACACGCTCATCCCGGTGGGATGTAACTCGAACTTTGGACCGGTCACGTTCAATGCCGATTCGGGCTCGGCGTTCTTCTTCCAAATCTCGGATTCCGCCGGCGCGACTGGTCCGACGGTCTTCAGTCTGCAGCAGGACTCGGGACCGCCGCCACCTCCTCCCCCGCCACCGCCAAGCGGCAACGACAACTTTGCGGATGCGGAGCTGGCCCCGGGGATACCCTTCACGGCGACAGCGGTCTTCGACTTTGCAACGCGCGAACCGAACGAGCCGGCATTCTGCTTCTTCAATTCGAGAACGGTGTGGTACCGGTTTACTCCGACGACGACGCAGGCGGTTACGGCCGGTCTCCAGGCACCGTTCTTCGATGGTCTCACCGTCTACCAAGGCACCTCGCTCAATAGTCTGTCGTTCCTGCGCTGCGCGAGCAGCTTCAGCGGCCCGGTGTCCTTCACGGCGGTTGCCGGGCAGACCTACTACTTCCAGGTCGGGAGCGATCAGCCCGGCACTGCGACGTTCTCGCTCCAGCCGCCGCCCCCTCCGCAGGCGAACTTCTTCACCCAGCCGTTCGATCCGTCGAGCTTCGATCTGGTGCAGTTCTTCGATCAGTCGTTCGATCCGGGCGGCGTCGGGATTCAGACGCGGCAGTGGGATTTCGGCGACGGGGCGGCGGGCACGGGTTTCAACCCCACGCATCGGTACGCGGTCGACGGCGATTACCAGGTGACGCTGACGGTCACGACATTCGATGGTCGAACGGGATCGATCACGCGAACCCTGCAGGTGCGGACGCACGACGTCGCCATCACACGCTTTGCGACGCCGGCGACCGGCATGACCGGCAAGACCAGCCGGATTTCGGTGGACATCAAGAGCAACCGGTATCCCGAGACGGTTCAGGTACAGCTGTTCAAGAGTGTGCCGGGAGGGTACCAGCTCGTCTCCACCTCGGTCCAGACACTCCCAACCCGCGACCGAGTGACGACGCTGTTGTTCAGCTATGCGTTCACTCCTGACGATGCGGTGATCGGGAAAGTCACATTCCGCGCGGTTGCCACGATTATGGGGGCTCGAGATGCGCTGCCGGCGGACAACGAAGCGATTGGGAATCCGACGAAGGTGATTCGGTAAAACGACGGTAGATGAGACGACGGTAGGGGACGGTAGGGGCGCAGCATGCTGCGCCCCTACATTTTTCTACCGTCCCTTACCGTCCCTTACCGTCGTATCTTTCGAGCATGCCGCAACTCCGGATCGCTCTGTCGCAATTCCGCCCGACCAAAGGTGAGTATTCGGAAAACGTGGCCCGGATCGGCGCCGTGCTCAGCCAAGCCGCGCAGCTCGATCCCAAACCGGACCTCGTCGTCTTTCCCGAAACGGCAACCTCGGGCTACTTCGTCGAGGGCGGGGTCAAGGAGCTGGCGGTCACGGCCGGCACGCTCGCCCGTGATCTCGCCGCCGCCTACCAGGGGCCTGCGATCGACGTCGTGGTCGGGTTCTACGAGCGTTTCCAGAATCACATTCACAACTCCGCGCTGTACGTCACGCTCAGTACGCGGAAGCCCGAAGTGCGTCACGTGCATCGCAAGGTGTTCCTGCCGACCTACGGCGTGTTCGACGAAGAGCGTTTCGTGGACCGCGGTCAGGACGGCGTGCGCTCATTCGAGACGGGGTGGGGCGGCAAGGCGGCGATCCTGATTTGCGAGGATGCCTGGCATTCGCTGGCCGCGACCGTCGCCGCGCTCGAGGGCGCGCAGCTCGTCATTGTGCCGAGTGCATCACCGGCGCGCGGGCTGGGCGAGCCGGAGGACGAGGCCTGCGAGGGCGAGACGTTGCCGGCGTCGGTCGTTCGCTGGGAGCGCATCGTCCGGGGCATCGCCGAGGAGCACGGCGTGTTCGTCGCGCTCGCGAATCTCGTGGGGTTCGAAGGCGGCAAGGGGTTCCCCGGCGCGTCGGCGGTAATCGATCCGACCGGGAGAGTGCTGGCGCGCGGGCCGCTGTTCGAAGAGGCGTTACTCACGGCCGACATCGATCTTGATTCGTTGACGACCGCGCGGTCTGATTCCCCGCTGCTCGCCGATCTGCAAAGCGCGCTCCCCGTCCTCACGAAGAGCCTGAGTGGGAAGAGTCAGAATGACAAAGTAAAGTTTGATCCGGCTACGAACGGCGCAAGCAGCGCCGCACGCCCCACGCCGCACGCCGCGCCGATCGTAACAGGCAGCCGCGATCGGGACGGCGACCCCCTCGCCATCGATCCAGAACTGACCCGGCGTTGGTTGGTGAGTTTCTTGAAAGACGAAGTCGTTCGCCGGCGCGGCTTCAAGAAGGGCCTGGTCGGGTTGTCGGGCGGCGTCGATTCCGCGCTCACGGCATTTCTGGCCGCCGCGGCGCTCGGCAAAGACAACGTGATCGGCGTGCGCATGCCGTATCGGACCTCGAGCCCCGACAGTCTCGCGCATGCGCAGCTCGTCATCGACAACCTCGGCATCCCGTCCGTCACGGTCGACATCTCCGACGCCGTGGACGGCTATCTGAAGCAAGTCGGCGATGTCGGCCCGCACCGGCTCGGCAATGTGATGGCGCGCGAGCGGATGATCGTGCTGTTCGACCTGTCCGCCAAGCACAAGGCGCTGCCGCTGGGCACCAGCAACAAGTCGGAGCGGCTGCTCGGCTACTTCACCTGGCACGGTGACGACGCGCCGCCCGTGAATCCGCTCGGCGATCTGTTCAAGACGCAAGTGTGGGCGCTGGCGCGGCACGTCGGCGTCCCCGACGACATCGTGCGCAAACCCGCCACCGCCGACCTGATCAAGGGCCAGACAGACGAAGGAGACCTGGGCGTTTCGTACCTCAACGCGGATCGCATCCTGTATCATCTGATCCGCGGCGAGGAGCCCCCCCCGAGCGGCTTTACTAAGGAAGAGGTGGAGATCGTACGGAAGCGTCTCGACTCGACCCACTGGAAGCGCCGGCTGCCCACCGTCGCGGTGCTGTCACAGACTGCAATCGGCGAATTCTACCTGAGGCCCGTGGACTACTGATGGCGCAGCAGGGGCCTCCCCGTCACCCGCGCGAATCCGAAACGGTCCTCACGGAGCTGATGATGCCGCATCACGCGAACATCATGGGCAACGTGTTCGGCGGTCACATCCTCGCGCTCGTCGACCGCGTCGCCGCCGTCGCCGCGATCCGCCACGCACGCCGTGAGTGCGTCACCGTCTCGGTGGACAAGGTGGATTTCCGCGAGCCGATCCACGTCGGCGAACTGGTGACCGCGATGGCGCGGGTGAACTTCGCGGGCCGGACGTCGATGGAGGTCGGCGTGAAAGTGCTCGCCGAGAACGTGCTGACGGGCGACCGGCGCCACACCAATTCGTGCTATGTCACCTACGTCGCGCTGGACGAGAACGGCCGCCCGACCGAAGTCGCGCCGATCGTCCCCGAGACCGCGGACGAAAAGCGCCGCTACGACCGCGCCGCGAAGCGTCGCGCGAAGCGGGTGATGGAGCGCCGCTACGACCAGGGCCGGGGTGAGTAAGGTCGTACTGGTCTTGTCCGGTGGTGGAGCGAAGGCGCTCGCGCACGCGGGAGCCTTCCGGGCTCTGGAGCAGGCCGAGCTCATCCCCAGCCAGATCTTCGCCACGTCCATGGGCGCCGTCGTCGGCGCCGCCCTCGCGGCGGGTATCCCCTTCGACCAGGTGCGCCGCCGCGCCATGGGCATCCGGCGGAAGGACGTCGCGCCACTCGATCCGCTGGCGTTGCTGATGGGTCTGTTCGCCCGCAGTCTGTTTCCGGCCGCCGCCCTGCGGCGCGCCATCGCAGTCCTCGTTCCGAGGATCAGCTTCCAGTCCTTGCGCATCCCGCTGACCGTCACGGCTACGGATCTCGACAGCGGCGAGCTGTTGCTGCTCAGCCGGGAGCAGGGCGAGTTCGAGCTGGCGGATGCGCTGTACGGCTCGTGCGCACTCCCGCTCTACTTCCCGCCGCTCGAAACGAACGGCCGGCGCCTGGGCGATGGCGGCCTCAGGGCCGTGCTGCCGATCGGTCCCGCGCTCGAGCGCGTGAAGGACGCGGACCTGTTCGTCGCCGTGGACGTCGGGCCGGGATTCGACGAACGGGGTGGACCTTCCGCCAATGGCGATCAGCCAGAGCCGCCCGACGCGCCCGTCCCCGCGCGCCTGCCGCGGGTCGTGCGGATGCATGGCGAAGCCATGCGGATCATGATGGCGGAGCAGACGCAGCGGGCGCTCGCGGACTGGCCGAAGGACGGGCCGCGGCTCGTCTATGTGCGGGCCGTCGCCGAGCGCGAAGCAACGTTCGCGGTCGATCGCATCCAGGAGTATGTCGAGATGGGTTACCAGGCGACCAAAAAAGCCTTAGGATAGGCGAAAACTAGACGCACCGCGGTTCACAGTTCACGGTCAACCGGACAATCTGATGCGAGCATCGGAAGTGATGATTGCCGATCCGATAGTTGCTGCGGCCGGCGCAACCTCGTCTGAAGTGGCGGCGCTGATGCGAGTCAAGAATATCTCCGTCGTACCCGTCGTCGATAATCCGAAAGATCGCCATTACCTGGGCACGATTTCAGATCGCGATATTGTGGCGCGCTGTGTAGGCGCGGGACACGATCCAACGGACTGCTCAGCCGCGGATCATGCTCGCAGCGATACACCCGTGGTCAAACCCGAGACCGAGCTCATGGGATTCAAGCTGGTGAAGCAGCCGGACGCTGCAGATCATCACGTACGGTCGACGATTGTCGTGCTGAACGGTGACAAGAGGGTCGTAGGATTCATACCGCATCCCGAGGAAATTCAGGGAATCGTGGTGGTGTAAGTGGCTCACAAGTTTTTCACCTTGGCCGAAGCCAATCGCACGCTCCCCCTCGTCCGCCGGGTCGTGCAGGACATCACGTCGGTGTACCCGCACTGGAAGGATCTTGTGGATCGCTACGGTCTCATTGCCGCTCAGGCCCGACCCGAGTGGGGCGAGTCCCAGGAGCAGCTCAGCCTGAAGGCCGAGATCGACACGGTAGCCGGGAAGATCAACGGCTACCTCGGCGAGCTGGAGCAGATCGGCTGCGAGTTCAAAGGGTTCGACGAGGGGCTCGTCGACTTCCACGGCCGCCTCGACGCGCGCGAGATCCTGTGGTGCTGGAAGCTCGGCGAGGATCGGATCACCCACTGGCACGAGCTGGAGGCGGGCTTCGCCGGGCGGCAACCCTTGCCGGAGGTCATGAGCCGCACATGAAAGGCGTGTGGCTCTTCCTCCATGTCATGGGGTTCGTCGCCTGGCTGGGCGGCGGGCTCGCCGTGATGCTCAGCGGCATCACCGCCAAGTACTTCCCCCCCGATCAGCGGCTGGCGGTATACCGCGTCATGAGTGTAGTGTCCCGGAATCTGATCGGGCCCGGTGCCGTCCTCGTGGTGGTGAGCGGCTTCGTGCTGTCAGTGCCATACTTCAAGAGCGCGACCGTTCCAACCTGGCTCATGGCGATGCAGGGATTAGGACTCCTCGGTGCCATCGTGGCGATCTGGGTCGTCATGCCGACCGCGGCACGGCTCAGCAGGCTGGAGCTCGACCCCCGGGGCGAGCTGCCGGAGAGTTTCAGTGGATTGCGCAGGCGGCAGGCCGTCTTTGCGACCGTTGCAGGGGTTCTCGCACTTATGGCTCTCATATCGGGTACGCTGTTCAGGTAGGTGGTCCAACGTTTCAGGGTGACCATCCCACCGATTTGCGGGTCGTTGTCGGAGTGCGAGGATTGGTTCTCTTCGACTTCGGCGGGACTCTGGACGCGGACGGCTCCCGTTGGAGCGTTCGCTTTCACGCCGCCTATCGGGCGGCGGGTGGCAAACAGTCGTTCGCGGCGTTCGACCGGGCGTTTCGCGAGTCGGACCGAGCTCTCGAGCGGCTTTCGGGCATAGAGAGGCTGGGATTCCGCGCGATGGTTGACGGTCAAACCGCGTTGCTGTTACCCCGGCTCACCGATGGTGCCGCGCTTCCCGCGCGAGCCATCGCCGACGAGTTCCATTCCACCACTTGCACCGTCGTGCGCCGCAATGAAGAGCTGCTCGCGCAGCTGCACAAATCGTATCATCTCGGCGTCGTGTCGAATTTCACCGGCAACCTCGAGCTCTGTCTCGAGGAGCTGGGCGTGATGCAGTACTTCTCCGTCGTCGCCGATTCGGGCCGCGTCGGGATCACCAAACCCGACCCGCGGCTGTTCCAGCACGCGCTCAGCTGGCCCGGACTCGTCTCGCAACCCGCCTGGATGGTGGGCGACAACTTCGACTCCGACATCCGGCCGGCGGCGGCACTCGGTCTGGCGACTGCCTGGCTGGCACCGCCGGACGCGCCTCGCAAGTCGCGTGAAGCGGGCGTTCCGACCGTTCGCCTGACGACGCTGTCCGAGCTGGCTGGAGTCCTCGACTCGTGACGTGCGGCCCGGTATGAAGCTCAGTACGCGCCTCCTGCTCTTCCTCCTTCCCACGATGACCGTGGTCATGGTGGGTTACATGTATTGGTCGATGGCCGAGCGGGAAGACACGCTGGTTGCGCAGGCCGAGCAGGAGATGGGCGCGTACGGCGCGGCGCTCGGTGTAGCGCTGCGGTATGCGTTTCAGGACAGCACGCGCGCCAACTTCCGGCGCGTCATCAATCAGGTCACGAGCGACCCCAAGATCTACGCCATTCTGCTCTACGATCGGCACGGGAATCCGCTGCTCGTGTCGGACTCCGTCGAGACGCCCAGTCCGGCGCCCCCCGCATCGCTCGCCAAGGTGCTCGCGACCGGCAAGCCGGTGTCGTTCCGGCGCGAGCTGGAAGATCACGACGTCTTCTCGGTACTCCGGCCAATCTACGGTCCCGACGGACGGATTTCGGGCGCGCTCGAGGTGGCGCAGCCATTGTCGTTCGTGCAGCAGCAACAAGCGCAGGTGCGCGATCGATTTTTCTTCAATACGCTCACGTTGCTCATCATCGTCGCCGTGCTGACGGTGTGGCTCGTGCGCCGCCTCGTGGCGGAGCCGATGAAGCGTTTCGTCGGCGCGGTGCAGGCGCTCGGTCGCGGCGAGCTTGCCCATCGCATCGAACGGCACGGCCGCGGCCCGCGGCTGCTGCAAGGCGGCGAGCTGGCGGCACTCGAGGACGAAATCAACCGGATGGCGAGCAATCTGGAGGCGGCGCGCGCGCGGATCATGCGCGAAGCCGAAGAGCGGGTCGTGCTGGAACGCCGGCTGCGCGAGACCGAAAAGATGGCGGAGGTGGGCAATCTCGCGGCGGGACTGGCCCACGATATCGCGGCGCCGCTCAACGTGATCTCGGGGCGCGCTGGCCTGCTCCTCGAAAACGAGCCCGAAAACTCCGAGCGGCGCCGCAACCTCGGGATCATCATGCGGCAGATCGAGCGCATCACCGCGATCGTACGCGACCTGCTCGACTCGCGTCAACGGCGGGAGCGCCGCATCGGACGGATGGATGCGGCGCTCGTGCTTGACGGCGTGGTGGAATTTCTCGACGGCGAGCTGACCCGCAATCACATCGCGCTCGAGCGCCGCTACGATCGCCCCCTGCCCGCGCTGGGAGATCCCGATCTCCTGCATCAGGTCTTCGTCAATCTCGTGCTGAATGCGGTGCAGGCGCTCGAGACGATGGCGCCCGAGCGGCCGCGCGCGATCGCGCTCCGTGCGTCGCGCGCACCCTCACGCGACGTCGTCCATATCGAGGTGGCCGACACGGGGCCGGGGATTCCGGTTCCCGCGTTGCCGCATTTGTTCGAGCCGTTCTTCACCACGAAGCCAAAGGGCACGGGACTGGGACTGGTCGTGGCGCGCAGCCTGATCGAGGAGTGCGGCGGGACGCTGGAGGCGGCGAACGAGCCGAACGACGACGGCGTGGGGGGGGGCGCGGTATTCCGCGTGATCCTGCGGGCGGACCGCACGGCGGGCGTCCACGTCGCGGAGCCGGCGCGTGTCTGATCATGTTCTCGTCGTCGAGGACGACGGCGAGCTTCGAGAGTTTCTCGTCGAAGTACTGAGCTCGGCGGGCCACATCACGACCGGTCACCCCACGGCGGAATCGGCGCTGCGCGCGATCGCGGAGGGCGCAGCGGCGGACGTCGTGGTGACCGACCTCATCATGCCCGGCATGCCGGGCGCCGAGCTGCTGCGCGCGCTGCGGCGGCAACGCCCGGAGTTGAACGTCATCGTGATGACGGCCTTCGGCTCGATCGATTCCGCCGTCGAGCTCGTCCGCGCGGGGGCCTACGACTACCTCACCAAGCCCATCGCGACGCAGGAGCTGTTGCTGGCCGTGGGGCACGCGCTCGATCAAAGCCGACTGAGACGCGAGGTCGCCCGGCTGGGGCGGAGCGCGATGGCGGCGGGACTCTCGGGATTCCTCGGCGCGAGCCAGCCGATTCAAGATCTGGTCGCGCTCGTACTGCGCGCGGCGCAGTCGCGCCACCCCGTGCTGATCACGGGTGAGAGCGGCACGGGCAAGGAGCTGGTCGCGCGCGCGATCCATCAGGCATCGGGCCGCGGCGCGTTCGTCGCCGTGAATTGCGGCGCATTGCCGGAGCAGCTGCTCGAGTCCGAGCTGTTCGGGCACGAGAAAGGCGCGTTCAGCGGAGCCGATCGCGCGAAGCCGGGGCTGTTCGAGGCGGCCGACGGCGGCGTGCTGCTGCTCGACGAGATCGCCGACCTGCCGCTCGCGCTTCAGCCCAAGCTGCTGCGCGCGTTGGAGAACGGCGAAGTGCGGCGCGTCGGCGCGACCGAATCGCGCAATCTCGACGTCCGCGTGATCGCCGCGACCAACCGCGATCTCGACGCCGAGGTGCAAGCGGGCCGCTTCCGTGAAGATCTGTTCTACCGCCTCAACGTCCTCCACATCTCCACGCCGCCGCTGCGCGAGCGAGCCGCCGATATCCCGCTGCTCGCCGAGCATTTCCTCCAGGGCGACACGGCCGAAGGCGAGGAGCAGAACGCCGCACATCTCCAGCGGCCGCGCCGCATTTCGCCGGAAGCGATGGCGCTGCTCACGACGTACCCCTGGCCCGGCAACGTGCGCGAGCTGCGCAACGCCATTCAACGCGCGTCAGTCGTGACGGCGGGCGAGGAGGTACGGCCGGAGGATTTGCCAGCGCGCATTCGCGAGGCGAGCCGGGCCGCGCCGCTCGTCGGAGACTCGGCGGACCGGGCGCTGCCGCTGCGCGACGTGGAGCGTCTCTACATCCTCGAGGTGCTGCGGCAGGCTGGCGGCAACAAGTCGCGCGCCGCGGAATTGCTCGGCCTAGACCGCAAGACGCTGTATCGCAAGCTCGAGGAATACCGCCTGGACATGGAGACGCCGGCACCCGCTTAAGCCGGAGGTGTCCCGAACCTCCCCAGTCCCGATGGGGCGAATTGCCCCAGTCGTGCGCGCCGCCGTTCTTAAGTCACGTTCTTGGCGTCACATAGCAAGAGTGATCTACGGTACCGCTCTTGCCTGACAGAGCGGGGTGCGCGGTGTGGTGCTGTTCGATTTCGGCGGCACGCTCGACGCCGATGGCGCGCGTTGGAGTGTGCGGTTCCACGCGGGCTACACGGCGGCGGGCGGGCGCGAGCCGTTCGCGGTTTTCGAGGACGCGTTTCGCGCGTCCGACCGCGCGCTCCTCCGGGTGCCGGGGATCGGATCACTCGGATTTCGCGCCATGGTCGATCTGCAGTCGGCGCTCGTGTTGGCGCGTCTTCCGGATGGGCTCACGCTGTCACGCGAGCGGATCGTGGAGGATTTCCACGCCCACGCCGTCGCAGTGATTCGCCGCAATCAGGCGCTGCTCGCGAGGTTGCAGCGGTCGTACCGGCTCGCGGTAGTGTCGAATTTTACTGGCAATTTGGTGCCCTGCCTTGAGGAACTGGATTTGATGAGCTACTTCTCCGCGGTCGCGGACTCGGGCCGAGTCGGCGCCACCAAGCCGGACCCGCGGCTGTTCCGCCACGCGCTCGAGTCGCTCGGCGGCGGTGTTAACGGGGAGCCGGTATGGATGGTCGGAGACAACTTCGAAGCCGACATCAGGCCGGCGGCGAGTCTCGGGATGCAGACCGCGTGGCTCGCGCCACCGGTCGCGCGCTCGCCCGATGCCAACGTGCCGACGGTGCGGCTCACCACGTTGACCGAGCTCGCCGAGGTGCTGCCGTCGTGACGCACGGACTCATCCTCGCCGGCGGCGACGGCAGCCGCCTCGCCGCCGACGGCGTGGCGACGCCGAAGGCGCTAGTGTCCGTGGCCGGCCGGCCGCAGATCCTCAACCTGATTCAGATCCTCGAGCAGCTCGGCTGCGAATCGATTACGAGCATGGTGCGCGAGGGCGTACTCGTTCAGCCCCCGTCTCCGGCCGTCACCGTGCGCGCCTGCCGCACGCCCTCCTCGCTGCATACGCTGGTGGCGGGTCTGGCGGTGGTGCCGCCGGGTCCGGTGTTCTGCACGATGGTCGATACGGTGATGCCGGCCGAGGACTGGCGACTCGTCTATGCCGGTGTGACGGAGCAACTTCGCGCCGGGTCATTTGCGGTGCTGGCTGTAACGCCGTTTGTGGATGACGAGCGGCCGGTGTACGTCGCGCGCGACGCCGCGGGGCGTGCCATTGAAATCGCCGACAGCCCTCGCAACGGCACGGCTCCCGTCGTGGTGACGGGTGGCGTCTACGGATTCAGTCCGGGCGCGCGCCGGCTCGCCAGCGTGGCCGTGACGTCGGAGAACCGGATGCGTGCATTCCTCAAGCTGCTCATCGCCGTGCGCGCGCCGATCACGACAGTAGAGGTGGCGAAGATCATCGATCTCGATCACAAGCGCGATCTCGAGGCCGCGGAGCGTTGGCTCGCGGCCAGCGCACCGCAGGGAGGGGCGGCACGATGAAGCGCCTGGTCGCACTCTATCGGAGCCCGACGTACTCGCCGGCCCAGCATCGCAGCAATGACACGGCGATCCTGGATGACACCATCTCCGGGCTGGAGCGGCGCGGTTGGCGGGTCACGCGCGCGGGTGAGGCCGACGTCGCCGCGGGTCGCCTGCCGGCGGCGGAGCTGTACGTGAACATGTGCCAGGGCCCTGCGGCATCGGAACGCCTGCTCGACCTCGTGCCACCGGAAGCGCTGGCCGTCAATCCCCCGGACAGCGTCCTCAACTGTCACCGGCACCGGTTGGTCGGACGGATGGCGGCGGCCGGGCTGCCGTTCCCGCGCACGCTGATCGTGGCGACCGCCGAGCCACAGGCGGTGCTGCCGCTCGTGCATCAATTGAACGGCGACGGCCGGCCGGTGTGGGTCAAACGCGGCGACGTGCACGCGGAAACGAGCGCCGACGTCGTGTCGGCGAAGGAAGCGGGCGTAACGGACGCGATCGCCGGGTTCGCCCGGCGCGGCGTGGCGCGCGTCGCGCTCCAGGCGCACGTCGGCGGGCCGATCGTGAAGTTCTACGCCCTCGCCGACGGGCGCTTCTTCTCGTGGTATGCCGCCGATCCAGGCCGTGTCGACATCTCGGAAGAACGCCTGAAGGAGCTTGTATTCGCCGCGGCACGCGCCGTCGGGCTCGAGGTGTTCGGCGGCGACGTCGCGTTCCCTGAGCCCGACACGCCGGTGCTCATCGATCTCAACGACTGGCCCTCTTTTGCCCCGGTGCGCGCCGCTGCTGCGGAGGCGATCGCCGGCTATATCGACGAAAAGGCCGCAAACGGAAGACAGGCATGATCGATCTCGTCACCCAATCAGAATCGCAGCGCATCTTCGAGCTCGAGGCGCAGTATCTCGCACCGGGCACGCAGAGCGTCGCCCTCTTCAGCAAGCTGTGCATGGATCGCGGCGAGGGCGCCGTCCTGTGGGACATAGACGGCAATCGCTACGTGGATCTGCTCGCCGGCGTCGGCGTCGCGAGCCTCGGCTATGCGCATCCGCGCTACGTCGCCGAGATGACGCGGCAGCTGGAGCGCGTGCACGTGGGGAGCTTCACGTCGGAGCATCGCGCGGCGCTGGTGAAACTGATCGCGGGGCTCGCGCCCGGCGACTTGAACCGCACGCAGCTCTACTCGAGCGGTGCGGAGGCGGTCGAAGCGGCGGTGCGGCTCGCGAAAGCCGCCACGGGCCGGCACGAAATGATGGGATTCTGGGGCGGATTCCACGGCAAGACGGGTGGAGTCCTGCCGCT